>JABAOF010016353.1_pt1 | contig 31012 bp, 35 predicted proteins | sample 7062171 | NCBI WGS metagenome assembly JABAOF01 (sample SAMN14538628, study PRJNA623070) | marine sediment metagenome | biome: marine biome [ENVO:00000428]; feature: marine pelagic biome [ENVO:01000023]; material: deep marine sediment [ENVO:00002113] | place: India: Gulf of Khambhat ...
CACGGTCTTTATTCTTTATGAATTTGTTATGCTCAAAATATGAAATTCCCCTCACCGATTCTAATTCTCTTTTTTCTTCCAATGCCTCCAAAAGCTCTAGAAAGGTGTATTCACCTTCTCCTCTTACCACAAAATCAACGGTGCCAGTTTCTAAGACCTGCTTGTCCATAAAGGTGACATGAGGGCCTCCCATAACAATCGGGATTTCATGATCTCTTGATTTTATGTGATCGGCCAATTCGATAGATCTTTTGATCGTTGGAGTTAGTGTAGAAATTCCAATGACGTCATAGCTATTTATTCTATCAATTTTCTCGTTTTCTAAGTTTAAATCAGTAATACGAACAGTAATTCCTTTCCTTTCTAAAATCGCTGCAATATAAGCCAATCCCAACGGAGGTGTTTTAAAACCCAATTCCTGATATACCCCTGGAAAAGGAGGATTAATCAAGAGAACTCTCAATATTACCCCCCCAAATTGGATGGTCCCTTACCATCCATACTTTACTCGTTACATTTGTTTTTGTTATTCAAAGGCTTAGAGTATTTTAACAATCATTATTAACATCGTCCTCATTTATATTGTCCTAACAATCGCCCACAAAAACCTCCGAAGCCTCCACATATATATCATTATAAACTAAGCCTTCACGCTCATCACAATCTGGAACTAACGCATTTCTTGCGACTACTTTTCCGTCTTTAAGAATCTCTACCATTACTCCATATTTTTCTGATACTCCAACAATCCTAACTACATAACCTTGAACTTTTTTCTCCTCAACTACACCTTCCTTACAAACCACCAAAACATTTTCTTTTTCTGTCTTTACCTCCATTGGGTTCTCTACATCCTCATTATTGTATAAAATATCAAACAATGCTAGTGATGCTTTCTTAGTACCTTCCCTGTCGCTTCCGGCTACGATTAATACATCTTTACCAGTTCCATATGGATCTCTAACATACATGATAAGTCCCTTTCCTGGACCTGGACTCTCGTAGGTAATTTCCATTGAGAGTTTTCCTTCTTCCTGCAATTCTCTCACCAAATCATTTACAACAGGTCCCTCCAACTTGAATTAAATTGTATCTTTCTCTCTCTACAGATGTGACCTCTATATCAAGGCGAGCAATTGGCTCGTTTAATTCATTTACAAGAGAACCTAATCTGGCTGAAATATCAGTCGCGCTCACGAAATCCATAGCCGGTGCCTTACTGCCGATTACTACGAGTACATTTAGTTTTTCGTTCTCTATAAATCTAAAATCAGAGATGCTTGATGCATTTGGTAAAAAATATAAATCCGGATATTCGGATACGTTTATTTTCTCTGATATAGTTTTTCCGTCTTTTGCACTGACACAAGACAAAAATGCTACAACAAACAAACACATGAGCAATTCTCTTTTCATAACAAAAATATCCCTCAATTTCTATATAATCCAAGCGAAATAATTATTGAAATAGAAAACAATTAAAAGGATCTTATAGAAACTAAATTATGAAGAGAATTAACCTCATCCATTCATCGCTAATAAAAAGATATTAGAGTTTTGAGTTGGCAAGATGGTAAAAACTGGGATATTTTATCATAAAATTTTCAAAAAAATCGAAAGAATAATAAACTTTCCTGAAGTCCTTGACAATTTATTAGAAAAACCTAACATCTTTTTATATGAATCAGAGCCTGTTTCCAGAGATTTATTATTAAGAGTCCACTCAAACGAGATGATAGAGAGTATAAGAAAAAAGAGAATTTATGAGAACGCGCTGTACTCAGTTGGTGGCGCTGTAAAAGCAGCAGAGAAGGTATTGACCAAAGAAATTGATAATGCATTCGTCTTCGTCGGTGTAGGAGGGCATCATGCAGGAAAAAATAGTTATGGCGGTCTCTGTTATTTCAACGATGTTGCTTTAGCCATAGAAAATCTGAGGACTAATTTTAATTCAAAGAGATTTATCATCTTAGATACGGATTCTCACCACGGAGATGGCACAAGAGAGATCTTTAAGGAAGATCCTGACATCCTTCATGTTTGCCTTTGCGATAGGAATGAAATATCCTTGGACGGTACGAAAGTAGACGTAGAGATTCCAGAATATTTCACATCAGATTATTTTCGTTATTCGAACGTAGAGTACCTTAGGATTTTACAAAGAGAATTTATTCCGAGAGCCTTAAAATTCGAGCCAGACATGATCTTTTGGTATTTTGGCTATGATACCTATATCTACGATTATGGAGACGTTGGACTAACCTATCCTTGTTATTTGAGGCTTACAGAAATAGTTAAGAATCTTTCAGAGAGGATATGTCATGGAAGGTTGGTCGTTGTTTTGGGAGGTGGATCCATAATTGAAGTAGCCAATCTCGTTATTCCTATGGTAATTGGATGCTTGGCTAGATAGAATGTGGAAATGGATTTTGATCTATGATCGAGCAAGAGTGGAATAATTCTCTGTTCGCACCTGTGAGACCCTTTCTCTCTTTAACAAAATTAGAAGTAAAACGGTCTATTTCAACACTTTTAACACAATTTCGTTATATTATATATGAAAACGCAATCTAAATGGCTTTTCGATATATCTTATATCGAAGTTTTCCAGACCTCAGTTACTTCGTATTTCACTCCAAACTCTTCTAGAGTTTTCTTTAATTCTTCTGCACTCTCCTTTGGGATCAACACGACGGCTGGACCGAGCTTCTCTGATATCTTGCTTTCCAATAGCCCATTGTAGCGTGTAGTATAGGTCTTTCCCTTGTACTCCTTCTTGGTTTCCTGACCATAAAGAGCTCTCTTTACCCTCATCTTATCGGTCNNAATTCCCTGGCTTTCCAGATGCAGACTCTTTCCGTAGAGCACTATCCCCTCAGTCAGTAGTTGGTTTACAAAGTAGCTATCGAGATCGACGAAGTTCCTGTTGGTCATGACCAACTGGATCGATCTGTCGAACTCTGCATCTACGTCCAGAGCGAATTCTGAGATTTCTTTTCTCTCTGCAATATCTTCAACGGACTCGATTGTATCGAATACTACTACAATATCTATATCGCTGCGCCTGTCCGCTTCTTCCTTGGCAACAGAACCGAAAAGAATGATATAGTCTACTCCTTCGACCGTTGAGGCTCTTTTAGTGAATTCAAAAACAGCATCTCTGAACTCTTCCTGGATCATTTTTTCACCTTCTTCAGGCATATCTCTTCTATTTCATAAAAAAGTCTCTTCGTTTCTCGAAGAGCCTTACCGTCTATCTTGCCCCCATAGGTCTGGCCAGGCCTGATTTGGTTCTCTATCTTTTGGAAATTCCTCCAAACGGTCGCGGTATCTTCTTCAAAGATTTCGATTCTCTCTAACTCCCTTCTCAGCATCTGGTGTTTGTTGATGTGAAATCCCTCTTTAGCCATGCAAGCCTCAGTTAAGTGAAAAGCAGAGGCGAAATAAGCCTCTATCCTTGTGGGAGGGCTGTTATCCTCGTTTTCAGCATCCCTCTTAAACATCTCGTACTTCTTAAAGTGGGTCTCGAAACTGGACAATGAAACATCTCCTTCGTTATACAATATATGGAATAAAAGGTATTTATATTTTTCGATTTATTATATAACGAAAAAATATTACCTTCTCTTTGACCAAAACATTTCATGGATGCTGAAAATAATTAAAAAGGGAAATTTACGAAAAAACTTCTCACAGATTTAGTACCCATACATCCCTATCTAATCAATTTTCTTAAGAAAACATACCACTCCGGCTCAGGGAGGTATTCCAAGTACTCCCTAAAGGCGTCAACCTTCGTTGGATGTATTTTATAGTCTATATTCCCAATAAACAATCTATCTTCATAGAATAACTCACGAATAAGGGTGTTCTGTTCCTCTACGTCCGTCAAGGCTATTTGATTGTAAAATTCGATATCCTCTATTCCTCTTCCTTTTTTATCTTTGAGTACTAACTTGATAGAGTCGCCTGAAAGAGGAAATCCATTAAGTTTTAGATAGGGCTTTCCGTATTTATTTAACCCCAAGGTTCTATCAACCTTAAAATCGTTGAGCAATTTTTCTATTTCTAAATGCGGAAAAAATCCGTAGTTTAAGCGCATCCTTGCAACGGGGGCCCAGGAATCGTTTCCTTTCATAACCTTGTATATCGAGAATTTCGATATGTTAGAGCCATTATACCTGCCCATACAACTCCAACAGATATCTGAGAGTAAATATCCCCACCTCTCGCCTCTATACTCCTCAATTACTAACGTATCTCGTAAACTGTCATCGAAAAACTTGATCTTACCTAAAAATTCCTTCTCCATTATTATTTTATCCAAATTTATTTTATCTAAATCTGATCCTGTCCCGTCGTTGTACAATCGAACTGTTGTGGCTATCTCACCCTGAGCCTTCGTATCAAAACTTATGTAACTTAGCAAAAAATATTCTCTTTCTCCAACCCTTATCTTTTGAATCACGCCTTTATTTCTCAAACAAAACGAGTCACCTAATTTACTCAAATCGATTTCTCTCGGATATTCGATATAGTTATAATCTCGACGGCGAATATTTAGCGGGTTTTTTCCTGAAATCATATTTAGTACTCTCCACCTCACTAACCCCCCTCAAAACTTTAGATAGACTATTAATTCTGGATAGTATGTGTTAATAACTCTCTTATTTCTGAGTGAAGAAACTCAGCATTTCATATATTTAAAGTTTTCCTTAACCAACACCTACAAAATTGCAATTAAAAAATCATTCCAGTTAATATGTTCCTTTAAATCTATTTCTACAAATATATATTCTCTCTGCATGGAAATTCGCTTTCATAAGGGCTATACATCTCTCTTAAAGTTATATCTCTGTACTTTTTTGCTTCTTCGAATTCAGGGTCTATTTCTAAGGCTTTTCTAAAACATACCAATGCATCTCGATATTTTTCTAATTTTAGTAGTGTTTTGCCCTTGGATACTAATGCAAGCAGATGATTCGGATCCATTTCTAAAACTTTTTCGAAGAAACCCATCGCATCTACGAATTTTTCAGAATTATACAGATCGATTCCGTTGTCTATAAATTTTTCCACGTTTATTCTATCGACTTTCATTTTTCTGCCTCAAGTATTTCATATCAGAAGTATTAACCTCAAGATAAATTTTATCACATATAAAACTTCCAATTTTCGTGATTATCAGATTATAAGGGATTTATAAAAAGATTGAATAAAATGAGGGTTGTCAAGCCAGTCTTACCCAAACTTCATGGCTTCTTCGAATTTTTTCTTAAACGCCTCGATTTTCATCGCTTCCTCTTCTCTTCCAAGTTCCATTAAAGCAATTCCCTTGCCTACATTTGCCTCTTCGAAATTAGGATTGATCTTCAGAGCCTCGTCAAAACACTCTAAAGCCTCTTCAAATCTATCAAGGTGTATGAGAGACATGCCCTTGCCGTGCCAGGCTCCTTCGTCTTTCTTAATCTCTAAAATCTGGACGAAGCATTCGATTGCCTCTTCGAGCCGTCCAAGATCTGAGAGACAAGATCCCTTTAGTCCGAGTGCTTCCTCGCTCTTTGGATCTTCTTCTAATGCTTTATCCAGGCAATAAACAGCCTCCTCAAGTAAGTCAGATTCAATTAGTTTATAACTGGCATCAATCCAACTCCCACCCCTCGGTATCTGCGCTCGAAGAGCGCCTTCGTAGGTGCTCTCGATAACCTCACGACCATCATTAATAGAGGGCATGAAATGTCCGGGTAGCAAATTCTTTATGTCGATCTCCATCAAACTTCTCACAGATGAGAAATAACTTCGTAAATCACCTCTGAAGCGCGGATCTGGTTGTGGAAGGTATACAGGGAGTACTGTATCTCCCGAAAAAAGGGTTTGGGTCTCCTCATGATATAGACAAATGCAATCCACGGTATGTCCGGGGGTATAGATTACTTTAAAATCAAACCCGCTAAGTTTAAACTCTTCCCCGCCTCTTACTCCAACTACTCTACCCATTCCGTCGGTAAATTTCTCAACCGCCTTACTTAGCATCGTAGATGAGACATTATGGACTATTACCTCGATATCTCTAACACCACTATACCTCATCAGAAGTTCCTCTAGTCCTAATGTATGGTCGTTGTGGGCGTGAGTTAAAACAACTTCCTTTATGTCCTCTACCTTAAAACCTAGTTCAAACAACTCAAAAAAAGCAGTTATGTCATTTCCTGTATCGATTAAGGTTAGATGATCACCCTTTATAAGATATATGTTTGATGATTCTCCATAGCCTTCTAGAAACCAAATTTGAGAGAGGAGAGAATCCTCAAAACCGGGAAAGACGTCGATCAACCTAATCCAAGTCATCGGGTCACATAACAAGATTATTCTCCTATCCATATAAACCTGTCCTTATTCCAAATAATTCAAAAAAAGGCGTTTATAGACATTAAACGCAAAATAAACATGCGTTGAAGGCATTAAACCTAAAATTTGCGATAAAAAATTTAAAGATGAATAAACCTTTTTTGAACGTTTTAGAACATATTAATACCTTTAAAAAGGATATTACCATAGAATCAAACTTTTTATCATAATTAAACATGAAAAATAATTTAAATTTGTCTGATATGCTTTTATATTCTATATTTAACAAAATAAGCCTATTATAGGGGGGCTCGTACTACAAGTATTCTTAATCATTGATCATAAAGGTTTTATATGAGATATGTTCAATTTAGAGATACCCCAAAGGGAGTAACACAACTCAAATATCACCTCCACTAGGGGTAAAGAAGTATTTTTCGGAGGTGAATGGATGGCAGAAAGGAAAATAACCAAGTTCGAGGACACCCTAAACCCCAGACCATGGCCTATCAGAAAAATGCCGACTTATGAAGAACTTTATGGAAAAGAAACAGGAGCAGACAGAGCATACTCCGATTTCATGGAAGAAAACGTTCACGTAAGACACGCATACCGCAAGCCCTATCAGTTGGAAGATGTCAGGGTACTAGACTGCTCAATTTGGCGTAAGGCTCCCGCTGCATGTACTTCTATGCTAGCAGAACTAGGGGCTGAAGTCATAAAAATTGAGCCTTTAGAAGGCGATCCATGGCGAAGACTATCACCATTTGGAAGAGAAGAGTACATGGCCGAAGACTCCTTTACAGGTGAGAAGGTTGGTTTGGACTTTCTAAATGAGTGCAGAAACAAGTTCTGTGTAACTTTAAACTTTGAGACGGAAGAAGGCAGAGAGATTCTTAAGAAAATGGCTTCGCAGTCGGATGTACTGGTAGAGAACTACCCTCCCGGACAGTTTGATGAGTGGGGCATTGGATACAGACAACTATCTAAGTTAAACCCAAAACTCATATACATCTACGTTGGACAGATCGGTCAGTGGGGTTCGAGCAAGGATAGGGTAAGCAAGTTTGGACAGTGGATGCTGGGTCCCTTTGATGCATGTGCTTCCGAATTCGTACATAGCACAGGCTATCCTGCTGATCAGTTGCCAAGAGAGAGAGGAGGAAATCCCACGCGCTCAGGAGAGTGGAATGGCGCTTGGCCAGGAGCAGAGCATTCTTTCGTAGCAATTATAGCTGCTCTTTTCGTGAGAGACGGTGTCGCAGGAACCAACATCGGTAAAGGACAATACTTAGAGGTCGCAAATTCAGAGGCATATATGGAGCTTTGCGACTTCAACGTATCATGGTACGGCTTCGACGGAAGTATAAAGGCAAGATCAGGCGGTTGGGATCCCAATCTAAATCAGTACGCATGGAATCCTTGCGCGGATGGCTTCATGATGATCGGAGGACAGTCAGATAGACTTTGGTATAGAATCGTACAGTGCATAGAGAGAGACTACCCAACGTACGGACGTTTGGTAGGAGAAGATCCCATAGAAAAAGAGATGGGTGCAAGAAATCAACTTGAAATGCTATGTAAGACCTACACATTGACATCGTACTGGCTGGCAAGAAACCCAAGAGCCTTCGCCGAGAGAAAACTCTTGGAATACGGTATTGCCGCTGGTCCACTGCTGTACGTAGACGAGGTAGCGGAGTATCCAGATTTCATATACAGAGGTCACGTCCAAATGTTTGAGGACGAGCACTACGGCAGCATTTTATTAGCGAGACCTCCACTGGGACATCAGCACAGGGCTCCTGCCAGAATAAGGTGGCTCGGAAGACCAATCGGCTGGGACAACAGTCAAGTATACGCCAGACTGCTTGGATATGGTCCAGATACCCTAAATGAGTTGAAGGAGAAGGGAGTAATCTGAGGGGTGATGAGAGTGGAAGAACTTGAAAAAATACCATTTGAAGAATATTTAAGAAAGATATTCGATCCAACAAAAGACTTTGAAAAACCAGAGGCTCTAAAAGGCTGGAGACATCTTTGCCAGACGATGTATATCTTGTCACCTCACGTAGGCGCTACTTTAGGAGAGTGGGGAGCAGAGGTCATAAAGATCGAGATGCCAAGGCTGGCAGATCCCATGAGGCATACATCTCCATTCAACGAAGCGTATATCTATCCTCTAACTGATGAGAGACCAATGACCGGAACAGGCTACGGATACATTCACGCTAACAGAAACAAGATAATGATGACCCTTGACTACCATCATCCTGAGGCAAAAGAGATAATGAAAGATCTATGGAGGATGTCAGATAGCTTAGCGGAATGTTATCGCCCAGGAACGTTTAACAGATGGGGCATAGGCTATCCACAGGTATTAGAGGTCAATCCTAGACTCATATACTGCTGGCTCGGAGGATTCGGAAGCGTAGGTCCCGGAAGAAGAAAGGGTTCATACGATATCCTCGGACAATCCATAGGTGGTTTAGCAAGCATAACTGGACAGCACGAAGACGTTGTTAAAGTCGGAGACGAATACAAGCAAACGTATTTAAGTGGCGGTTTCCCGGCGAAGCACACAAACTGGATCATTGACTGGGTAGCAGGATTGATGTGCGCTTGCGGTCTCACAGCAGCTGGTTACTGGAGGAGAAAGTCCGGCTTAGGAACCATGATCGACTTCTCTCAAGTTTCTGTTGCGAACAGGTTTACTGGTTACGGACTTCCGCTTTATGGAAGATTCGGTGTTGTAAGACAGAGATGGGGCAACTGGGATCCTCAGTTATGCGTGCACGGAATAATCATAACAGGCAAATCAGATTTCCCAGACAGCGACAATCCTCAGGAAGCAGATGAAGCAAGATATTTATTGGTAAGCGCCTTCCAAGACGAAGACTTCAGAGAACTCTGCGATCTCATAGGAAGAAAAGATCTATATGAGAAGTTCAAAGACGAGAAGGAGAGGTTAAAGCCTTTTGCACAGATGGAGATCTACGGAGAATTGGAGGTATGGGCAAAGGACATGACAAGAGAAGAGGCTATACTTGCAATTCAAGACAAGGGACTACTTGCCTTTCCGGTAATGAGCGCCGGAGACATATACAATTGGCCTCACGTCTGGGAGAGAGGCAAGATGAGATGGCTCGACGATCCACTCTACGGCGATATCTTGCAAGCCTGGGCTCCTGCACTTGCGTCAGAGACGCCTCCAAGGGTCAAATGGGAAACCAGACCTCTGGGAGCGGACAACGTAAAGCTCCTACACGATCTGCTCGGCATGCCCATGGAGAAGATCAAAGAACTCTACGAGAAGGCGGTGTTATAAGATGTGCGACATTATTGATTGCCCGCATTGTAGAACCGTAAACTACATAGATCCCTACTGCTTCTGGAACTGGGGTCCGGGAGTGGTTGCATGCGCTGGCTGCGGACAAGGCTACGAACTTTACTACATAAATGGCTTGAGTCAAGAAGGATACCCAAAAGAAACAGATAAAGAGCCTGACGAACTACCGCTATATGCAGACAAGCCATTGGAAGGATATGAGTTTTTCAGTCCTGGTACGCCAGGAAAGACAAAGGAATTCCGATGCTTACAGAGAGATCCAAAAACATATACAGGAAAAGCAAGAAAGATCAGTCACAGCATAAGAGGGATTCCCGTACGCGGTTGGGCTGGACAGAGCCCATCGGCTCATGTAGCAGGCTCTCACGACTATGATGACTCCAAGTTCTGGAAACATGAAGCAGAGGAGTTCAAATACTACCCGGAACTTTTCAAGGAAAAAGGCAGGCAAGATCCAGGTAAAGGGAGGGCTTGGTAATGGTTACTCAAGCGGAAATTGACGCTGCAACGCATGTATGTAAAACTTGCATGCATTTCAAGTTAATATTGCCAGATACAGTCTTACCTCCAGAGGATCTAATCGGCTTCTGCAAGAAGATTCACTGGCCCTTCTTCTGGTGCGTATCTAAAGATGACGTAATAACAGACTGCTACGCTTTCGAAAAGAAATAAATTTTTTCCTTTTTTTTCTTTTTTGTTATTTAAAACATCAGTCTTAAATAGTAAGAATTTGTTTTTAAGGTGGTCATACCTACAAAGATACATCGGTGAAGAAAATGAGCAACGAAGAAAATGAAAATGAAGCCAAACGCAAAGAAGAAGCCGAAGAACACATCAACTGGGTAAAGAAAAAAGTTACAATCTGGAAGGAAAGTTATATCGATACTTGGGAGCTTGACGAAGAAGCTTTAGCGTGCTTCGATCAAGAGATCGAAGAGTTGATCTATCCTTACGTTAGACGATTATTTGATTTTGGAATCCTAACCCAGCCCGAGGCTCAAGATTTATTCTCTTATGCTGAAAAAGAACTCGCAGACCTATGTAGAATCGCTGAAGCGAGAAGATCGGTCGGCGCCGCTAGGATAGAATTCTACTACAGTTCTAACGTCCCGCCAAATAAAGAGTATCACGTTAACATCGAAAATTGCCTCAAGATCATAGAAGAATTAAAAGCACTAGGCATCGATGCCAAGGCGGTAGATACGTATGCGATATCTCCGAAAGAGTTAGATGAAGTATACCAGTCAGCCACCGCTAGCGTAGACAAGAAATCGATATTTAAATCAGAAATAGAGAAAAATTCTTTTGGGACCGAAGTGACCTCGATTTTGTTTTATGAGAAAGAGACAGATAAGAATCCAAGCGAAGTGTTCCCAAGGAAGGATGAAACTGGAAAGACGGTTGGATGTGAAGAAGTTCTTCAGCAAATTCTAGATCGAGTGAAGAACCTATGATTCTCGCTTTTTAAAAAAATAGCACGAAAGAAATAAATAAAAGTATTACAACAATTTGTAACGGTGATCTCATGCCAATACTGTCTCATCGAGAATTCAGATTTCTGCGGGGGGAGGTATGGGATAATCGAAAAAAGGAGTGGGTTCCCTTCGATGAATCTAAAATGACCAAGAACTATCAAAGAGTAATGAAGCATCGGATAAACAGGAAGATATCTTTAGCAATTGGTGATCTAATCATGTTGCTCCAAGATCCATTGATTGATGTAGAAGAATTAAAGGTGGAATTGGGGGAACTTACATACGTCATAAACGAAATATTGCCCTATATTAGGTAAAACCTCTTTCTAAAGTTAATTATTGATAATGTCGGTTAACCGAAAACCTTATATAAGTAAACTGTAATACTCATGGAACGGTGATATGCTATGCCGCAAAAACTACGAACCATATGTTGTGGATACGACCCCATCCTCGTAAGAGGTTACGTAAGAACCGGGGAGCAAGCAGTGTGGTTTTACATGCCTCCAGAGCTCTACGAAGAAATGAACCCACCTACAAACACTCCAGTAGATCTAACTCTCCATAAAACCTACGACTACGAGGGCAATGTCACGGCAGAGCCGGAAAAAAAGTACACGTGGAACACATCCAACAACAGCGGGATGAGCATCGTATTTCCTGGAGAGGTGATAACAGAGTATAAACTAACAGCCTGGACCTACATAGAGGTAACCATCGATAAAATAGGCGGAAAAGACGTCTATCCGGGAGAAACAAAGGAGCAGATGTGGCCGATGGAAAAAATCAAAAATCCGTCCTGGCCTTACAAACTTGCTTTCGTAGAATAAAAACACAGGTAGTATCAAGTGGCGAATAAGAGAGAACCTGATAGAGGAGACGGAATATTCTCCTGGATGAGGATGGATGAGCCTCCAGAGGAAAAATGGAAAAGAATAGAAGAAGAAATTGCTGAGGAAAGGGGCAAAACCTGGATAAAACTAATAGATTTGGACGCCAATTTGGCGGACCCTTTTTTTTCTTATATTTGGTTTTTAGAGGGTTATGAAGAGTCGTCAAACATATATCTTATAAAGGGTGATTATTTAACCTTATTCGACACGGGCAACGATATCTATGCTTTCTTTGAATTGTTCGATTTAGGTTTTAAGGTAGAAGACATAAAGAAAATCGTGTTAACTCACGCCCATAACGACCATACATTAGGCTTGATGGAACTCATAACTCGCTACGGCACATTTAAAGATTTCGAAGTTATTGTTCACAAGTCGATGTCTACAGGAGCGCTTGCGGTAGCGTTAGAGCGAATGGGTAAAGGAGGAAAGGTAACTGGAGTAGATACCGGGGATACGATAAATCTAAGTGGCTTCGACTTCAAAGTATTACATACGCCTGGTCATACCCTCGATTGTTTTTGTCTATACCATGAAGAAACCCAAACCCTTTTTTCGGGTGATACGGTCCTTTCGTTTGGTCTTCCTACCCCGGATGATCGACTGGGCGGCAACTTGCAGGATTATCTCTTCTCTCTAAGAATCTTGATGGAAGTAGACGTGAAACATCTTCTACCAGGTCACGGCTTTCCCGAGTTTTTTAAAGGGAAGGATGACATTTTAGGTACCTACCACGGGGTAATTCTCTCCTTCATACCGGAGGGAAGCACCTGGACTGAGGGAGCCATGGAGCTCCTGAGAAAAAATCTGCCTCACGAGGCAATCTTTTGCCTGAATAAAGCCTTAGAAATAGACTCCAATAATATAGAAGCCCTAGGACTAAAAGGTTCTTGTCTCCAAGATCTTAGGAGGCATAAGGAGGCAATCGAATGCTTCGACAAGATTTTAGAGATAAAAAAAGATGAAGGAGCATGGTACAGTAAAGGAATGGCTTTGATGGAACTTAAGAGACACGAAGAGGCTCTAAAGTCTTTTGACGAGGCTCTGAAGATCGATCCTAATTTCGAAGAGGCGAGTGTAGGCAAAGGAATTGCTTTAATGGAACTTGGAAGAGTAGAAGAAGCGATGAAAATCGAGGCGTTCAGGAAGGCATTTGAAGTAGCTAAAAAGTTCGGATGATTCATCTAAAAATCTTCGCTCTAAACTTGTATATTCTCGTATCATTTTCGAGCCAAGCATCAGGAGAGAGTCCTGCTTTTAAACAGGTCTCGCTAAGAAGATCTATCTCATCCCATCCATGTTCTACGGGAACTTGTGGAAGAATAAGTGCTCTTTGAAAGTCTCTCTCTANNGATTTTAATTTGCTTTGGATAATTAACGCGCCTCTCTGCTTGGATTTCTTCTATTCGGCCTAAAACGCTAATTTCTAGAATTATGCTATCAGGGTCATCGATAAGATCTTGCATTCGCGCCCTCGTCGCGCAGGCAATAACCGAGTCGATCAATGCCACAAAAAGGGGTTTTACAGGCAAAGGGTAGCCCATAGAAATGATGCTTTTTTCTATACCTCCTTCAATCCTTTTCAATGTGACGAAAACACCCATTTTCTCTTTCAAATCGCTAGAAATATCTTCTGGATCGGTGATTCTTTGATGATCTTTCAGATAAACACTAAGTACTTCTCTGGCAAGGGTTATTAGAAGTTGCCTGTTTTCCTCTGTAAGGAAATTTTGAGAGTTTTCACTCATTTCTAAACCTCGATGCACCAAATTTAAATAATCCACTTTAAATATCTTGTCTCCATGAAGTACGATGTCGTTTTTTTGCACCCTCCTTCCGTATATGATTTCAGAAAAATGGTATGGTTTCCGGGAGCGATGGCAAGAACTGTACCCTACAGTTCTTCGCAGTTCATAACAATACCTGTCGGTCTTTTAAGCATGGCTGAATATCTTGAGCGAAATGGATATACGGCTAAGATATTCAATTTAGGAGAGTTTATGCTGGCAGATAAGAATTTTGAAGTCGATAAATTCATCAAGAATACTAAAGCAAATATTTATGCCGTAGATCTGCATTGGTGCCTCCACTCTCACGGCGCCATCGAAGTGGCAAGGTTATGCAAAGAAATAAGACCTTCTTCTTCAGTAATTCTTGGTGGGCTTACCGCAACATGCTTTCACAGCGAAATAGTTCGGAAGTTTAACTTTGTAGATATCGTTGTTCGTGGAGAAGCAGAAATACCTCTTTTAATGTTAACAGAAAAAATAGAAAGATCTAAGAGTTTAGAAGATACTCCAAACCTAACTTATCTTGATAAAAATGGGAGTATTAATATAAATCCTCTCATGAAGCCCGTTGATAGTCTCGATGATTATGATTTCACAAGACTAGACTTAATAGAACCCAAGCAATTACTTTTGGATCGAGTCGCCAACGGATCCATTTTAAGGTGGTGGTGCGTACCTCTGGCTAGAGGTTGTATATACGATTGCGCCTCCTGTGGAGCCTCATCTTACGGTTACAAAAAACTGTTGAATAGAGAGATTCCTGCTTTTAGAAGTCCTCAAAAAATAGTAGAAGACATTCACAAGTTAAAGGAACAGGGCATAGATCAAGTTTCTCTCTTTACAGACCCCCGTATTGTAGGTAGAAAATACTGGGAAGATCTTTTTACAACCCTTCGTAAGGAAAAGCTCGATGTAGACGGTCTGGACATGGAACTTTTTGTTCCTGCGAATGAAGAGTATTTAAAAGCCATAGCCAATATTGGCGTTCCAGTAGCCCTTACAATTTCTCCGGAATCGGGTGCTGAAAATGTTAGAAGAGCCCATGGGCGAAATTATTCCACAGATGATCTCCTTAGAACATCCAAACTTTGCCAGAAATACAACATAGACATCGGAATTTTCTTCATGTTAAGTTTAGCAGAAGAAACTCATGATAGCTTTAAGGAAACATGGAATCTTTGGGAAAAACTCTACTCGCTTAATTTAGATGGATACATAAAAAAAGGCGATGAAGCCTCTATTGTCAAACCTGAGTTTGGTTTCATGTTACTTTTAGATCCGGGTTCTCTAGCATTTGATTTTCCCGAGAAATATGGTTACAGATTGGTTTTCAAGAACTTTGAAGACTACTATCACGCCATGACAATGCCTTCTTGGAATTTATGGTTTAGCTATGAGCCAAAATTCCTAGACAAAGGAGATTTAACCAATTTAATAACTCAATCCTTGGAAAGAATGATAGACCTTGATGCAAGATATCGCTTCCTATATGAAAACCCATCGGACAACGCAATGTTGAGTTTTGAACTTTTTAAGATAAAGGCTTGGCACGGTATAGCAAAAGAGGTTGAAAACATATTAAAACTCAATTCAAATGAGAGTGATGCCCGCTTATTAGCCCTAAAGGAAACTTTTGAAGAATATTTGAGTGTTGATAGATTCAAAATAAATGAAAAAGCAGATCCTTTTGGCTACATGCAAATGTTCGAGGATATATTACACCAATCAATTGGTCTTATGAGCGGTGGCTAAGAGTATCTTCATGGGATTTTGTTTTTGGCTTTTAATTAGCCTTCATTAAAGCAGAAAGAGTACTTCAACAAAACTTTTATAGTAGTATAAAATTCCAAATGTCAAGAATAAAACTAAAAGGAGGAGTAATATGGAACCGCCAACTAAATGTTGTGACGTAGGTTTATGGTGGGAAACTATTATCTCAGATCTTTATGAAGCCAAGTGTGGCGAATGTGGAAAAATGTACCTAAGAAAAGCCACAGTCTGTTATGTAAAAGATCCGGGCGAAGCCAAGTATAAGTGTCCTGAGTGTGGAGCATTAATCGTCGAGAAAAGCCTGCCGCACCCGATGCGACCTGGACACAGAGTACCTACTCCCTACTGTCCAAATTGCGATGAAGAACCAATGGAAGTATAGAAATTCTTGGAATTTGCGAGAAGAAGTATAACGCTCGCATATCAAATTTTTTTATTCATAATATTTTTAAAAATTCGTTGCGGAGAGTAATGTTGCCTTCAGTGCTCATCCATTTTCCATTCCGCTATCATCTCAAAAAGCGTTGTTTCCGGCAACTTCCCTTGCATATCTTCTGGCGCGCCGCATTCAGGGCATTTATCTTTCCGAGTCTCAGCCTTGTATGTGTGTCTACAGGTAATACAGATCCAGTATGTCATGGTTCCTACTTCGACTTTTATAGTAAAAAAACCTTATGAATGAGTTTCTCTTCACTTTCTTTCTTAACATTCAAGAAGCGAACTTAGGTCTCGTAGTACCTGTAGAGATAAAAACATTTGATATAAAATACGATGCACCAGCATTTTTAAGACCATCAGGTTAAATAATAGTATTATTTAAATAAAGACTGGTGTAGGAATGCAGCATATTACGTATCAGGACATGGTTGAAAGAGTAAAGAAACTTCCGAAACTCGAGATCTACAGAAACAATAGCATGGTAGTCGAAATAGACGGTTTACCACTAATAATCGAAGACATATTAAAGGCAGCCATGATAAGCAGGCTAAATATCTTGCTCTGTAGTGAGCGCGGAGAAGGAAAGACTCAGTTAATGAACGATGTTGCGAATAATTGGTTTGGAGGAAACTCAGTCTATCTAAGGGCGAGACCTGACTCTGATCCTAAGGAAATATATGAAAAATTTAATCTTGACAAACTGGAGAAAGAATTGACTCCTGCGATTACGATTCCTCTTGTTTTAATAGACGAGATCAATAGGGCTCCTAGCATTACGCAGAACCAGTTCTTCAACATGTTCGACGGTTACATCGAGACCGGAAAGGGTAATAGAATACCTTTAGGATACAGAGACTATCATGTTGTTGTAGCCTCTGCCAACATAGGCGATGGAAGATATTACGGAACTTTTGACGTTGATCCGGGACTTACAGATAGGTTTCATATCGTATTAGATATGGATAACCATCCTCCTGATACAAAGGATAATCTTGAGATACTGCTATCAGATACAGACCCCATAATACTTGATTCCAGAAGGGAAGACCATCTTGATGATATTATAGAGATAAAAAATCTTCTAAACGATATGGAAATGGATATTTCTGCTTATTTGGCTCTCAGTTTTCTCAGAGATGGTCTAGATTATTGTTTACCAGAAAAATCATACGGAACAAAAAGTAAACGTATGATACCAAACGCGATTCCAGAAATATGTGAGGGTTGTTTTAGACTCGGTGAAGGTTGCGGCTACATTAGGCCTTTGTCCGTAAGGAGCGAAAAAGCATTGAAAAAATTCGTGTGTGGATTAAAAGTTGTTGCAGGAGCAAAAGGCAATGCTGATGGTGTTGTTTCTTATAAAGATGTTTTCGAGGCCTTCAAGATAATAGCACCGCACTCGAATATAGTAGACGACTACTGGGTCAGGAGAGAGTACTGCTGTAACCCTAGTTTGGCCATATTAGATCTTACAAGGAAGTTTCAAGAGGGCTTCGATGAGAGGAGAGGACTGATAGAAGAGACGTTTTTAGATTCTGCAAAGGGAAGGTTGGGTACGGGAACCTTAGATAAACTAGATCAGGAATGGGAATTTTGTGGAGATATTTTCCGAGAAATAAACAATATCGCGCAAAAGCATGGTGATCTCAGCAAGAAAACCGAGGAAGAGTACATTGCGCTTATTAAAAGATATCCGATATTAAAAGTACTTGTTGACCTATAATGGAGAAGAAAATGGATCTAGTACATAGACTAAGGAATTTTAAGAACAAAGAACTCGGTATGATTGGTGGAGGGGTAAGAGTCAATTATATCCTTACAGAAAGAGGGAACATAGATTCAAGTATTGATTACAGGTGGAACATAAAAATCGATATAAATCCAGNNCGTAAAAGAATATCTGTCAAAGAATGGACTTGATCATAATGATCTCTCTTTTATCGTATCGAGGGATCTCCTGACACATGAGATTTTTCATTGGAAATACAATTTAGAATACAATGGAATAAAATTAAACGGTTGTCCAACGGATATCATTTACCACAGCGATATTCTTGATTCCGTTACTAAAGCCCTGAAATTCAGAGAGATAGAAAAAGGACAAAACTACATCGCGAATGCATTTGAAGATCTTGTTGCGAATTCGCTCGCAAGGCTTTTCTATCCTCCCCATGCCGGGCAAGTCATTTTCTATTACGACAAGGCATGGAATAACGACGGATTTGATCCTTTTTATGAGGCGCTTGTTAAGCTAAATCTTAGATTGTGGGGGGGAGAATGGGATTATCTCTTATTAAAAGAATTCTTTTCAGATGATAAGAGAGTAGATGATGTTATAAATAAAATTACCAAGGAATTAGGACTTACTGATAATATAGAGGAAAACGCCTATGTCCTTTCCTACAAGAAGGACTGGCCATACAAGAGTTATACCTTTGCCTTTCATATGGCTAGTTTGATAGAGGAGAGATTTACGCACTTATCTCTTGGTCCTGAGAGTAGTTTTGAGAAGATGATGGATGTTCCAAGAATCAAGAAAGAACTTGTATTGAAGATATATAAGAAGTCAAAAAAACCCTCAGATGATATAGAAAGACAAATTCCTGACTACATGGACAAATTTGAGTTCTTGGATCTATTATATGATGCCCTCTCCTCCAGAATATTCATAAAGGCAGAAGGTGCTGGCGAAGGTTTTGGCTTGCCGGTGATGAAATACTGCTTCAAGAAATTTGAAAAGGAAAGGGATGATCCGGAAAGGATTGTTTTCAGGAAACTCATACCCGATCCCGACAGTCCTTTCAAGCATAGGATAAACAGGCCGATAAACTTTCAGGTTCCAAGATTTGATTACTCTTTAAGCGTACCTGCTAAATCTGGCTTTGGAAGGATGCCAGACTTCTGTTTCATAATAGACACATCTGGCAGCATGGAAGAAGATATAGAAGACGCTAGCATCGTTCAAATCGGAGATGAGAGCAAGTACCTCGATATTCTTCAGAAGAGAGAAAGTATCGTCGAATGGGGCGATGATAGCAGGTATCACCACGCGCTGTTAGGGCTCTACGGAATAATCAAGTACATTCAATCATATGGAATAGCCCCTTACGTTAGATATAATCTGATAAACTTCTCGGACAAAACCCTTAAAACTGGATGGAAAACATATTCGCGGATATCTGAGATAAAAAAACTCGCATTAAACCCACAATTTGGGAATACCATCCTTGATATAGATACTATTAAAAGCGAACTTGAGGGGGAAGGAAACATTATCATCATGCTTTCTGATGGACAGATACACAACTGGCACAAAATAAAAAACGAATTCATCGATCTCGCAAAAAAGCACTTGTTATCGTTCATCGAGGTAGAGACGGAGAGCCAAACCGGATATGATCTTAAAGAAGCAGATTTTGATGTTAATCAAGTAAAAAATAGGAAAGATTTATTAAAATTAATGATTGACCTTACAAGACAAGGAATTAGGAAATTTTAATATGTTTAAGAAAAAGTTGTTTGGAAGGACTTATTCTGAAATCTCCGATGAAATCGAAATTAAGAAGGTTATTAAACCAGAGGGCAGGAGCGAGAAAGTTCTTGAAATGGAATCTCTCAGGGAATTATTTGGCACTTTCATGGAAAAAAAACCATCACCTGTCCAGGCCGATTATAAAATCGCATGCAAGATCCTCGAAAATATAAATTATAGTGCTAAGGCAGTAGAAGAATTTTCCAATGATTTCTGGAAACTTCAGGAACTTTATACAGATTTTGCTGACTTTAAGTCAAAAGCAGGCATTTTTCTTTCTGCCCTGACGAATGTCAAAGTAGGTGACAAAGATCTGAACCTTAATTTAAGAGATCTAAAAGAACCTCTCGATTATCTGGGTTCATTTCTTGAAAAGGGAAGGATAATCATCGAAGGAAATGTAGGGGATAGGTTAGGACATATGATGAAATCAGGGTGTGTAGAGGTTAAGGGAAACGCAGGCGAGAAGGCTGGATCGGACATGTATGGGGGACAGATAATTATCCATGGAGATGTCGGCCATAGAGCGGGTCACTACATGTGGAGCGGTAAGATGGAGATAAAAGGCAATACGGGCTACATGCTTGGGTACAACATGCTCGGAGGAGAGATAACTGTCCACGGAGATACTCAAGACATGGTGGGCAACTGGATGACTAAAGGTTCGATCAGGATAAGGGGAAGAGCAGGAGAGCACGTTGGTCTTTTCATGATTAATGGAGAAATCTACCTCGATGGAGAATACGCCTCCGTAACGGAGAGAAGAAGGGGTGGAAAGATATACTACAGGGGTAAGTTGATCGAGCAAGATGTAGGTATACCAGTGAGATTCGACATGATACCCTTCAGAACCTAACTTTATATAACATAATGAAAAAAAATATCCAGACAGGTCTTAAATTTCATACCCAATCAATTGTCAGGCATATTTGGAGGGGAGGGCAAGAGTGAAAAACAAGAAAGAAGCTTCTTTGCCTACTAAAAAATTAGAGTAATGATTCTGCGAGTGATAATTCTGTGAGCGCTTAAAACAAACTCGCGAAGCCCGTATCTATGGCAAATAAAAAGACTCTGATATGTTATCACGAAGATTTTGGGAAATACGGATACTGGACCATCAAATATAGGGTAATTCCCTCATTCAATTATTTGAAGGCGAGATCAATTACTGAAAAAAACAATATTGCGGTTAAAAAACCTTTACCCGCGCCCTTGGACCTTGTGAAAAAAATGCATGATGCAGAGTACATTCGTGAAGTGATGTCTACAGGTTACTTCGAAAACGCTTTAATATCTGCTGGTAGTGTTTTGACGTGTGGAGAATCTATAGTTAAAAGAGAATGCGACAATGCATTTGCGTATGTTGGCACTGCGGGTCACCATGCAAGTAAGGAAAGTGCCTGGGGCTTTTGCTTTTTCAATGATGCTGCCATAATGATCGAATATCTAAGAAAAGATTATGGGATTAATAGATTCTTCATAGTTGATATCGATCCCCATTTCGGAGATGGCACTCGTGATTTTTTTGGGCAAGATCAAGAAGTTTTCCATCTGAATTTTCAAAGCGGAGCGGAGGAAAATATAGACTCACACAATAAGAATATCGATTTTCCTTTACCCTACGATATTGTGGATAATGAATTCCTCTTTGTAATAGAATCTATCGTGCCTGAACTGATTAGAGGATTTGAACCAGAGATTATAATAGTTATTTTCGGTCATGACTCACATTGTCTTGATTACGGTTCTTTCAAGTTGAGTTGGGAGGTCTATCCAAAATTAACAAAGATCTTGAAAAGAACCGCTGAGGAAGTATGTAACGGGAAGTTACTTTTTATCTTAAGTGGAGGGGCGGTTGTAAAGGTTGCAGAGCAGGCAATTTATGGTGTTATTTGCGAACTGGCGGATATTGAATATAAGCAGGATAGAGATCCTGAAAAGATTGAAAAAAAAGAAATCAGAGAAGAGTTGAAAAATATGGTTGAGAATTTAGTTAAAAAATTTGGTTTTCGTGACCTTAAAACTGTTTAAAAAATCTTATATGGATTTAGAAAGTGATAGGTTAATTTTGTCATATCTTTCCAAAAAATTCCTTGAACTCTCCTCGTTGAAGAAAAAATTCCAATAATGGATGTTTGCATCGAAGCAGTGTATATTTCCCTCTTCTTTTTCCATTCCAATCTCCAAGAAAAACTTCTCTGGAGTCCGATCCTCATCTCTGTCCCACCTAGAAACAAGTCTAATGCGACCTTTAAAACCATTTTGAAATGCTTGTTCTACAGCGTCTTTCATAAGTGTGGTTCCTATGTATCTTATCTCATTGTTTGCGATCGATTCGATGTAGTCTATGAATAAATGACCTTGCTCTTTGTCGATGGAAAATGCATAGGCTCCCAGGACCTCGCCGGTCTTTTCTTGGGTTAATACGCGGAGATTGTATCCATCGTTCACTATAGCACGCCATCCACCGAAAACAGAGTTTTTCCATCTTTCGCTATTAATTAAAAACTTCTTATCTTCCCAAGACGCCCATTTGACTTTTACTTCAATGAGATTACCGTTTCTCTTGTCTATTACATATTTCAAGCTGCGATCCCACCTAAAGGCTCTTCATCATTTTTATTATAGATTATTCACCAAGTGCCCTATATAATGTTTTTGGATACAAAATTACTTTGTTCTCTTAAAAAATGATTAAGAAAGTCGATTGCAATTTTTGATTTTATCTTACCAAAGGCTAACAAAAGACATAAAGAAGAAAAAAATCTCAAATCTCTTGGAAGACTATGACTTTGAGGGATGCGATAAAAAACAGGAATGAAAGGGTACCAGTAGCGCCATTGGTAGACTCGAGTTATCTGGCTTCGGTAAGGGGGATTGACCTAAGAGAAGCCCTCTATAATCCTGAAATGTACACAAACCTGTTGATCGAATCCAAAAGATACTTCGGATACGACTGGATATGGAAAGACTGGTTCTACGAGTTTATTTCTAAAGGAAAAATCGTTGGAAACAATATGATTTTTGAAACTGAAATTGGTATTCAGATAACTGTACCAAAAAAAGGGTATCCCTGGGTTTCTGAACATAACTTTAGTTTTGAATTTTTAGATTTTCAAAACAAAGTTTTAGAAAATTTAAGAAAAAAGACGTCTGAGTTTATTTGTGGCACAGTGCTTGGACCTTTTACTTTTTGCGCGACATGGATGTTTGAACTAGAGGATTTTTTGGTTAAGATGCTCTCAGAGCCTGAAACAATCGACGAATTGTTAAAAATATCGACAGATTTCGTATCAAAATGTGCTGATGCGCAATTGGAATACGCTGATGCCGTATTTATTTTCGACTCAGTGTCAGATCCTGATATCATCTCTTCTAACGTTTATAGAAGATATTCCTACCCTTTTCAAAAAAAATTGTTGAAAAAAATTAGAGGAGATACAATACTCCACATATGTGGTGACCCTGCCCCCATATTGAAGGAATTCCTGTCCCTTGAGTCAGTGCCGAGTTTCTCTGAGTTCGCAGATATCTCTAAGATAAAAAAAAGACCAATCTTTGGAAACTACAGCCCTGAAAGATTGGTCAAACAGGAAAAAAATACCATCATAAAAGAAATTACAGATCTAGTCCATAAAACCGGGAAAAAAGGATTTATCCTGAGTACTGGGTCCCATATAAGGATGGATACCCCCTTGGAAAAACTCAAAATATTCGTCGAGGGTGGTAGGCTCGCTGATATGTAAGCATGAAATCTTTGAGCATTTATCGATTTTCCATTAACCTCTCGCAGAGATTAACTGCCTTAACAGCATCTTCAGCGTAACCATCAGCCCCTATTTCCTTTGCGAACTCTTCTGTAACAGATGCGCCGCCAACGACTATCTTAACCCTCTCTCTTAATCCGTCTTCCTTGAATCTCTCTATTGTTTCCCTCATCTTCTCCATCGTGGTGGTCATTAACGCAGAAAGAGCAACGATATCGGGCTTAATTTCCTTGATCTTCTGAACAAATTTCGATATGGACACATCTCTCCCTAAATCATGAACTTCAAAACCTGCTCCTTCTAGAAACATGGCTACAAGATTTTTTCCTATATCATGGACATCTCCCTCTACAGATCCAATGATCACCCTGCCAGGAATGTTCGCCTCCACGACGACGAGATGGGGTTTTAGTATGTTGAGTGCCCTCTGCATTGTATGGGCAGAAAGAAGTACTTCTGGAACATAATATTCCTTTTTTTCAAATAAATCTCCTACAACGTCCATTGCCAAGATCATTTCTTTTAATATTGCGTTTGGATTCTCTTTTTTTAACAGATCTCTCACTATATTCTCTATCTCTTCGATTTTACCGTTTACAATTGCTTCTTTAAGCATATCCCTCGAACCCGATGTTCTTTATGAATATTGATTCAAAGTCAGGTTGGGTAGATAATTCTACGTATTCAATTCTATCTGCAATTTCTTCAGCCTCTTTTCTTATTGAGTCGCATAACATAGATTTAATCGCTCCCATGCCAGCAGCATTCCCTGCGTAAAATATATCCTTCGAGGGAGGGAGCAAACCCAAATAAATGGCGTTTTCTCTATCGATATAGTTTCCGAAAGCACCTGCGATGTAGATTTTTTTAGGGTTGTCAAACATGCTAGTAAGGATATCTATTCCGGTCCTTATCGCTGCTTTTGCGAGTTGAAATTCTCTTACATCTCTTTGTGTAATTTTGATTCCTCTTATACTGAATTCTCCAGATAACTTTCCACTTTTATTAATAACGCGAGATTTTAGCATCTCAGCAACGGCATCTATCAAACCGGAACCGCATATTCCTTTTGGTGGCTCATTCCCTACAGTTTTATATCCAAAATTTTTCCATACACGCTCTATAGCACCATTAGTAGCGCGCATTCCGTTAGAAATGTTAGCGCCCTCGAAAGCAGGACCTGCTGCCGAAGAACAGGCCATTATCCTATCTCGGTTACCTATAATGATCTCTCCGTTAGTTCCGATGTCAATCGCTAGACACGTATCCTTGGATTTATGAATCTCTAAACTTATTACCATAGCCAAAGCGTCGCTACCGACATACCCGTTAATTAAAGGCAAAAAATAGATATATCCGGAGGGGTTAATAAAAATTCCAACATTTTTTGCTCTTTTTTCTATACCTTTTTTGATAACGGGTTTATAGGGGGAAAAACCAAGATTTTTAGGGTTAAGACCCAGTAAAAAATGATGCATAACCGTGTTCCCAACAATAGTCGAGTAGTATATGTTATTTGGATCAATTTTATTCTTGCATAGTTCTTCGAGGAGTTGATTTATCCCTCTTAAAAGAGATTTTGATAATTCATGTTCCCCGTGCCTCATTGCATAGGAAATTCTGGATATTATGTCAGCACCAAAAGATATTTGAGGATTCGTAATCGATTTCTTATCCTTTAGAGTTCCATTTTTAAGATCTACGAGATATCCGGTTAGAGTTGTAGTACCTATATCAAAAGAAACGCCATACATCTCTTCAGTGTAGTCTAATATCTCATCATTTCTCATCAAAACCGATGAGTCAATATCAAGTTTTTTAATGTGGAAAGAATGATTTACATCAAAATCTGATTCTGATAGGTCTTTTAAGATTCTCAGAGTTTGATTCTCAATTTTTACAACGGTATCGTCAAAGATCTTAGAGGAACAGGCCAAAACACTCCGAGAACCTACCTTAACCAAGCATTTACCACACTTATTTTTCCCACCGCAAGGAGCATCAATCTCTACCGCTCCTTTGATTGCTGCTTCGAGAATTGAAGTTCCGGGTTTTACCCTAACGAGAACGGGTTCTTCGAGGGAGTCAACTAAAAATTCGACATTGATCTTTTCCATTAAAAGACCTTCAGTTAAGTTTAATGCAGAGCGATGAGGAATTCGCGAATTTTATTTTCTACGCCGTCTTCTTCAGGATCTATTGTCATGAAAGGAATTTTAACGGTATCCTTTATCTCTTCATAGGAATCATATACTGCTTCAATCCCGAAGGGGCACTGCTTGTGGTATATGACTCCTTCAATTTCGTAAGTTTTCACCAGGTCTTTTATATCTGCAGCATCTTCTCTTGGACTTCCGATACCAGAATGGTTAGATGTCCATCTTGCTAGGGATCTCAATATGTCAGATCTTATTTTAATAAGGCTTCTATGGGATGTAAACCTCTGATAAGGCCATGCTGCTGTAACAACTCCTCCATTACGTTCTATCGGATCCAAGAACTCGTTTCTAAATCCTCCTACCAAAAGTAATCTTTTAACTTCTCTTTTTTCGATCTCTCTTGCTCTATCTTCTAACTCTCGTACCAACTGACGACATACATCTAAGATAGCGCCGATTTCGCTGCCAACATAATCCGTACATATCACTTTCAGGTTATAAACGTCAAAACTTCTCAATGGATTGGATTCCTGTCTTATAAGTTTGTCTATGTCTTGGAATGCTCGAGTAACCTCGTTTGTCATCTCACAACTTTCGATTATCTTATCATCTGGTATCTTTTTCCCTGTTAATCGACTCAACAAATCCTTTAGATAACAAAACCTTTCGTAAAGGATCTCCTCCCTCTCTCTCCTACTAAGACCTCTTTCAATCTCTAAAAATTCGAAATTCCATTCAACGCCGATTTTTTTTAATAAATAATTCCATTCAGGTATCTTTGCTACGAAATCTGTGACGATTAGATTATAACCAGGAGAAGCGCCAAGGATTGGAGAACCTGCACCTCCGCTTATGTTGCGGCAAATACACTCTCCCACGCCAAAGTGACTGATCCACTTCTTCAATTCATAATCTCCCTTAATGATTGCCCTGTTTAAATCCTCACGTCTCTTGTAAACGATAGAGAAAACGTCAAATGCCTTCAACAATTCTATGGGAGGGCATGCTAAAGTACCAACAACTGTTCCACCGTTCCTAACGTGCTTAGCCCATCTATCCCACAAATTAGCGTTGTATTGGTATAAAAGACGAATGCTTTCTAATTCTTTAACATCGCTATGATAGGATACATCAACGACTCCAAGCATAGTACCACGTCCTTGATAATTTTCTAAGTTTCGGGATATAATGTTAACGGTATGAGATCAAAAAGTAGAATTTATAATTTAATGCATCTGGAAACTGACTGTTCAAAAAACTCCTCTTCAAAGATAGGATAATTAAATTTCAACTCCTTTCTCTCTATTACTTCGAAACCGCTTTTTTTCAAGTTCTCTTGGACGATTTCAAAATTAAACAGAGAATCGTATATGGGTCTCCACAGTGCGAGTTCCCACATGTCTTGAGGATAGAACTCAGTTTTCACATTCGATCTAACAGGTTCCAAGAGGAGCATCTCACCGCCACGAGATAATACGTTAAAAAGATCCCGTATGAAAGAGACTGGTTCAGAGAGATACTCAAGAATTGCATCGCAAATAACGTAGTTAAATGAGTTCTTTTTAAAAGGTAAGCATTCATCAGCATCATAAACTACAAAAGCCAAATTATCTTGTGGAAAAGACTCACTTACAGTCTTGAGTACGGAGGCAGAAATATTCGCGCAAATTATAAAAAAATTTCTCTCAATGAGGGTTTTTACGTACTCTTTAACACCAGCAGCAACATCCAAGACCTTATTAGTCCGCCAATCTGCACACATATCCACAAAATTTCTAATCCTTTTTTCGCTGAGTATATCGGGCTCGCTTCTACCTGCTTTTAAACTTGATGGGATTGCTCCTCTCTCATATCTATCGAAAAAGTCTCTTTTTTCTTTTATCAGGCTAAAATAATAGATCTCTTCTTTTGAAATTTGTTTCGCCCGACCCCTGTTATCGAGCCAAAATTCTGCGCTTCTAATGGGGAAACTACTGTCAAGCGATTGAAAGTAAATATGTCTTTGATTCCCTTCTAATTCTTCCTCTACTAACCTCATAAACGAATGAATGCCTTTTTCAAATTTTTCTTTCTCAAGTTCTGGTCTCCAAGGAAGCAAAACGAGATATACAACACCCTCTTTGATTTTATAATCGCTTATCAATCTACAAAGAAGATTTTTGTTCCAAATCTTGCTTATCTCTATTTCATAAGGCTTTCCTTCAGAAAATCTTTTTATAATACCCAGGGTGTGTATTGCCCTACGCTTGCCTCTCCTCATACCAATCTTGCTCATAATCTACATTCCCACAACCCTTAATATAACACCTTACATTTAAAATTTAAAATGGTGGGCAAAGTTGAACTCCTGTGAAAGAGTTATGAGTGTTCTGAGACAAGAGGAGCCAGATAGCATTCCAGTTGCTCCCCTGATCAACATCGCCTTTGCTTCTAAATATTCAGGCATATCTACCTTCGATTATGTACTCAGTAACGAGAATTACGCTCGCGCTCAAATTTACTGCCAGGAAAATCTCGGATATGATTGGGTATGGAACCACCAGACCTTTCAGGGTATTACAAAAAAGGAAAAAAGTTCGATTAAAACATATTCTAATTTTTTGTTACTTGAAACTGAATTGGGCACATTACTGAGGATTCCCGAGAAAGGGTCCATTTCAGTCGAAAAACCGGTTTTGGAAAGCAAAAAACTAGAAGATATTGAAGTTCCAGATCCCTATGAACGGGAGCGGACTGAGCCTTTAATGATAATGCTCGATAAGAAAGATGTATTTGTGTGTGGAGATGTTTTAGGACCTTTTACCTTGGCTGGAACATGGATTCGTGGATTAGAGGCTTTCTTAGAGGATTTGATTCTGAATCCACATTATGCGAAAGAGATTCTCGATTTTTCCTACGAGTTTGCCTCCAGTTATTCAAAAGTTCAGGAGGAGAAAGGAGTACATGGCATTTTAATCAAAGAGCCTAGTTCAACGTTAATATCTCCAAAACATTTTGAAGAATTCTGTCTTCCTTATTTAAAGAGATTGATTGCAAAAATAGATGTTCCAACCATTTTACATATCTGTGGAGATACAAGAAACATACTCGGTATTGTAGAAAAGTCAGGAGCAAACTGCCTGAGTGTTGAAGCCTCTATATCACCAAAAGATCTGAGAGAAGACTTTGTTTTCTGGGGCAACTTAGATGTAACAAACGTTTTGATGAAGGGAAAAGAAAAGGTCAGAGAAGAAGCGAAAAAACTGATTGAAATCGCTAATAAGAAATTTATCCTGAGTTCAAGTTGTGTTGTTCCTGCAGAAACTCCTGTCGAGAGTATATTGGAAATGGTTAGGGTATCAAGGTTTCATTAAAATCATTTATTTTATCCTATTTATTTTATCCCCACTTCCTCGCTGCATTAATTAAAGCTTTTACATGCTCGAAAGGGGTGTTCGCATGCAATCCACAACTGGTAGATACGATATATCCCTTCTTGCCAACTTTCTCGATATTTTCTTTTACCTCTTCCTGAATCTTTTCTACAGGTCCGTTAAATACGGTATCAACAGATACATTACCGAATATGGCAACCTTATCTCCCACTTTCTCTTTTGCGTATTTAAGATCTACTGTCTCGTCTAAGCTTAGGCACTTTGCTCTTGTTTTCACCAATTTTTCAAGTATTGGAGTAGTATCTCCACATATATGGATAATCACTTCTCCGCCGTATCTTCTCAACTCCTCACATACCCTCTTTTCGTAAGGAAAGGCGAATTCTTCATAGTGCTTGGGAGATATAACTTGACTAGCGGCAGAGGGGTCTTCCATCATTATTCCATGAGTCCCTACGTCAATCTGTCTTTTTCCAACTTCTATTGCATATTCTGTCATAAAAGCAAGCAGTTTTTTTGCTTCTTTGGGATTCAAAAATAAATCAAGCAGAAATCTCTCCATACCCCTCATCCATTCTGCCGAGTAATGGAAGGGCGCCTGGACCTTACTGCATATATATACCTCGTTATTCGTTTGATTTATCAAATCGATCAACGGCTCCATTCTCTCTTTTTTATCCATATCAGGTATCTCAAGTGATTCTAATTCATTGTAATCCTTCAAAACAGGCTCTATTATAGAGGGTCCTCCTTCCAACGGTATTTTTATCTTCGATCCCATCTCGTGAATTAAAACAACAAAACCTTCTTGAATTCTTATACTCTCTTTCTCCTCTTTCGTCACGCCCTGTATGGGCTGGTGGTTGAATATCCAGTCATAACCGTATTTTTTTAAAGCAGCGATCTGACCTTTGACATAAAGATGGTTGTCGGTTACGTATTCCCATGGCTTGACTCCCAGAACCTTTGAGGCGTGCGGCACATTTACCATGGGAGCAACAGGAACCAGATCGGGTTCTTCCAATCCCATCGATGCTTCAAATCTTTCTCTTGAATTCATACAATTACAACCGGGTACTTAGTTAATAACATATATACTCCCTGATCAAATTAAAGACCATGTACTATGAAGTTTTGGAACCAAGGTTGAGTTGGGAAGATATAGGAGGTCTTCAAAAAGTAAAAGAAAGGCTCGAAGAGATGGTATCCCTGCCTCTAAAGTATTATGATTCCTTCAAGAAGGCAAACTTAAAGTCGCCTACCGGCGTACTGCTTTGGGGACCTCCGGGCGGGGGGAAGAGTATGTTAGCCGAGGCATCTGCATACGAAGCGGATGCGAGTTTTATCACCGTAAAAGGCATCGAGATAATGAGCGAGCCTCAGGTAATAACAGAGATGTTCGAGGAAGCGATAAAACTAAAACCATGCGTGGTTTTTATAAACGAAATCGATTCGCTGGCTCCTAGAAGGGAGGAAATATCTTTATGGACCTCAGGAATTACTAGAGATGCCCCCATGCGTTTCGCAACTCCGGAGATAACCCGAATTATAAATCAGGCTCTTGATAAGGTTAGCAATGAGAAGGATGTTGTTACACTGGGCGCTACTTATAGACCTGATATCCTTGACCCTGTGATCTTAAGGCACGGAAGGCTGGAGAGGAAGATATATGTTCCTGCGCCAGACTACAACGACAGATTAGAAATCTTAAAGATACACACAAGAAAAATGCCCACCGACAACGATGTTGATTTAGAGAAATTGGCTAATATGACCGAATTCTACGTTGGCGCTGATATAGTGGGTTTGTGTAGAGAGGCCGCTTTGATTGCCATAAAAGAAAGCAAAGAGAAATTTAATACAGTAAAGACGGAGCATTTTTTAAATGCTCTAAAAAGGATAATTCCTCCTCTAACTAAAGAAGAATTGACAAAATACGGGGACGTCTTAAGAGAGGAGTGCCCACACAGATATCAGTACTAGGTGATTCCTTGATTTTAAAAGTTGCTCCGCTCATCGGAATCAGGCATGCCAAGATTTTTACGTCCTATACATATGAAGAAATTCTTTCTGATGGAAAAAAGGCTGCTGAGGCATTAAAAAAGTCTTACGATTTT
>JABAOF010000124.1_pt6 | contig 30976 bp, 23 predicted proteins | sample 7062171 | NCBI WGS metagenome assembly JABAOF01 (sample SAMN14538628, study PRJNA623070) | marine sediment metagenome | biome: marine biome [ENVO:00000428]; feature: marine pelagic biome [ENVO:01000023]; material: deep marine sediment [ENVO:00002113] | place: India: Gulf of Khambhat ...
ATTGATGTTACTATCTTCAAAGGACTCTCCATCAACTACTACAAGATGTCCCACGCCGATCCTGGCCAAAAGCTCCGTGACCGTTCCTCCCAGACCTCCGGCGCCAGCTATGCTGGTATGCTGCGTCTAACTCCTAATTGGAGACTAATTAAATATCTTTTTAATCCTTTACTAAGTGCAAATCGTATATTTGAAACTGGGGATGACATAGTTACAGTTAGTGGAGTTCTTTTAGCTGTAATAGTTATAACTTTACTATTTTTTGGAATTAGACAACTCTATATATAAAAAAATAAAATATCGTTTTATCATTTTAAATATGTTATTATTTTTTACTTTTTTCTTCATATCCATACATCCAAGACCATGGGGCATGCATCATGTTGTTTTGAGTTTCCCCTTTCTTGTATTAGCATTATTTTATATTTATTCTAAACTAAATAAAAACAAATTAATTTCCATACTACTTATCGCATTTCTCATAATAAACTTTAACCTCTACTACAGTTTGACTAAATTAAAGCCTCAACAGTATGCCAATCCATCTATATTAAAAATAAATAAACAATTAAATGAACAATATACAGATCAATATGTATTTACTGTTATTGATTGGGGAATGTATTATATAAAAGCCTTATACGGAAAAAAGAATCAATGCGTACTATACACAGAACCTTTTAACCGTATGGACCAAGCAATAGCTGTTAAACAAATCCCAAAGGAGCTAGAAAGGAGAGCTTTATTTGTTGCAAGAACTGATTCAATTTCTTATTTGTCTTTAATTAAACAAAATTTTCCAGATATAATTGAACTACAGACAAATTTCGATACAGGGGAATAGAGAGTTTGGTATGAACCGTGATTTATATTAACTACTCTCCAACAATCTAACGGTGACTTAAAAATCTTTTGACTATATTGGCTAACGTCTTAATATTGAGCAGACAATTCAACCTAAAAATATGCCTTAGAATTATCGAAGGCCTAAAGTAGAAGCTTTTTACGGCTTTTCTAATATATTTCCTGAGCTCATCTTTAGAAATACCTTTCGGGCTATAGGGTATATCTCTTGCGCTTAAACCTTCAAAAGGTTGCCACTGGTTTAGTTCCCCATTATGTATTAAATTCTTGTAACTTTCAGTTCCAGGCAGTGGGATATATTTGGAAAAGGCAGCCTTATTTATTTTTAACTGCTTTGCAAACTGTATAGTTGCATCAATGTCGTCTATAGTTTCGCCGGGATAGCCTAGGATAAAAAAACCTGTTATATAAAAACCATATCTTTTAGCCATAGCAATCTTACTTTCTATCATATCTAAATCTGCCATTTTTCCCATCTTTTTCAATATCCTCGGGGAGCCGGATTCTATGCCCACACCAAATGAATAAAAATTTGCTTTGCGCATTATGCGAAGTACTTCTTCATTAATTGTGTCTATGCATATCCCATTGGGCAGACTAAAAAATATATTTAAATTTGTCTCTATAATCTTGTTGCAGAGATCTTTAACAAATTTAGGATCAAATGTAAAGTTGTCGTCCTCGATGAAAATTTCTTTTATGCCGTATTTTTTGTGCAGATATTTTATTTCAGTGATTATATTATCAGGACTTCTTTTGCGCAATCTTTTTCCATGGACTATACTTGTACTGCAAAAACTGCAATTGTAAGGGCAGCCCCTTGTTGCTATTATGGATGCGAATGGAGATCCTTTATATATGAAACCATGCGGTGTCTTGCGGGAATATTTTTTAGGGTTAATTAATTCTCGTGCTGGAAAATCTATATCATCTAAGTTTTCTGGTAGTTCAAAAAAATTCTTTACTATTTTATTGTTATTTTTCCAGATCAGATTGGGAATATTTTGGAGCGTTTTTACTGTGATATCGTTTCTCAAAATAGCCTTTACTAACAAAGGGAGCGCGTATTCCCCTTCAGAATAAATTGAAAAATCTATATTCTCTATATCCGTATATATTTTTTCCATTACCCCTGAAACATGGGGACCTCCTAATATAATTTTAACTGCTAAAGAAGATTTGATTTTATTAGTAAATCTTTTAACCCAGGCAACCTCGTTAGTACAACATGAAATTCCTATAATTCTTATCCTTTTTCTGTAGATAAAAGCCACTATCTCATCAATCGATATATTCTCAACCAAACAATCTTTGATATCCACGGCTATCTGATTTTTCATAAGACTTGATGCAAGATAGCCAAGTCCAAGCGGCGCAACCTGAAGTGGTATATTCGAATGGGGACGTACTAATAAAATATCTATTTGTTGTCGAAGCACCTCTTTGTTCTATCCTTTCTTTGAAAACGTGCAGCTTTTGGCCATAGTAATTCTTTCCACAGACATAAAATAGAATATAATTTTTCTATACTATCCTCTGTTTTTCTAAATTTTACTTTGCCTGTTCGCACTCCATAGCAAATATGAACTTCGCTACAGCGCACATCCCTTCTCATAAAAGCCTTAATTTTTATCTCCTGAGAAAACCCCATAGCTGTGTTATATATTTTTATTTTATCCAAGAGGCTCTTTTTAAAAGCCAGCATGCCCGATGAGAATCTTTAAGATTTATTTTAAATAAGACTGTTATAAGCCAAGAAATGCTCGAGTTGGCAACTTTATTAATGACGGACTGTGCCTTTTTATTAACAAGTGGATAACGGCATCCGGATACAAAATCACAGTGTTTATTTTCCATATACAAAAGTAGTTTTTCTATTTCAGTTATAGGATAGGTCTTATCGCCGTCCAATGTAACGATAATATCTGTCCTTACTTTCGATAAACCACTCAAATAACACTGTCCATAGCCTCTTCTTTTTTCATGCACAATTGTTGCTCCGTATTTTTTGCGATATCTACTGTATTATCAGTAGAATTGTTATCCACAATAATTACCTTATCTATAAATGAGGGTCTACATCGGAGCATTTTATCTAACCCTTCTTGTTCATTATAACAATGTATCACGACAGAAATAGTTTTAAATTTATACATATTGATCTAATCTAAATTCGTAGCTATAGCCTTATTGCTATAATTGAATTGTTACAATATATTCCCTTAAATTTACTGCTATTTTAAACTTCGAACGACACGAAAACAAAAAAACAAAGCCAATTCCAAGGACACAGTATTTATTATTCTTTTTTATTATGTTTGATGAGATCAGAATCTACTCGAGTAGGCTTAAGGGGAGAGGCTAATTATTTCTATATTCCCTGATTCGGCATCTATAGTTAATAGTCTGTTATGCAGTAGGTTACCGACGCCCAACAGGACCTTTATCACTTCTTGGGCCTGAAGCGAAGCAACAATACTGGCTGTGGTGGTAGGAGTTCCCAGTTCAGTCTCGCTTCCAACCCGTGGGGCTTTTTCGCCTGAACCATAAATCCTTATTAATCCTTCGTCTTCTGGCAATATGGTAGTGACCTGTCCGTAGAATCCCGCTATAGCGCCATGAACTAAAGGGATGCCTTCTTTTTTGGATGCTCTTTCCAGGATAAAACGGGCGCTTATTTCGCCTAAAGCGTCCACAACGACATTTGCCCCTTTTATTAATTGGGTGGCGTTCTCTTCAGTAATATGACGAGAAATAGCTGTCACTTCAACTCCTGAATTGATCTGCTTTACTCTTTCTACTGCTGCCTGAGCCTTATTCTGTCTAAGATTCTTTTCCTGACAGAGCAGATGTCGATTGATGTTACTATCTTCAAAGGACTCTCCATCAACTACTACAAGATGTCCCACGCCGATCCTGGCCAAAAGCTCCGTGACCGTTCCTCCCAGACCTCCGGCGCCAGCTATGACCACTTTTGAGCGGAGTAGCTTGATTTGTCCCTCGATTCCCACTGTTCCCATATTTCTCTGATAGCGTTCGGGAACTACTCCCTTCTCTAAGGCAGCAATTTCTACTTCTTTTCCCAGAACTTTCTTCTTATCAGCAAGTTTTCTTACAGCCTTAATAGAGAGGCTTTGATACTCCTTTCCATCGGGAGCGATTGCCTTTTGGACCAGGCTTTCTATTTCCTCAAAAAGTCGATTTGCCATAGTTTCAACACCCGCAATCTTATGTAGATTTTACTCAGGTTAAAGAAAAAATATCATAAATTAGCTGCTACTGTCAACTTAAATTTATGTTGATTTTGTCTAAGAGTTTTGTTATTATGAATTGTTAGCTGTCAAAATGGGTGGGAAATAGAAATGCGGATTCTGGTTACTAACGATGATGGAATACAGGGTAGAGGTGTTGAGCAACTGGTGCGAGCATTATCCGGACTTGGTGAGGTTTACGTTGTCCTGCCCGACCAGCAGAGGTCCAGTACCAGCCACACTTTGACCCTTGATAAGCCTCTACGGATTCAAAAACTGGAAGAAAAGAGATTCCTGGTGAATGGGACTCCCTCAGATTGCGTGAGACTGGGCATATTGGGTCTGATGAAGGAGGATGTAGAGTTGGTAGTTGCTGGGATAAATAACGGTCCCAACCTTGGTGACGATGTGACTTATTCGGGAACAGTGGGAGCAGCCTTAGAGGGAACTCTGTTGGAGGTTCCCTCCTTTGCCATATCCTTAGCTGTCACAGGTGGATACCACTTTGAAGTGGCGGCAAATTTTGGCCGTTTTCTGGCTGAGAAGATTATGCAGCAAGGCTTGCCTAAGAACGTCTATCTTAACGTGAATATCCCCGATTTACCTCGGGAAGAAATTCAGGGAGTAGAAATGACAAGGCAAGGGAAGAGAATCTATGGTAAAGAGATTCAGGAACGCAGGGATCCTCGTGGAGAAAAGTATTATTGGATTGCTGGTGAGAATATTTCCGGAATCTCTGAACAGGGCACGGACTTTGCTGCCATTGAGCATAAGAAAATATCGATTACACCCCTGTCTGTTGACCATACCGATTATGGAATGGTAGAAGATTTGAAGAGATGGAATCTTAATTGGAAAAAAGCTGTTAGTGGAGAATTGACTTGAAGTTCAAATTGGTTTCAGATTTTGTGCCTCGGGGAGACCAACCCCAGGCAGTTGAGGAGCTTGGTGAAGGAATTCTACGCGCAGAAAGGGGTCAGGTCTTACTTGGTGTGACCGGCTCCGGGAAGACCTTCACTATGGCCAATGTGATGGCCAATGTTAATAGACCTACTTTAGTAATCTCTCATAATAAGACCCTGGCGGCGCAGCTCTATTCCGAATTTAAGCAATTCTTCCCGGAAAATAGCGTAGAGTACTTTGTAAGCTATTACGATTATTACCAACCCGAGGCCTATGTTCCCCAGACCGATACGTATATAGAGAAGGATGCTTCCATTAACGAACAGATTGACCGGTTAAGGCTAAAAGCAACCAGCTCTCTTTTAGAAAGGAGAGACGTTATCATTGTAGCTTCTGTATCCTGTATCTATGGCATCGGTTCCCCCGAGGAATGGAAGGAGTCTCTGGTCATTCTGCTCAAGGGTAACTCCTATCCCCGTCAGGATTTGCTGAGGGATTTGGTAAATATCCAGTATCAGAGAAACGACATCGATTTCTCTCGAGGAAATTTCAGGGTCAGGGGAGATGTTGTGGAAATATATCCTGCCTATCTGGAAACTGCTCTCAGGGTAGAATTTTTTGGTGACGAGATTGAGAGAATAGCGGAAATCGACCCTTTAACTGGTAAAGTTCTTACAGACAAAGACAAAGTATATGTATATCCGGCAAAACATTTTGTCACCACCAGGCCCAGGCTGGAAGAGGCTATAAAGGCGATAAAGAAAGAACTGGCGGAAAGATTGAAGGAGTTAAAGTCTCAGAATAAATTACTGGAAGCCCAGAGATTAGAGACCAGGACAAACTACGATATTGAAATTATGCGTGAGGTAGGTTATTGTACTGGAATTGAGAATTATTCCAGGCATCTGTCGGGAAGAAAGCCGGGAGAGCCCCCATCCTGTCTGATTAACTATTTCCCGCAGGACTTCCTGACGATTATCGATGAATCTCACGTTACTATTCCTCAACTGAATGGTATGTATAACGGAGACCGCTCCAGAAAAGAGACCCTTGTGGAATATGGCTTTCGCTTGCCCAGTGCTCTGGACAATCGGCCCTTAAAATTTGCTGAATTTGAAAGACTGGTCAATCAAGTCATCTATGTTTCAGCCACACCAGCTCCTTATGAGCTGAAGAAAGCGAAAGGTGTTGTGGTAGAGCAGGTCATAAGACCTACTGGATTGGTCGATCCAGCAGTGGAAATAAGGCCCACCGAGGGTCAGGTCGATGACTTGATTAAAGAGATTGAGAAAAGAATGGAAAGGAGAGAGAGGGTCCTGGTTACTACCTTGACTAAGCGAATGGCGGAAGATTTATGTTCTTTCCTTGTGGAAAAGGGTCTACGCGTGCGCTATCTCCATTCAGAGATTGAAACTTTAAACAGGGTAGAGATTTTGAGAGACCTCAGGAAAGGTGAATTTGACTGTCTGGTGGGAATAAACCTGTTAAGGGAAGGGCTCGATTTGCCAGAGGTCTCTTTGGTGGCTGTACTGGATGCGGATAAAGAGGGGTTCTTGAGGTCTGAAACTTCCTTGATACAGGTTTGCGGGAGGGCAGCTCGCAACGTAAATGGCGAAGTAATTATGTACGCAGATGGGGTGACTCAGTCGATGCGCCGTGCCATCACAGAAATGGACCGCAGGCGTAAGAAACAAATAGACTATAATGAGAAATTACACATTACTCCCAAGACGATTCAGAAAGCAATCAGGGAAGAAGAAGAGTTTATCGATGAAACGAAACAGAGAGCTTACGGAATTCTACGCGAGAGGGGCTACGATTATTTAACCGAAGAGCAGGCGCCCCGGGTCTTAAAGGAGCTTGAGCACCAGATGCGCGTAGCCGCAGACAACCTTGATTTTGAGCTGGCGGCGATACTAAGAGACAAGATTTTTGAGTTGAAAGGGCTCTCACATAGGAAGAGACTGAAATCAGGAGCTAAGAGATAGTCTATTCATCATTTTATTGATAGCTACTGTGAGAAATTAGGTTAAGAAGAGAGGAAAACAATGAGTCGGAAGAAAACGCCACGAGAGGATTTAGTCAAAATTGGCGAGATAGCTAAGCTTGCGGGTGTATTGCCGTCAACCGTGAGGTATTATAGGCAGATCGGCTTGGTGGAAGCAGCTGGCACTACGCCTGGAGGCCAAAAACTTTACGACAAAGAAGATACATTGAGCAGGATTCGGATGATTAAGAAAATTGAAAAGGAACGTCTACCTTTACGGACAATTAAAAAAGTCATTGAGAATCACAGGGCAAAAAAATTGTAATATAAGCGTGGGTTGATCCAGAGACGGAGGAAGATGTGAACCTTGATTTAAACAAGATTAGGCCAATTGTTGAAAATGCGCTGCGGGAAGATTTAGGAAGGGGAGATATTACCACCGATTTGCTTGTGCCAAAAACGGAAGCGGTGAAGGCAAAGATAGTAGCTAGGGAATCGGGGGTGGTTGCCGGGTTAGGAGTGGGTGAAGAGGTGTTCAAAGCCGTAGGGAACCTGATTGTTGGAAAAGCGAGAAAAGGAACGAGAATCAAATTCAAAAAGATGGTGAAAGACGGAAAAGAAGTAAAGAAAGGAGAGATTCTAGCAGAAGTTGGAGGAAGTGCCCAGGTGGTACTTACAGGAGAAAGGACAGCGTTAAACTTTTTGCAGCATCTTTCAGGGATTGCCACACTGACGCGAAAATATGTAAAGGCTATTAAATCGACCACCCCGCGAGGAAAAGCAAAAATTTATGATACGAGGAAAACGCTGCCCGGCCTAAGATATCTGGAGAAGTATGCAGTCAGTTGCGGCGGTGGATATAACCATCGCATGGGCCTCTATGATATGGTACTGATTAAGGATAATCACTGGCGCGTATTAGGCGCTCATGAGGGAGAGAAAGTTCCTGGCAACTGGAATTTGCAGCAGATAAAAAAGAAGATTCCCCGTGGCATTAAAATAGAAGTGGAAGTCGATGGTCTCAACGAACTGAAGAGAGCATTAGCCATGGATGTGGATATTGTTATGCTCGACAATATGAAATTTCCTGTTTTGAAAAAGGCAGTAGCAATGGTTAGAATGTCACGCCAGAGAAGGGGGACAAAAAGTCCGGCTATTGAGGTCTCGGGGAAGATAAATTTAGACAGTATCAAACAGATCGCTCGTCTGGGAGTGGATCGGATATCTGTGGGAGAGATTACTCATTCAGCCAGGGCACTAGATATAAGTTTGGATATTGTGGCGTAGCCACAATAAACAGTGGAATAGACAGCCTGGTGGTTCCACCAAGAAGCAAGGTGGAGAAGTGAAAAAAGTAGGCAAAAGAATTTCTGGCAGGTCGTCACAAATAATAGGGAGAAAAATATTTCGTTACAAAAGAGTTAATTCCACTCAGGATAAGGCAAAGAAGTTTGCAAAGAAGGGCCTTGCTGAGGGTACGGCTATTATTGCAGAAATCCAGACGCAGGGAAAGGGTCGCCTGGGGAGAAGATGGGTTTCGCCAAAAGGGGGTATCTGGGTATCTATTATCTTGCGTCCCGAAATAACCTCGATGGAGACGCCAAAAATAACTATGATTGGTGGGCTTGCTGTAGCAAAGGCAATAGCCGAACTCTTCAGACTGGAAGCGAAGCTTAAATGGCCAAACGATGTTCTCGTTCGCACGATTCCAGGTAGTGAATTCAAGAAAGTGTGCGGGGTGCTTACGGAGGCACTCTCGGGAGCTGGTAGGGTTAATTATGTTATTACAGGGCTGGGAATCAACGTGAACAATCGTATGCCCCCGGGATTGCGGGATACAGCAGTTTCTCTCAAGGAGGCAACAGGCAGCAACTTATCCCGACAGAAACTTTTGAGAAGGGTGCTGGAAAAGTTTGATAAATACTATCTGGATTTTAAGAAGCTCGGTATGGGCCCAATTTTGAAAGAGTGTAAAAGGATATCGGCTGTGCTGGATAGGGAAGTTAAGATTGAATGCGTGGATGAGGTCATTGAAGGTAAAGCCCTGGATATAGATGAGTACGGAGCTTTGATTGTAGAGACAGATGAAGGCAGGAAAAGAGTTGTTGCTGGCGACGTGACAATACTATCGAAAATTCTTTAGTTGTCCCGATGAATCGGGACGAAGCTTTGCGTTACAAAGGGAAGATGTATGCTTCTGGTGATTGATATTGGCAATACGAGTATTTCCTTTGGTGTCTATGATGGGAAGAAACTGAAAGAGAGCCGAAGAATTTCAACAAGTACGGAAAAGACTCCAGATGAGTATGGAGCAGAAATCCTAAATTTCTTCGATTCTGGAAAAATCGACAGAAAAAAAATTTCTGGTGTTGCTATATCCTGTGTAGTTCCTTCCCTGTTACCATTTTTTGAAGAGATTTCTCGGAGACATTTTCGCATCAAGCCCCTCGTGGTCGGCCGGGAGGGTGAGCTGGGGATGACTGTTTTGTATGATAATCCTAAAGAAGTAGGAGCTGACAGACTCTCCACCAGTATAGCTGCTTTCGAATTGTATAAAGGCCCGGTCATAGTAGTCGATTTCGGTACGGCTACAACTTTTGATGTAATCAGCGCGAAGGGAGAATATGTTGGGGGAGTGATTGCGCCGGGGGTTGGTATTTCTTGCCAGGCGCTTTTTGAAAAAGCAGCTCAACTGCCGCTTGTAGAAGCAGCTAAACCAGAAAGTGTAATTGGTAAGAACACCAGAAAGAGTATGCAGGCAGGAATAGTATATGGTTCGATCGGACAGGTTAGAGAGATACTTTCCAGAATAAAGAGAGAAATCGGAGGGGAACCCAAAATTGTGGCTACTGGTGGATACGCCAGTCTTATCGCGCCAGAAATAGAGATGATAGGTACAGTGAATCAAGATCTGGTGCTGGAAGGCTTGAGGATAATCTGGGAGCGAAACTGTGGAGGCCAAAAATAGGTATGTGGATTTTGTGGAAAAGTCTGTGAATAACTTTGAAATTGTTAGCGACAAGATATCAAACCATACAGTAAAGTGCAGGGTCGCCTAGGCCGGTCACACTTTCCCCATCCCGTCCCGGTATCAGGGTGGGGTAGGGCGACGGGGTGGGCACTCAATAGTCACTCCAGTGAGTGCCCGACCAGATATCGTTTTGCTATTGGTTAAGTTGCGCTAGCAAAAAATGAAGAAAAAAGGAGCATTTGGAAGAAAAATGAAGATTTTTTAAAACATGGTCAAATTATGGTTATTTTTGTTTCTTGACTTATTTACTTGAAAAATATATATTTTAGCACTCTCGCCATACGAGTGCTAATTACCTCGCAACCTGCAGCGTCGCCTGGGAAATCCACCTGTGGCGTGGTCCTTCGGCGAAATGTTGCGGCTACTGCCACTCTTATTACGGGCATATCTTGGAAAGGAGGAAAAGCTCAATGAAGGTCAGACCGCTGGGTGATCGAGTTCTGGTGAAACCTTTGGAAGTAGAGGAAAAGAAGAAGGGCGGGATTATCATTCCCGACACTGCCAAAGAGAAACCTCAGGAGGGTAAAGTTATTGCAGTGGGAAAGGGTAAGATTACTGAAGAGGGAAAAACGCTTCCCTTAAACGTCAAAGTGGGGGACAAAATACTTTATGGGAAGTACTCCGGTAATGAAATAAAGATAGATGATGAAGACTACCTGATTGTAAGAGAAGAGGATATACTGGGAATTATTGAATAAAGAATATACACGAATGGTGAGTTCATAAGTTGAAATATTGATGAGTCATTTATCTATTCTCATCAAGTGAATTTGAAGGAGGGATGAAATGGCAAAGCAAATGAAGTTTAATGAAGAGGCGATGCGGGCAGTAATGAGTGGTGTAAACCAGCTGGCAGATGTGGTCAGAATCACTCTTGGGCCAAAGGGTAGGTATGTAGTTCTGGATAAGAAATTTGGTTCGCCGACCATTACCAATGACGGAGTGACTATAGCCAAAGAGATTGAACTTAAGGACCCTTTTGAGAATATGGGAGCTCAATTGGTAAAAGAAGTTGCCTCTAAAACAAACGACGATACTGGCGACGGTACTACTACAGCAACTCTTCTTGCCCAGGCGATTGTGCGTGAGGGGTTAAAGAATATCACTGCTGGAGCCGAGCCCATTCATGTTAAAAGGGGAATTGATAGGGCAGTCAAGGTAGTAGTAAACGAGATAAAACAGAAGAAAAAAGATGTGAAAACAAAGGAGGAAATTGCCCAGGTAGCTTCCATAGCTGCAAACAGTCATGAAATCGGGAACTTAATTGCTGATGCTATGGATAAAGTGGGTAAGGATGGAGTGATTACAGTGGAAGAAGGAAAAGGGGCTGCAACTACTGTGGACATTGTAGAGGGAATGCAGTTTGACAGGGGTTACATCTCCCCATATTTCGTTACCGATGCTGAGAGGATGGAAGCGGTGTTGGAGGACGCTTATGTTCTGCTTACTGACAAGAAGGTCAGTTCTATGCAGGATCTCCTGCCGATACTGGAAAAAATTATTCAGACGGGCAAGCCCTTCGTCATTATAGCTGAAGATATAGAAGGAGAAGCTCTGGCTACACTGGTGGTCAATAAGTTAAGGGGAACGCTGAAATGCGCAGCAGTCAAGGCTCCGGGCTTTGGAGACCGTCGAAAAGAGATGTTACAGGATATTGCAACTCTCACCAAGGGAACGGTAATTTCGGAAGAGACGGGAATGAAACTTGATAAGGCAGCTCTGGATATGCTTGGCCAGACAAAGAGGGTGACCATTGATAAGGAAAACACCACAATTGTGGGAGGTACTGGAGACAAGAAAGATATCGATGCCAGAATTGGGCAAATTAAGAAGCAGATAGAAGAAACTGACTCGGATTACGATAAAGAGAAACTCCAGGAGCGCCTGGCGAAGCTGGTGGGAGGAGTAGCTGTAATTAATGTGGGCGCAGCTACTGAGACCGAGATGAAAGCAAAGAAGTTCAAGATTGAAGATGCCATGCACGCTACCCGAGCTGCTGTAGAAGAGGGTATTATACCTGGTGGTGGAGTAGTACTATTGAGAGCCACTGACGCTATTTCTAAATTGAAGCCAGAAGATGCAGATGAGCAGACGGGGATAAATATTATCCGGAGGGCCTTAGAAGAACCTTTAAGGCAGATTGCGGAGAATGCCGGTTTTGAAGGCTCTGTGGTTGTGGAGAAAGTGAGGAAGAGCCCCCCAGGCGTGGGGTTAGATGCTGAGAGTGGAAAATATGTAGAGCATATGAAAGTGGGCATTGTTGACCCGGCTAAGGTAACTCGCCTGGCTCTGGAGAATGCTGCCAGTATTGCTTCCATATTATTGACCACAGAATCTCTGGTAACGGACATACCTGAAGAGAAACCTGCCGTACCTCCTATGCCCGGTGGCCCCGGGGGTATGTATTAAGGCGTTACTGGCAGGGGGGATGCGGTTGGTCGTTGTTTCCCGAGCCCGTTCAGGTTTCGGAACGGGGCAGGGTGACGTAAGGAATGTAGCTGCAGAGCAACGGCTCTGCGTCGATGTAAGGGGGATACGGAATCTATCCCAATGTATCGGGATGGTTGCCCAGAAACGAGCAAAGCTTACGCTTTGCTGCTATAAAAGAGTAGCCCACCAGAAATGGCACCATAAACGGTGCCCGACCACCAATTGCCATTCTAAAGATACCTTCCTATACGTGCTATCCAATTGTTTCTCACCTTGATGAACGAGGCTTATCTGTTTCTTATTATTATTGATAAAAAGAACTAAATTTGGTATAAATAAAACAATAATTACTAATGCCATTTTTCAATCTTATCTCTAATTCAAGCTTCTTGACGCAGAGGTACCTAAGGGACTGAAGGGGGGCGTTTGCTAAACCTGTAGTAGGCCAAATGGTCATTGTAGGTTCGACTTACCTAGACATCGCCTCATCTGGAATCTCCCCTTTGATTATCCGCGTCTAAATGCAACACCTTAGTGGTTTGCTGTTTAGCTTGGAAAAACCTATGCAGTAGTTAATCTTAATGCCGGGGAGAAAACATTGCAATCGGGACAATCGCTTATCAAGGGCCTACCGGTAACCTCAAAAAAAAGAATCTTTCATTATGTTTGAAGGTGTCGGAAGGATAAAGTAACGATTCTTAAAAAACCCAGATTAATCCTAAAATGAGAACAAGCACTTAAGTGAATAAGGATATAAGTATGGATATAACCTATAACAGGATTTTTGAAAAAAATAGAATAACCATTCTTATTTTTATACTGATCTTTTTTTTAGCTACTGTCTTTTTCTTTTTTCACTGGCCCACCGTTAAGCCTGTAAATTTAGTTACTGGAAATCATTATTATCTTGCTCAGCAAATGTCAATGGGCCATGTGCTCTATCGTGATCTTTTTTCTGATAAACCGCCCCTAAATGAATATATTGCAGTGCTTTGTTTTTCCGTTTGTAGAGGAGAGTTATTTCCTGCTATAATTCTGACAAGATTTGTCTTTTTTTTCTTTTTTATTTTATCTGCTATCCCATTGTTTATTATTACTAAATATATTGTGGACAAATCGCATTTAGCCTGGCTCGTGGTGTTAATTTATCTGTCCTTTGATTATCCATATGCAAGGATTGCTTTAGGAAGTGATTGGCATACATTGATGAATTTCTTTGCCCTATTATCAGTTCTTTTTTTTCTAAAAAACCGTTATGTATTAAGTGGACTGTTTTCTTCTTTGGCGGTTCTCTCCTGGCAGCCTGGTATTATATTTTTCATCGCAACGTCATCCGCAGTAATATTATTTCCTAATGATAAAAGAGGAGAGAAACTGTCAAGGGTGACTTTGGGTTTTTTATCCCCGATATTGTTGTTATTGCTATATACTCATATTAGTGGATATCTTTCAGACCTCATTAAGCAGACAATTCTCTTTGGTAAGGTCACCATCAGGCATGGTTTCCTTGCGGGTATTGGTTTGATACCAAAGATAGTAGATAAGGATTATGGCCGTAATATTCCTATCATTATCTTAGGAGTTCTTGGATTTATCATAAATTTTGCTCAAATAACAATAAATCGTCATAAGAAGATTAATTTAAAAGCCTCTTTTTTACCACTAAGCGTTTTATCTATGACCATTATATTTAGCTTAATTGACTTTCAAGGTCCAACTGATTTTATCCCTTTTGTTCCCTGGCTGGCCTTCTATGCAGTTTACTCCATAACCTTTTTTCCCGGGAGTAGAAAATCTTTAATTGTAAATATTATTCCACTGTGTTTTATCCTAGCTTTGATAGTGTATTCCCTAAAAGGTACGATTAGAAGATTACCCTCCTTTACTTTAAAAAAACAAAAAGAATTCGTACTAAATAACCTAAAAAGTTTCGACTTAAGAGAAGATGATTTGTTGTTATGTATGCATTCAGCCCAGCCACTTTTATTTATGAATAAAAAGAATATGCTCAAATATATTTATTACTTTAACTCGAAACATTATCGGTTCATCGAAAAATATGAGGAAAATGGTTTTAACTCAGTGCTTTATTCTATTAATGAGAGAAAACCAAAGCTGATATACGTTCCGAAAGTGGGTTCGTATATAGTTAATAACAGGCGCCCTTACCGGAGACTAAGAAAAATTTTGGACACTACCTATGAAAAGTTCGAAAGTGAAAAAGTGGTAATATTTATAAGAAAGTAAGATCGGGTATACTGCTCCCCATTAAGCAATTAGGTGCAAATTAGGAGAAAATCTCCTATAATAGCACCAAAAACAAGGAAAAACGAAGGGTCGCTGTCCCGATGAATCCAGCCCATGCAAAAATTGAATCTCACGAGCTGGATGAATAAATCAGGACATGTTAGCGACGGGCGCAAGATGGTGAGCGCCCTGGGATGTTTCTTCTTGCGCTAAATGACATTACTTCACTTGGCATTAAGCCCCTTCGCTATTTGTCAATAATCGGTGCCGCGACTTCTTTCTCTTCTCACTTTGATGAATGAGGCTTATCTGTTTCTTATTATTATTGATAAAAACAATTAAATTTGGTATAAATAAGACAACAATTACTGATGCCATTTTTCAATCTTGTCTCTAATTAAAGTTTCTTGACGGAGAAATACCCAAGGGTCTGAAGGCGCACGTTTGCTAAACCTGTAGAAAGGCAGAATTAAATGTCGTAAAAAAGTTCTATTAAAGTAGTTATCATTTTAGAAAATGAAACAGTTAAACAATTTTGCCAAGACAAAATTATCAGTAATAATCCCAGTATATAATGAGGCGCGATTCATAGATACTGTAATAAAGAAAGTTAAATCCATAAAGTTGCCTGGTGAGATAGCTAAAGAAATTATTATTATCAATGATGGGTCAACAGATAATACAAGTAAAATATTAGAACAGTATAGCAGCGATTCAGCAATAAAGATATTCCATCAAGAGAAAAATATGGGAAAATCTTCAGCAGTGAGGTTAGGATTAGAAAAGTCAATGGGAGATATAATTCTTATTCAAGATGCCGACTTAGAATATGATCCTGATGATTACCCACAACTTATAGGCCCAATCATCAAAAAGGAAGCGTCTGTGGTATATGGCTCTCGATTTAAAGGCACTATTGAATATATCCCATTAATAAATAGAATTGCCAACATCTTGTCCAATATGACTGTTAATATATTATTTCATACAGAAATTACTGATATCCATACGTGTTATAAAGTATTCAAAAGGAACATATTGAAAAACATAAAAATAACATCAAAACGCTTTACATTTGATACAGAAGTAACAGTCAAAATACTTAAATTAGGTTACGAAATATATGAAGTTCCAATTAGGTATGTTGCTAGAACACAAAAAGAAGGTAAGAAAATTACTTGGTTCCAGGCATTAGAGGTGTATTGGGGTATAATAAAATATTGGTTTAGAAATAAAGTCTAATGGAAAAGAAGATATCTGTAGTAATACCAGTTTATAATGCTGAGCGTAACTTAAAAGGATGCTTGGACAGTCTTTTCAAAAGTAGCTATAAGAACTTTGAAGTAATTATAGTTGATGATTTCTCTACAGATGAATCTGTTAAGATTGCCAAAGAATATCCTTGTAAAATCATTAATTTATCCGAACAAAGGGGACCAGCGTTTGCCAGAGATAGAGGAATATTCTTAGCAGAGGGTGAAATAGTAGCGTTTTTAGATTCTGACTGCATAGTGCCAAAAGATTGGCTAGATAAAATAAACAAAAAACTTACTCGTGATATTGTAGGTCTAGGAGGAAGATATAATCTACCACAAAGCATAAATGTTATCTCTAAGTTTTTTATGGCATACTGGGATCCTAAAAATATCTTTTACGCAAGGCCTATAAATCTTGTGTCTCTTTCTGGAGGCAATTGTGCTTTTTGGAGATTAGATCTGATGAAAAAAAGAAATAAGAAAGAATTGGTATATTGCAATAGAATAATTGGTGGCGACGACACTATAATGTGCTACGAATTAAGTAAATTTGGGAAACTAATTTATGACCCAGATATATCAGTAATACATAATCGAAAAAGCACATTATTTGATATTCTTAAAGCAACCATCGTGTGGGGATATAGTGGAGCGATAGTTGCAAGGGTATGTGGCAAATCTTTAATTAGAGAACCACACCGATTTTATAAATCTATGCTCTACTTATTATCCGTTTCTTTATTCTTCTTAACATTTCTGCTTCCTTTGGCAGGCATAAGGCCATTATATTTTGGCATTCTTATCCTTTATGTAGCACTTCAGTTACCTATTATTTTATTGGCATATAAGTACTTATCAAAAAACATCTACGTATTATTTTTTCCTACAATAATATTTATATCTGATATTCTTTCTTTCATAGGGCATAGCAAAAGAGCGCTGGTTATCTTTCGAAAAACAATTAAAGCCGTTATGTGGTATGTCAGATTTATTTTTAATGCAATAAATCCCTTAGCCCTATCCAGAATATTCTTTTTTGTGACAAAAAAATGTAATGCCGATTGTTATTTTTGTTTTAATAAAAAAGATAGTCAAATGTACCAAAGGGAGAATGATTTGTCTTTAGAAGAAATCAAGAACATATCAAGTAAAATTGGTTTTTTGCCCTGGCTGACTATTACAGGGGGAGAGCCTTTTTTAAGAGGTGATCTTTATGAGATATGTAAACTTTTTTATTTTAATTGCGATACAAGGATTATATCAATTGCAACCAATGGATCGTTATCGTTGTGTATTGAAGACACAATAGAAAAGCTTCTAATTGATTGTGAAAAACTAAGACTAAAAATTATTGTTGCTTTAGATGATATAGAAGAAAAACATGACAAGATAAAAGGAGTTAGTCACTGCTACAAGCAGGCCTTAAGCACATTAGAAACGATGAATGATTTACAGTTAAGATTCCCAAGATTGACTTTAGAGATAAACACAATATTAGTTAAAGAAAACGCAGACCGCATAGAGGAAATTTTAGATTATTTCAGAAATAATCTCAAGTATGCTCGGCAGTGTCTAAATTTGCTCAGACAACCAGCGTGTACCAGTATCGATCCAGAAGTGTTCTCTATACAAGAATATTTGGACTTAGTAACAACGAAAACCTTTAATAGAAAAGTGCTAGACGCTCCTTATTCAATAAGACAGAGATTCAACCAGGCGCTGTTAGAGCATAGTTGTAAGAAATCCTTAGAAGAATTTAAGCTAAAAAGATCGCTGAGTATATGTTTAGCAGGGCAAAAGTTTTTTGTCATAAATAATGATGGGACTGTTTTTCCTTGCGAATTATTAATGGAAGAATTGGGCAAGCTTAGAAAGGAAGAATATGATTTTCGGAAAATAATGAAGGGTCCGAAAAATAAGAAAATGAAGCTAAAAATAAGAAATACCAACTGTTACTGTCAATGGCCTTGTGCCATTGGAATCAATAGCTCTTATAAGATTTCTTCGTATCCCAAAATTTTTAAAAACATGGTATGCGCTAAATAGAAAAATAATATAAGAATATATTTCAAAACTCTAAACGAGAAAGCCTCCGGTTTTAACCGGATGGGCTATTTGACATAGTTTCCATCTTATGGGTTGCCCGAAACGGAAACGGACAGAGGGCGTTAACCACTTGAGAATCTGCCGAGTTTAGTCGTGAAGAGTGTCAAATTATTACAACAGGCGTGGTGAAGAGACAGATATGTTCCTAGTTGTTCCACTTTTAAGCTTTTATTTTATTTGTTGGTGGTTTACAGCTACTTCTGCTCGGCGTTATTGAGGAGTATCTTGAGAGGTTATTTATTCATATTAAGGGCCGACTATTTTATGTAGTTGAAGAGCGAGACAAATTTTTGGATGCTGGAAAACTCAAAGAATTGACATACTATAGTATGCTCTCTGTCCTTGCGGGTGGGGCCCCGATATGCAACGGGAGGACAAGGTTAGGGACAAGACTTCCGTCCCTATTGAGGTGGTGTCTGGCGCAGGGTTTTACAAACGTGATTGTTTGGAATACAATTATTAACTCGAAACTTTATATGTTTTGCTTGCGATTTTATCAATCTCTTTTAATATGATTATAAACATTATTGGAAGAAGGACCATAATGTATCTTGGAAATCCGAAAGTAAAATAATTGTGGATACCCCAGTGAAGCTTACCATAAAATGAAAAAAACGAAAGTCCCAATAATCCTATTAATATAAAAGAACACTCAGGGAGATACCTCTTAATTAGATGAGTTTTTCTAAATAAACAAAGAAAAACAAACAATATAGGTATAAGTCCGCAATATCGGAAATGCAATGAATATTTTATTAAGTTGATAATGACAGCCGTAAAATTTGACCAGTTAATGTTTGCCGAGTTTACTTTTAATAATAAACGATCTATGTACCCATAACCCAATATCTTTGAGGTTGGTAAATACAATTTCCATAGAAAAATCGATAATGCCGGAATTAACAAATATAAGAGATTTTTAAAACTATGCCTTTGAAAACAAATCCATAGAAATGTAAGTACCACAATATAAAAAAAATAAGCCTGTCCATCAGGCCTTACCAGAAGCACACCGCAGAGTATAATAGATAAAGCTAACCATCCTTTTTTTGTGTCATGTTTCAATAATTTTGATAATATAGTTAAAGATTTTGTTACAAAAACAGTGAGAGCAAAGTTTGCATATCCAATTGTAGAATGTTTAAAAAGCAATGGTGAAGTGAAAATCAATATTGGAAGAATAATCTTCAAAGATGATGGATACCTTGTCTGTAGAATTTCATCGTAAATATTTGCATATAGACACAGTGCGAATAATGGAAAAATAAGCTTTACTATACTCTCTCCGCCAATAGCCATTTGGGACATAAGAATAGACAAAAGTGGGGGATAGCTTTTTTGTGCACCCCATAACTTTAGTCCTTTAAGATTATGAAAAGCAAAGATAGCTTTTGCCTTTATTCCCCATATCGCCACGGCATCCCGTGTTATTATAGGAGTAGACATGCTTTTCAAAAAAAGGAAGCAAAAAAACAACCCAACAATTACATAAAATAAACTATTATATGAATGGTTATACTGAGGAAAGTTTATAAAACTTTTTCGTTTTATTAGAAGCAGAATGCTCGGCGTTGATAACATTCCGAGAAATACGAATTGTAATGGCTCTGTAAAGTTTATTCCTATAAGGCTAAGTAGGAGATAGAAAGTTGCACTAATTGTTACCCCTACAAGGAAAGAAGTTGTAAGAAGACCTAAATACGAACGCTCTTGAAAATACTTTGACACAAAATATACACCTAAAATGAAGATAAACAGCAATTTTAATAATACTAAAGATATATTTAAGAAAGTTCTCTTTATTCTGGTAAAATCAGTTAAATGTAATAGAGCTTTTCTCTCTCTTTTCTTTAACAGTAATAAAGAAAAATCTTTATTCAATCTATATTGTTTAAGATATTTCTCCTTGTATTCGAATCCATGTATGTTTACCCTATAGATAGGGCCGATGTGGGAGACAATTTTTCTATCATTTTCATGTGCATTAAATCTAGGAAAGATGAAATAATCACACAAGCCAGTGCTTCCTATCCTAGGAAATTTATCCCTTTTTTGAGGTGGTAAGATAATCAAACTATCTTCGGGGGTTTTGTCTCTTATGAAAGATACCCACTCATAATATCTTCCCCAAGTATGGCTCAACTTCTCTTCTTTAGAAAGCATTATCCAAGAAAAAAAACGTTTTATTTTTTTAGGATGCTGTTCAATAACTAAAAACCATTGGGCTGCTGCAAGTAATATTATGATATAAACTAATATATGAATTCTTTTATCCTTAATCATAATGCTCTTCCAATTATTTATTAAAACTTTGTCTTTTATCTACAGCTAATCTGTAAGAATTATTTCTGTTTTTCCGTTTAGCTCTTTTAGGGTGCATTCAAAAATACGGTCCAAACCACTGGCTACGTCCAGAATTTTATTTTATTGCACCCCATTTGTCAAGGCATAATTCCTCGGATGGCATATTTTCAATTTCTATCAGAATATTTTTCAATTTAGAACAAAAAGGTTCTTGCGATACAGGAAAATTTACTGTATAATTAAGTTTTTAAAAAACAATCCCTTAAAGGCAAATTACGCAAAGTCGGTATCCGCCCTGCCCTAAGGCGCTTACCAGTATATTTAACCATGAAGAGAAGCACCTTTTTTACTTTCTTAGATAACTTTTTGTTCCAGTTAGAGAACTTTGAAGGTTCTAGTACCAAAACACTAAAGCCACTCTCTTTAAAAAACAGGGCTAAATGACTCTTATGCTAAAAAGAAAATCGATTCTTTTATTACTTATAATCATACTTTCTTTGTCCATTTCTGCAGGGCTCTTTTTTCATAATTCTGTTAACAAAGAAACAAACCGTGGTCTTTCAGAGAAAAAGGTCATTATTTTAGGATTTGATGGGATTGACCCGGATTTGCTATCGGGATGGATGGATGAGGAGAAACTGCCCAACTTAAAAAGGCTTGGAGAGAGCGGAACTTTCCTGGAGTTGGGAACAACTAATCCTGCGGAATCGCCTGTTGCCTGGTCAAGCTTTGCCACGGGCACCGATCCGGGTAAGACGTCCATTTTTGATTTCCTCAAAAGAGACCTGCAAACTTATATGCCCGACCTGGCCACTACCTCTTTCAGTGAAGGGAAGTTCTTATTACGGCTATTTCCTATAGAAAAACCGAGCGTTACCTGCAATAGAAAAGGGACATCTTTCTGGCAGATAGCCTCCCGGAATGGGCTTAAATGTATAGTTTTGCAGGCACCGGTCACATTCCCTCCCGAGAAGGTCGTAGGAGGTAAACTTCTTTCCGGTCTGGGTGTACCCGATATTCGTGGGACGCAGGGAACCTTCTCTTATTATGCTACCGATGTAAGTGAGGAAGGCGATACGGAAATGGGAGGAAAAATCACCAAGGTTAAAGTAAAAGATAAAAAGATAGAGACCATAATTTACGGGCCAAGGAATAGATTATCGAGGAGGCGTGAAGATATATTGGTTCCTCTGGAAATTGAAATAATCGACGATAAACAAGCGATAATAAAAGTTCAGGACAGAGAAGAGAAGTTGGAGGTTAGACAGTGGAGCGATTGGTTTGTAATTAACTTTAAGATGAATCCTTTGATTAAAGTATATGGGATGGGAAGGTTCTATTTGATAAGTATCAGGCCCGAATTCAGGCTCTATCTATGCCCAATAAACTTCTATCCCAAAAAACCACCATTTCCCATCTCTTATCCTGGATCCTTTTGTAAGAAACTGGCTGAACAGATAGGGTTATATAAGACTCTGGGCTGGGCTGTTGATACCTGGGCTCTGAGTGAAAATAGAATTGATGAGAAGACTTTTTTAGAAGACCTCTTCTACACTATGAATCAGCGAGAAGAAATAATGATGAATATGCTGGAGAAGAAAAATTTTGACCTGTTCATCTTTATTTTTCAGGCCAGCGATAGAGTACAGCATATGTTTTGGAGATTGATTGATGAGACTCATCCTGCTTATGATAGAGAGAAGGCAGAGAGATACGGCGACGCAATTTTGAAAGTTTACCAGAAGATGGATGAAATAGTAGGAGAAGTTATGCCTTTTGTAGATGAGAATACTACTCTTTTTGTGGTCTCTGACCATGGTTTCCATCCATTCAGTAAGGCAGTGAACCTTAATACATGGTTAGTTAAGAATGGTTATATGAGGCTCTCATCTGAGAAAGGGAAAGAATACAAGTTGGAAGACCTTTTTGGCAGGGGCGAGTTCTGGCCAAATGTTGATTGGCAAAGAACTGAGGCATATGCTTTGGGACTGGGGTGTATCTATATAAATCTAAAAGATAGAGAAATATATGGGACAGTAAAGCCAGGCGATGATTACGATGGTTTAAAGGAAGAAATAGTAGCAAAACTGAGGAATTTAAGAGACCCGGCAACTGGTAAAAGAGTAATAGTAGATGTGTATAAGCGAGAAGATATCTACAAAGGAGAATACTTAAAGGAGGCCCCTGACTTGGTAGTCGGCTTTAACGAGGGCTATAGGGTATCCTGGCAGACCGCACTGGGGGGGATTCCTCCTGAAATAATTGTGGAAAATAAGTCGAACTGGAGCGGAGACCACTGTTCTTTCGACCCTTCCATAACTCAAGGAATCTTTATTTCCAATAAAAAATTTACTCGAGAATCACCTTCCATTATTGACATTGCACCTACAGTGCTTGAGATTTTCAAGGTGCCAATTCCAGAAGAGATGGATGGAGAGCCAATAAAATTTCGGGTAGCTAATTGAGATGAAGAAACAACGGGAAAAGTTGAATCCAGGAATATTGAAGCTGGAACTATTTTGCAAAGGTATAAGGATTGACCCTACTTGCGATTTGGAGAAGGATGCTCGCATGGTTTCCCGCATAAGAGCGGGGCTGGGAAGTGGCCTGGAAATGATTCTCCCAGATAACCTGTATGCTAACATACCCGTTCTGGAACAGTTTGCTAAGCAGAGTCCTTTTCTTCTGATAAAGAGAAGTGGTAGATATTACATAACAAAAGAAGGAAGTAACTTATGTCAGGTTACAATACCTTCTCAACCTTTATGGTATCGTAAGAGAACAAGTAACGGAACTTTAATGTCCAGAGTTGGTATGTTGCAGGGGACATATTTAGCGATATATCCTGCCAGAGTGTGCACCTATTGGCTAAGTGAGCCAAGACAGAATTGCAAGTTCTGTGCCACAGGACTCAATGTGGGAGTTACTGAAGAGGCGGAGAAGAGTGTCCAGGACGTGGTGGAGACTGCAGTCGCTGCTCGAAAGGAATCGAGGATAACATTTGTTCATTTTAACACCGGTTACTGTGAAGGAAAGGCTTTGGATATTCTGTCTCCCTATGTGAAGGCGGTTAAGGAAGAGACAAGTCTTTTAATCGGAGTTCAATGCCCACCACAGAAAGAATTGTCCAGATATGATATGATGATGGAAATGGGAACAGACCATTTCTCATTCTGCTTCGAATTTTTCAATAAGGAAGTATTTCGAGAAATCTGCCCCGGTAAAGCAGAAACTTTGGGTCAGGAGACTTTTTTCAGGGCTATGGAGTATACAGTAGGAAAGATGGGCAAAGGTAGGGTCTCTGGCGAGATTATTGCTGGTTTAGAGCCAATTGAAGACACGCTTAAGGCAATAGATTATATTACCAGTATAGGAGCATTTCCCACTATCTGCATATTCCGTCCTTTAATAGGGACAGATTACCAGACAAAGCCTTCACCAGAGTTTGAGGATATGCTCTTAATTTTCCGCCATATGTATGAAGCCTGTAAAAAGAACTCGATTCCCACTGATATTGCTCCCAAAATAAGAGTAAGCTTGGTAGTTTTGCCCTACGAAGCAAGGTATTTTATGGAAGGTTACGGCTTTGATGATTTCATCTACAGCTGTAATCTTACACTGATGCGTTTACTTTTCAGAACTTACTATGGTGTTAAACTCTTCCTGAAGTAGGTAAACAGGTCGGTCACCCTTTCCCCGATAAATATCGGGGTGACCCCGATTTATCGGGGGCACTGTAAACAGTGCTCGACCAAATGGCACCATATTAATGTAAGTAACCCAGGGACTTTAACCTTTCCTTGAGTTCCTCATCAATATGGATTTCCTCAGCTACCTGTGGCTTTCCTTCACTTTTCAAAACTATAAAATCTTCCAGTTCCTTCTTTAACTTTTGAGCGATGAGTGGCCTCTTTTTGATTATATTGTTTTGTTCCTTTGGGTCATTTATCCTGTCGTACAGCTCATCGGGTCTGCTCTGGTTCATAATATATGTCCACTCTTTTGTTCTCAACGACATCGAAAAATGACCCCAACTGTAAGTTTTGGAATCTTTTTCAATCTCACAATTGTGCATTAGAGTTAACAGGCTTCTCCCCTGCATCTCTTTTCTTTGGGGAATATTTAGAATTTCAAGTATAGTGGTAAGAATGTCAATATGCTGAACGTAATTCTCACAAATTCTATTTCTGGGTATTCCCGGTCCCTTTATTATCAAAGGAACATTTACCTCCTCTATATACGGCTTGTAACTATGCTCAAATCTCCCGTGTTCCTTAAAGGCTTCGCCATGGTCAGCGGTGAGGATTATGATTGTGTTGTCATCAAGTCCCATTTGGTTTAACTTCTCAAATATCTTTCCTAATTGGTCATCAACATAATTGATCCCCCCGTCATACACTGCCATAATATAATCAATTTCTTCTGGGGTAAGTTTTGAAGCATTCAGTTTGTGTGGTATGATGCCATGGGAGGTTCTTATCCCTTCACAGCGTCCCTTTGTATATAAATCGGAATATGGTAAAGGAGGATTATATGGCGCATGAACCTCGAGGGCGTGGATGAACAAGAATAATTTCCTATTTCTGACAGGTTCTAACCAACTTAACAATTTATAATGTCTGCGCTTTGCTGGAATCCTGTCTTCGTAGATTTCAAATCCTTGATTGAACCCGTATTTGGATGAGAGCCCTACCGCGCCGGTGAAGGCAGCAGTAGCATAATTCTCATTTTTCAGAATCTCAGCCAGTGTAACAGACAAATTGTGCAATCGTTTCTTAGGAGTATTTACTTTATGTCTCCAGACATACTGGGATAGGAAGATTGATGTGTGGGAAGGAAGAGTCGAGGTAGCCTGGCTAAAGGCATTTTTAAATAAAACACCCTGACTTGCTAACCTGTCAATGTTGGGGGATGTATTCCTGTGGTACCCATAACAACTCAGGTGGTCTGCCCTTAAGGCATCAATAGAGATTAGGATTATATTTGGACCTTTAGAGTGATTAGTCAACCGATACGAGTAGATGAATCCATTACAGATAAAGATTAAGATAATCGGCGTCAGCACTAATTTTCCATTTATTACCTTATTTAAGAAGTTAAATTTTTCCCACAGTCTTGCACTGATACTGATTGGGTAGACTATTCCATAGAGTATTAAAATAAATAGAAGATAATTAAACGGACTTATTCGCCTGAAGCTAGCTATGTATAACAATATCATAAGAGAAGAAATAAGTACTAATCCCCTTTCTCTATAAATTTTAATTATCATCAAAGCAATAACTGCTGCTATGGCTAGTATAACTGATACCGACACTGTACTATTAACACTAAGTTGCATTGTGTTTAAAGCAAGATTATATAATGATTCCTGTAAGTATCCATTCGAGTAGGCCAGACTCACACCTTTTATAATACCAATGATAAATCCTATAATCAGGCTGAAGAACAAACCAAATTTAATTCCCTTAATAATATCAGTCATTAATGATTTTATTTTCTTTTTTTCTTCCATCTGAAAAATCCTCTTTCGGTTTCGGGACGGGACAAGATGACGAATAGACTGGTCAGTCGTCCTTTCCCGATCCCGTCCCGGTGTTGGGACGGGGTAGAGTAACGGAATCGGCACTGTAAACAGTGCTCGACCAAATGGCACCATATTAATGTAAGTAACCCAGGGACTTTAACCTTTCTTTGAGTTCTTCATCTATATCGACTTTTTCAGCTACCTGCGGTTTTGCTTCACTTGTCAAAGCTATGAAATATTCCAGTTCCTCTTTTAACTTTCTAGCAACCAGTGGTCTCTTTTCAATTAAATCGTTCTGTTCCTTTGGGTCGCCTACTCGGTCATAAAGCTCATCGGGTCCATCTTGGTTCATAATATATGTCCACTCTTTTGTCCTTATCGCTGTCGACAGGGTAGCCTTTTTCCATGCTTCCCCGGTATAAGCAATGAAATTTCCTTCAGACCAACTGCCTTTTATTAATGGTAGAATACTTTTCCCTTGCATCCCTTCAGGGAGAGAAATATCTAAAATATCCAGTATCGTGGGGGTGATATCGATGCTCTCCGCTATTTCCTCAATGACTTTTCCTTGACCTATTCCTGGAATTCTCATTATTAAAGGGACATGTGTTACTATTCTGCTGGCCTCTCTTCCATGACCGACCCTACCCCTTTCACCTAAACGCTCCCCGTGGTCTGCAGTAATTATAATAACAGAATTATTAAAGATATTAAGTTTCTTTAACTTCTTAACTAACTCACCAATTTCATCGTCTACATAATTGATTCCTGCATCATAGAGAGCAATCACGTAGTCGATCTCTTCTGGTGAAAGATTTAGAGCGGTAAGCTCATAATCGACTAATTTATTTAGACATCGTTGGTCAGAATAATCTCCGATGTAGAGAGCACGATAAGGCATGGGGGGGTCATACGGAGAATGTACATCATAAGTATGAAGGAATAGGAAGAATTTTTTATCTTTAACTTTTTCCAACCATCTAAATAGATTATCCTTGTGGAATTTTATAGTGTGCCATGTTTTTGGCTTATCGAAGAAGAAATCAAATCCCTGATCAAAGCCGTATTTCGAGGAAACATAGCCACCCCCCGAAAAGCCAGCTGTCATATAATTCCGGTTTTTCAGAATCTCAGCTAAAGTGAGAGAAGATTTTGCTATCTTTTCTTTAGACCCCACCACTTTGTGAGTCCAGGGGTATTGAGATAGGAAGATTGAACTGTGGGAAGCTAGAGTTGAGCACGCCTGGCTGAAACCATTTTTGAAAAGTGCCCCTTCTCCTGCCAGTTGGTCAATATTTGGGGATGTATTCCTATGGTATCCATAACAACTCAGGTGGTCTGCCCTTAAGGCATCAATAGAAATGAGGATTATATTTGGACCTTTAGAGCGACTCAACCGATACGAGTAGATAAATCCATTACAGATAAAGATTAAGATAATTGGCGCCAGTACTAATTTTCCATTAACTAACTTATTTAAGAAGCTAAATTTTTCCCGAAGTCTTACACTGATACTGATTGGGTAGAATAGTCCATAGAGTATTAAAATAAATAGAAGGTAATTGAATGGACTTATTCGCCTGAAACTTGCTATGTATAACAATATCATGAAAGAAGAAATAAGGACTAATCCTCTTTCTATATAAGTCTTAATTATCGTTACAGGAATGGTGATGAATAAAACTGGGATTATAGCTATTATAACTGATTTTAGTATCACACTATTAAGAGTAGGTTGTATTGTACCCAAAGCAAGGTTATATAATGATTTCTGTAAGTATCCTTGTGAGTAAGCCAGACTGACACCTTTTATAATACCAATGATAAATCCTATAATCAGGCCGAAGAACAAACCAAATTTAATTCCGCTTATAATATCATTCATTAATAATTTTATTTTCTTTTTCTCTTCCATTCAAAAATCCTCTTTCGCTTTCGGAACGGGACAAGATGGCGAACAGACTGGTCGGTCGCAATTTCCTGATCCCGTCCCGGTATCGAGACGGAGTAGCATGACGGAATCGGCACTGTAAACAGTGCCCGACCAAACGGCACCATATTAGTGTAAGTAACCCAGGGACTTTAACTGTTCCTTGAGTTCTTCATCAATATCGACTTTCTCAGTTACCTGCGGTTTTGCTTCGGTTGTCAAAGTTATGAAACTTTTTAATTCCTCCTTTAACTTTTGAGCAATGAGTGATCTCTTTTCAATTATGTTGTTTTGTTCCTTAGGGTCGTTTATTCTGTCATACAGCTCATCGGGTCTCTTCTTAGTCATAATATATGTCCACTCTTTTGTCCTCAGCGATATGGAAGGCGGCTTTGGAGGTAGTAGACTTTCTCTATACAATGCCCAACTGTAAGTCTTAGGGGATTCTTGAATCTCAAAATTTTTGATTAAACTCAGAAGGCTTCTTCCCTGCATCTCTTTCCTTTGGGGAATATTCAGAATTTCTAGTATAGTGGGAAGAATGTCAATATGTTGAACGAAATTCTCATAAATTCTATTTCTGGGCATTCCTGGTCCCTTCATTATCAAAGGAACATGCACCAGTTCGATATATGGCTTGTGTCCGTGGCTCAGTTTACCGTGCTCCCCGAACGCTTCTCCATGGTCGGCAGTCAAGATTATGATTGTATTGTCGTCAATACCCAGCTGGTCCAATTTCTCGAATATCTTTCCTAATTGTTCATCAACATAGTTGATACCTCCGTCATACACTGCGATAATGTAATCGATTTCTTCAGGCGTAAGTTTTGAAGCATTCAGGCCCTTTACTTCGATACCTTTCGATGTCTTTAACAAATTTCCTTTAGAGTATCCATTCGTATATAAATTGAAATATGGTGAAGGAGGATTGTACGGTTCATGAATATCCATTGTATGGATGAATAAGAAGAATCTCCTATCTCTGACAGATTCTAACCAATTAAACAATTTGTCAATAAAGGATGCTATTCCACGTGCTCTCCCGCTTCTATAGACTTCAAATCCTCGACCGAACCCAAATTTGGACGAAAGAAATCCTCCACTCACAAAAGCACAAGTAGCATAATCTCTATCTTTCAATATTTCAGCCAGTGTGGCACATGAATTACCCAGTCGTTTATTTTGATTGTTTACTTTATGTCTCCAGACATACTGGGAGAGAAAAATTGACGCATGGGAAGGCAAAGTCCAGGTAGCCTGGCTGAAACCATTTTTAAATAGAATACCTTGACTTGCTAGCTGGTCAATATTGGGAGATGTATTTCTGCGGTATCCATAACAACTAAGGTGGTCTGCCCTCAATGAATCAATGGAAATTAGAATTATATTTGGACCTTTAGAGCGACTCGATCGATAAGAATAGATAAATCCATTACCGATAGCAATTAAGAGGATTGGAACCAGTACTAATTTTCCATTAGCTAGCTTATTTAATAAGCTGAATTTTTCCCGAAATCTTACACTGGTACCGATTGGGTAGAATAGTCCATAGAGTATTAAAATGAATAGAAGGTAATTGAACGGACTTATTCGCCTGAAGCTTGCTATGTAGAACAATATCGTAAAAGAAGAAATAAGGACTAATCCTCTTTCTCTATAAGTCTTAATTATACTTATGGGAATGGTGATGAATAAAACTGGCACTATAGCTATAATAACTGATTTTAGTATCACGCTATTAAGGGTAGGTTGTATTATACTTAAAGCAAGGTTATATAATGATTTCTGTAAGTATCCTTGCGGGTAAGCCAGACTAACACCTTTTATGATACCAATGATAAATCCTATAATCAGGCCGAAGAACAAACCAAATTTAATTCCCTTAATAATATCATTCATTAATAATTTTATTTTCTTTTCTTCTTCCATCTGAAAGGCCTCGCAGAATACCATAAATTGATTAATGTAAGTAACCCAACGACTTTAACTGTTCCTTGAGTTCTTCGTCAATATCGACTTTCTCAGCTGCATGCGGTTTTGCTTCGCTTGTGATAGCTATGAAACCTTTTAATTCCTCCTTTAACTTTTGAGCAATGAGTGGTCTCTTTTCAATTATGTTGTTGTGTTCCTTAGGGTCATTTATTCTATCATACAGCTCATCGGGTCTTTTCTTGGTCATAATATATGTCCACTCTTTTGTCCTCAGGGACATCGAAAATCGTATTGGAGGTCTTTTCCTCGTCAGCCCGAAACTGTAAGTTTTAAAGTCCTCTTTAGTCTCATAATTTTTCATCAAAGCTGACAGGCTTCTTCCCTGCATCTCTTTCCTTTGGCGGATATTCAGAACTTCAAGTATAGTAGGAACTATGTCGATATGCTGAATCGAGTTATCGTAAGTTCTATTCCTGGGTATTTCCGGACCCTTCATTATCAAAGGAACATGTACCAGTTCGATGTATGGTGTGTAACCATGTTGTAGATCACCGTGCTCATTAAACCCTTGTCCGTGGTCAGCAGTGACGATTATAATTGTGTTGTCATTAATTCCCAGATGGCCCAATTTGTCGAATATCTTTCCTAATTGGTCATCAACATAATTAATGCCTCCATCATACACTGCCATGATATAGTCGATTTCTTCGGGGGTAAATCTTGAAGTATCCAGTTTCCATGGTATGATGCCTCTCGATGTCCTTAAGTGTTTCCCTTCACAGCGCCCCTTCGTATATAAGTCAAAATATGGCGCAGGAGGATTATATGGTTCATGGACATCAAAAGTATGGATAAATAGGAAAAACTTCCTGTTTCTGACCGATTCTAACCAGCCTAACAATTTATCAATATATGATGCTATTTTATGATGTCCGTGCTTTCTTGGACCTCCATCGTCGTAGATTTCAAATCCTCGATCGAACCCAAATCTGGACGAAAGAAGTCCTCCATTCACAAAAGCACAGGTAATATAATCTCTATCTTTCAATATTTCAGCCAGTGTAGTACACGAGGCAGTTAATCTTTCTGTATCGTGGTTCTTCACATTATGTCTCCAGACATACTGGGAGAGGAAAATTGACGCATGTGAAGGGAAAGTCCAGGTAGCCTGGCTAAACGCATTCTTAAATAGAATACCCTCACTTGCT
>JABAOF010000790.1_pt1 | contig 30896 bp, 25 predicted proteins | sample 7062171 | NCBI WGS metagenome assembly JABAOF01 (sample SAMN14538628, study PRJNA623070) | marine sediment metagenome | biome: marine biome [ENVO:00000428]; feature: marine pelagic biome [ENVO:01000023]; material: deep marine sediment [ENVO:00002113] | place: India: Gulf of Khambhat ...
CATCCTACTGCGGCCAAGTGGGGGAGACGATGGCTCACCGTGCTCGTAATCTTCTACTGGATTTTGAGCACGCCTCTCTTCGCCCTTGCTCTCGAAGCGGCACTCAGCTACGGATACAACCCGATTGTTTCGACCGAGGCGTTGGATGGTGTGGATGCACTCGTCATCCTTGGCGGCGGCAGCAACACGTATCGTGCTGGTGATCAAGAGGTCAACGCGCTGAGTGAGGCCAGTGTTCTGCGCGCTCTCGAAGGAACCCGGCTGTACTCGCAGATGGAAGAACCCTGGGTCATCGTCTCCGGGGGGATCAACGAACGTGCAGGGATGCTTACACCCGAAAGCGAGCCAATGCGCGATCAACTCGTTAGAGCAGGCGTCCCCTTGGAGCGCATTCTGCTCGAATCAACCTCAAGTAACACCTACGAGCAGTCGCTCAACCTGGGACCGATTCTTAAAGCACATGGAATCGATCGCTTCGTGCTGGTGACCTCACCGACTCATATGCGACGTTCTCTGGCGACATTCAAGGCACAAGGATTAATTCCCACGCCCTCCACCTCCGCACAACATCAGGAAGGGTTCTTGGATGCACACAACCCGGTTCTCCCTAATCACGACGCCTTGCATGCAAGTCGACTGGCCATGCGAGAAATCATGGCGTTGGTGTTTTACCAACTGAGCGGTCGCCTTTCCCCGCCCTGAACTCCGAAATAAAGGCCCTTCCCCTCAATCCGTTGATTGGACACGGATTGATGCTTCAATGACTGTGAACCACCATCATCGCCATTTGAGTATTACGAACCACCAATCCAATCATGTGATTTCATCTCTCATCGGGAAAATCAATTTCTGCCGCATCTGGTGAGGGGTGAGATCCAACGGTGCTAAAAGTCGTGCCCTGTGGGCGCCACGCTCTACCTCGGCATCGAAATCGACCGTGGCGAGTGCGATCAGCAGGTGTTCGGGGGAAACAGCTCGATCACTCTGCCTGATGGACTCCTGTCGGGCATGAGAGAACACCAACTTGACCCGTGAGGTGATCATCAAATCTCTTCTTTTGGGCAATAAAGGGGAACTCGGTAAAGCGTTGAGAAGTGCCTGGGCCCGTTGTCTGACACGATCAATGCATGAACCGTTATGCTCGAACAGCTTGATGATCAGCTTGTCCGCAGTCTCGAGATAGGCCATTAAAATGTGGGCGATATCCACGTAGGGATGACGGTAGTCCAGGGCAATCTCGTACGCTTGTTGGATGATCGCCGCCGCTTGATCGTTGAATGAATCTTTCAAGGTCACATTCAACTTTGTAAAATCCCTTCTATGAGTTCCGAGCATAATGATCTTTGCAACTGGCATCAACCCCTGGCTCATTATCCCCTATCTTACCCCTGCTCTCCTAGATCGCGGATCGAATGCATCCTAATTGTTGCGCCGTAGGTGCTCTGGATGCTGATATTGGATAGAAATCACTTCGACACCTTTTGGCACCAGCTCAGGTCTGATCCCGTGGATGAGTCCCCAATCCAGCGCTTCTTCCGGGTTTAAGATCGTTCTCTCTGTCATCGCCTTATCAACTTCGTCAATGCTTTTTCCCGTGGTCTCGGAAATCACGCCGGCGATGTTCTTGAGATCATTCCGCATGCGGATGAGGCTTTCTTCGAGCTGCCTGTCGTCGACCTGCACGTCTTGCTTGATAGTCGTGCTTGCCCCGTGCAACATGAAGCTAGCTCGTGAGACAGAGTATCTCATCGCCCCACTACAGAAAATAACGAAACTGATTGAATCGACGTTTCCGAAATTGTGGGTTGTAACCATCGCCGGAATGCCCTTCAGATAATTGTAGGCGCTCAAGCCGTGAAAGATCGATCCACCATTGGAAGACATCAACAAATGAAATTCGCGTTGTCCCTCACTCATTTTTCGATCAACTTGAGCCAACAACTTGTTCACTGTGACATCCAAAACCGGGCCAAAGAAACGAATCGCTGTCGGTCGTCGTCGTGCCATTTTGCCCCTCTTTCCTCGTCTTGGGGGATCATCATCGAGTCGCAAGCACCATTCATAGCGGCGATCTCCAATCCCCGGTGTCAACCGCAGAACTCGTACCGCAAACACTTCAACTCAGTGAAATACGGCGGTTGCAGCTTCATGGTTGGCATAAACATAGGGGTAGGCGTTTGGGTTGCACCTGGTGTTTCGTTGGGATGATGCGCTCCATCTGTGGGGTTGTCCGGACGGCGCAACTCGAAATTATCGAATTTGAACACCACCTTTGCGCCACCGCTGTGGAGGACGATCGCCACACCTGACCTTCCGGCTCGCAATTTTGTATTTTCAGCTTCACCTACATAGTGGTCATTAATGAAGAAACGAAAATGGGTCCCTTCTGCTACGACAGTCAATTTGTTCTCCTCACCACGCATAATGACAGGAACCCGGGTCCAAGGAATCAAGGTTGTCCACTCATTATCGAAATACAGGAGGAATCTGAAACGTTGATCATCCCTTATACTGAAAACGTAATAATTCCTGCCTAGTTTTCGAAATATCAACCCAATCTCTGTACTCATGGGATCATTCGGTATTTGAGCCCTTACTGTCAAATAGAAATCTTTGACCAATTGATGGTCGGGATAGAAACACCATATAAAATCCTCATGGGCAATTACGTCCCATCGATATTTACCATCTGATAGAGACCCATAACCTGTCCACCTTTCATCGCCGAATTCACCAACTGGCCAATTGTTCATATTTTCGTCAAAAGAGTCGAAGACAAGGAGAGGCCACTGAGAGCCTACTTGTTCGACATTAATAAAGACATTTTGTGCGGTAGCTGTAGCCCTTGCACTCACACGTGTCGGCTCTACATGTTTTAACCTGTCCTCAACGCTGGGCCTAGATCTTAGTATCGATCCAGAAATGCCGTTGATAATCGCGTGAATTAATAGCCAGATAAGCCACGACGAACACCCGCCTGGGGTTCCCAGTGTTTGCCCAAATGGAGATCGACGCTGTGCAGTCCGAGGGCGTGGTGGGGTCTGGTGTTGTGTATTGCTATGGGGCGGCGGCCGCTGACGCCGCGGGTTCTGTGGAGGTGGAGATTGTTCCCATTCCCACCGCGGTGGGGTCTGGGAACGCTGATAGCGAGAATAATAAGAAGCCCGGGTAGAGGTGTATGAAGTTCGATAACCCGACGCTAACCCTCGCCAGCGGTCATATCTGGCTCGCTTGATCGGATCACCCAAAACCTCATAAGCTCGGTTGATCTCCTGCATTCGAAGCTTTGCCGTCGGACTTGGGTTTAGGTCAGGATGATAACGCTTCGCCAGCTTTCGATACGCTGTTTTGATCTGCTCGGAATTCGCCGACGGCTCGATTTCCATGATGCGGTATAGATCTTCGTGCACGGGCCTCACACTTGACTCCAATCAAGCTGTTCTCGCCAGGTTAATCTGCATGTATCTTCTTATAGTCGATCTCGCGTATTTTTTACGTCTTAGGGGAGTTATAAGAATCACTTATCTTACAGGTAAAACCTCGAAGCTAAGGACCTTCAACACGCTGTGTGGGGGCAGCACAAGATGCTTGCGTACAAACGATGCAATTAGCTAGATTAACAGAAATGCAGCAAATGCACAGGTTTTAGCAGAGTGCTATACTCTAGAGATCCTGCAACATCAGAGGTCCCAACAAAGCGCATCATCCGGAATTTCATCTCGGCCTAGTAGCAATTCACATGCTTGAAATTCGCTTGCTCGGAAAGTTCGAGGTTCGACGCGACGGTGAGATCATCGAAGTCCCATCGCGCTCTTCACAGTCACTTTTGGCCTATCTCGTTTTAAACACCGGAAGCCGGCAACGGCGGGAGAAGCTGGCCGGCCTTTTATGGCCGGACACCGAAGAAACAAAAGCCAGGCGACACTTGCGTCAGGCACTCTGGCGCTTACGGAAACAGATCGGCCACGAATACTTCCTGGCCGATAGGATCACTCTCGGTTTCAACCCCGACTCCGAATACAGCCTGGACGTCGATGTTTTAAAAGACGATGCCCCTTGGTCTTGTGCACAAATTGATTTGGTCGCTAACATCACGGACTATGCTGGAGAGCTGCTGCCAGGCTTTTATGACGGCTGGGCGATTTCGGAAAGAGAACGACTCAACGTCGTATTTGATCTCAAGATGCAGCTTCTGCTGAATCGCTTAATGGGAGATCAAAGATGGGAGCAAGCGCTGCAATGCGGCGAATGCTGGATTAGCCGGGGCCACATCCCTGAACCGGCATTCCGAGCGCTCATGATCGCTCATCATGGACTGGGAGATTCCTCTCGCGTCTCAGAGATTTTCCAACGTTGCACTGATGCGCTAGGCATCGAACTCGGCGTTGAGCCCTCCCAAGAAACCCGGACACTGTACGAACGCCTTTTAAGGGAGGACAAACCACTTGACGTACTGCCCCCAACGCCTCGCCACAACCTCCATCAACCGCTAACCTCCTTTGTCGGCAGGGAGGAAGAGCTCATCCAGATCCGCGAGCGATTAGCGGATCCTGCATGCCGCCTTCTGACGCTGATCGGTCCTGGTGGCATCGGTAAAACGCGTTTGGCGCTTCAAGCTGCGCACGAAATGCTTCCGGAATTCTCCCATGGCGTCTTTTTTGTCCAACTCGAGCACATCGACTCCAGCGACCTCATCCTGCCTGTCATGGCAGATGCGCTCGGATTTTCTTTCTCCGAGGGAGAGGAGCCGGAGACCCAACTAATGGATTACCTGCGGGAGAAGGAATTGCTCCTGATTATGGACAATTTGGAACACGTCCTCGATGGTGTGGGTTTCCTTGCCCAGATCCTCAAAGAGGCATCAGAGGTCAAGTGTCTGGCTACCTCCCGTGAGCGCTTAAATCTGTATGGGGAGTGGAGTTTAGAAATCCCCGGAATGGATTACCCACACCCAGAGGTTACGACTGAGATCCGAGGGTTCAGTGCGGTCCAATTATTTGGAGACCGAGCAAGACAAGTTTCCCCGAACTTCACGCCTTCCAAGACAGATTATCGTGCGATCAGTCGCATCTGTCGAACGGTTGCAGGGACACCCCTTGCCATCGAACTGTCCGCAGCTTGGGTTCCCTCCCTCACGTGTAAAGAAATCGCAGATGCACTTGAAGACAACATCGGCTTTTTAACGACTTCAACGCGCGATATCCCAGAGAGGCATCGCAGTCTGCGAGCCTCCTTCAATCACTCCTGGAATCTGCTCTCGGACGAGGCAGGAAATGTCCTTCGAAAGTTGAGCGTTTTTCGCGGTGGATTTCAGAGGCAGGCGGCGAAAGATGTTGCCGGTGCATCTCTGGCAACCCTTTCGAGCCTGGCGGACAAATCCCTCTTAGAAAGGTCTGACACCGGGCGATATGAGATCCACCCACTCCTGTGGAGGTTCATTGACGAGGAGCTGACAAAGTCAACCGATAAACAACAGGAGGCTCAACAGCTCCATTCTAGGTACTACATCGAATTCCTAAACAAGCGGGCAGGGTTTTTGAGAAGAGCAGATCAAGATGAAGCCCTGCGTGAAATCGGCGATGAGATTGACAACATCCGTGTGACATTAAATCGGGCAATTGCGCAAGATGACGTTCGCGCGTTGAAAAAAGTTTTGGATGTCCTACGCGTGTTCTTTGATGTGCGTGGATGGTATCAAGAGGGTGAACACATTTTCGACCAGATAGCCAGACGCCTCGAGCTCCACCTCCATCACGAGGACCAGGCGGATGTGGAGAGAGCACTCGTTGTCAGTAAAGCCATGGCCGGCCAGGCCTGGTTCTGCCATCGTCTCGCGCACCGGGTGAAGGCTCTGAAAATCCTGCGCGAGTGCCTTCCATTGGCGCGAAGATTTGGATTTGCGGACATTGAAGCGGACGTCATCGACAGCTTGGGTGTCATCGCTCAAAGGCAGGGAAAATATCAAGAAGCCAGAAGCCTATTTGAAGAAAGCCTGGCAATCTGGAAAGAACTCGGAAGCTCTTGGTGGCAAGCAGCGGAACTCGCTTGTCTCGCCCACGTCGAGAGGAGCCTAGGCCACATAAAGGAGGCAAAGCGGCACGCCGACGAAGCGCTTTCTCTAAGCAAAGAATCGGGCAATCAATGGGGAATCTCCAGCGCCCTTTGCGCACGAGGGGCGATCGCCATTGAGTTGGAAGATTTCCAAGAAGGCGAGCGTTACTATAAGGAGGGCTTGGCGATCAGTAGAGAGATCGGTTTCGAGGGGGGGATTGCGCGAGCATGTTTAGGTCTGGGCCGGATCGCTTTTCGACATCATGAATTTGAGCAAGCGGCAACGTATTGCCACAGAAGCCTGGCAATATACGTGGAGCAGAGTAAAGGGATCGAAATTCCTTCAGTGCTATGCTTGCTTGGCAACATCCACGCTGCTCAAGGGAACCTAGAAGAATCGAGAAAGAGTTTCGAGGAAGCGCTGGAACTTGCCTTGGAAATTGAATCGCAACCCGAAATCCTTCGTGCCATGGTGGGATTGGCGTCCCTCCTGATAAAAAATGGTGAGAAGAAAATAGCCGCCCAGTTGCTTCGGTCCGCCCTCACCCATCCGGCCTTGAAAGCCGTTGATAAAGGAACAGCCGAGGAGCTACTCGCCGAATTGAAATCGGACTATTCTCCAAATGAGTCGATCACCGAACTCGAAGAAATGGAGGACATAGAGATCGGTGAGCTTGTGAAGATCATCTTGGGGGACCGCTACCGCCATTGAATTTTGTCTATTAAACAACTGAAAACCCTCTTTCGGACGTAAACTGCGACTTATGCAATCCATTCATCCTTGTAGAACCGGAATAAAGCAAGGTGAATGACGCACATCTGAAAGACGAGTGCATACCCGACTAAACTTGCCCCTTCAAAGCGGTACTCCTGACCTTGATCAATCGCACCGAACTTGCTTTCTTCGCATTCCCGAGCTTCTTCCAGGAAGGACGTTGCCTTCCCGATCGTCGGTTCACCAAACTCCGCTTTTCGTAGCAATATCGCATCAATCGCATAGCACTTGACCAGATTGGGATGAAGTGACTCGTACGCCGATGCGCGTGAAACGACGTCTAGTCCGACAGGATCACCATTGATAAAAAACAAACTACCTCGCTGTTGCGGAACACGTTCAAAAGCCTGAACATATGCAGACAAGTCTTTCATTTTCGCCTTGTACACATCAAGCATGGCGTGAGTTGGTGAAGACGTTCCTGCTTCTCGATGCATGCCATGAATGCGGGTCCACACACGCCGCTGGTCGGACGCATGACCTCTATCTGTCTGCAGCGATCCTTTTACACTGTGCGCCTTTCCTGCCCTACCGCGGTGAGACATCATGGTATCGGCATGAGAAAAGATGGGTGAGGTATACGCCCAGCGACCCTGCTCCTTGCAGCTAACTGGAACAGCAATCCCCGAATTCTCCTTGACAGGAATCGAGGTGTTCAAAACCCAGTTTTGCTTAGCACCAACCAACTCTTCACCACCGAGCAGCAACAAGAACTATGGAGACGTGTTGACGACATTGAGCGTTGGCACAGATCCGTGGCGGGAGACTTCCGTTATGATGATTTGTTTTTCCTCGATGGCCTCCTTAAGTAAGACATAATCAGGGCTCTCATCGACGTCGACGAACAAAGGAAGGACGCCCATGTTCTCAGTTGTCTGTGGCTCGCCAAACCGCAACCCTGACAAGTAGTTTACAAAGAACGAATCCATGCTCCTTCCACCGTCCTTTCTGCCGCCAGCCACTTTCAGTCCATTCATAGATCTCTACCTTCCGTTTGTCCGACGCACTTTTCGCGGCCTCGAGTTCACCCGTCTGCATCTAGCCATGCGAATGAGCTTGGCCTTTCTCGAGGCGGGTTTCAAATGCGGCGCGCACATCTTGGTCACATCGAGAAGCCGTTGATTAACCTCCTCCTGGTAAGCACTTCGTTTATGCGTAATCACGGCCCACCGGGCACTCACCACCCACACAATTAGCGCCGCTGTGACGGATAGGAACATCGATGGAGCGGTTTTCGCACGCCTTGGCTTCCACACGCCGTTGCTTTGAACCCGTTGGTCTACAGTGACCAGGTTGTGATCAGGCATAGCGTAGACATTCGTTCGAACCCACTCGTTGCCATCACGCTTTAGGCTTTCTTTCAAAGCACCCATCTTGACCTTCCTTGGGTATCGTCAGTTTCAATTCATGTGGGATGCATTCAGTCTTATCTAACCAAACATCTGTCTCTCTAGCGTATCTTGTGCGTATAATCAAGCCCGGTCAATCTCCATCTAATCAGACAAAAACCGATGAACCCGAGAATAGAAGACAGAAGCGATTTATAATAGACGCCCCAACCCATGCCTGGGTCTGCGGGGTTCGAGGATAGTGAAGACCAAGCGAGACGTTTATGACAGAAATGAAACCTTGGCAAACATTGCGCAGTCGTCTCATGCTTGATCACTCGCCGTGGCTGCGCGTCTACGCAGACGATGTCGAGTTACCGGACGGGCGCGTGATTGAGGGCTATCTGCGGTTGGAAGCGCGGGGCTATGCCATGATCGTGCCCGTGGACAAAGACAGCAGAATCGGCTTCATTCGTTCGTACAAACGCGGCGTCAACGACATCGATATGCAGCCCCCGGCGGGCATGCTCGAAAGCGGTGAGGACCCCTTCGAAACTGCGCAACGTGAGTTGAAGGAAGAGATGGGTTGCGTGGCCTCGCAATGGATTCCGCTAGGCGCGTATATCATTGGCGGTAATGTTGGGATGGGACGGGCGCATCTCTTTCTGGCGACGGGTTGTGAGCAAATCACAGAGCCCGACTCGGGGGATTTGGAAGAACAAGAGGTTGTCTGGCTCCCCATGCACGAGGCGCGTCGGCGATGGATCGAAGGGGAGTTTAGACAGATCGCAACGATGGCCGCCCTGGGCCTGGCCTTCGCTCACCTCGACCCGGACGAAACGTTACAAGACTCGACCGACTACGACCAGGGCGAGATAGAAGCATGACCGAACGAGACCTGGAGAGGGCCGCCCTACGAGGGGAGCCTTCGTATGTCTGGCGAGCGGGTCAGGAACGCCGACTGCGGTTGATCTTCGAGGCTGCGGGAGAGCAAGCGCGAGGCAGGATTCTGGACGACGGCTGCGGCGTTGGCATGTATTTGCAACACCTCACTGAACATGCAGCACATGCTTCAGGGGTCGAGTTCGACCGCAAGCGAGCAATCGAGTCAAAAAACCGTCGCCTGGACGTTGTGCTGGCTGACGGAGAACTGCTGCCATACGCCAGTGACAGTTTCGATCTGGTGCTCTCACACGAAGTCCTTGAACACGTGGAGGATGACCGGGCTGCTCTTGAAGAGATTGCACGCGTACTGCGCCGACCTGACCTTTCCACACACAAAAATGGCGGGCGATTGATTCTCTTCGTACCTAACCGCGGCTATCCTTTCGAGACCCATGGCATCTACTGGCGGGGACACTACCGCTTCGGCAACATCCCACTCGTTAACTATCTTCCACGCCCATTGCGTAACCGTCTCGCGCCTCACGTGCGCACATATTCCCGCCGTGACTTGGATCGTCTCGTCGTAGGCCTGCCCATGCGAGTGGTTTCCCGGACGGTGATATTTGGCGCCTATGACAACATCATCGCCCGCTGGCCGACACTAGGCCGCGCCTTGCGCGCCGTACTACATTTTCTCGAACGAACGCCTCTGCTCGCACTGGGACTGTCTCACTTCTGGGTGTTGGAGAGAATATAAAGAGGAAAATCACCTGTTGGCGTGAGCTCCGTTGGAGGTTTAAGCTGATGGGTCAGCTGTGTGGCTCGATCTCGCCCACTACGTGGACATCAACTGGGACGCCTTCAATTTCGGAGGGAAGCAAGTCTTCGGGTTCTAATTGAGCTCTCGGTACTTTATGGGTGACGAGGACGATGATCGCAATATGCCCTGTCGATTCACCACCTCTCTGACGAAACCCGACCCCAACGCCAACCACATTGGCTTTCGCCAATAAAGTCATTTCATACCGCTGTTTGACTTCCTGCGCCTGTTCGAAGGTCACATGCGCGTCATTTTCTTGTTCCCGTTCCTGAGCCATACCGCCGCCTCCCCCGCGGTCTCAGTATACGCCAAGTTTACAAGACTTCGGAAGTCCTGCGGACTTCCGAAGTTAAAAATATAAAAAATCGGGCGACCGGCCGGGTCGCCCGAACATAGCCCAAATCATGGAACAACATGGCTACATATGGATCGCATACCCCTCGGCGTCGTGGGCGGTTTCCATCAGCACTTCGCTCAAGGTGGGATGGGCATGCACATTGCGTGCGATTTCGGCCGGTGTAAGCTCCATCATCTGCGCCAGTGTCAACTCGGGGAGAAGCTCCGTCACCTCCGGACCAATCATGTGCGCACCGAGGATCTCACCGTATTGGGAGTCCACAATCAGCTTGACCCACCCTACGTAATCGTTCAACCCAAGCGCCTTTCCGTTCGCTTGGAATGGGAAGCGGCCGACCTTCACATCATAACCACGCTCACGTGCCTGCGGCTCCGTGAGCCCAAAGGAAGCTACCTGTGGCTGTGAATAGGTCGCCCGCGGCATCATCTCATAATCCAATGTCACCGACTCGACACCGGCGATGTTCTCCGCACATACGATACCCATCGCCATGGCGACGTGTGCCAACATGAGCTTGCCCGTCACATCGCCGATGGCCCAGATCCCGGGCACATTAGTTGCCATGCGCTCGTCGATCTCGATCATTCCGCGCCCATCCAAAGCCACCCCTAGTGCGTCCAAACCCAGCCCCTCGCTGTTGGGCGTAAATCCGATGGCCACCAAGACCTGCTCGGCATCCAGCGTTTCCTCCCCAGCAGACCCCGACACAATCACTTTAGCCTTGGTTTTAAGAGTTTCAATGCCTTCGACCTTCGTCCCCGCGAGCAATTTGACCCCGCGCTTTTCAAATGCCTTGGTCAACTCCTTGCTGATCTCTTCGTCCTCCAATGGGGCGATGCGGGGCAGCATCTCCACAAGGGTCACCTCGATGCCGTAGGAATTCCAGATTGTAGCGAACTCCAACCCGACTGCACCTGCGCCCACAATCACTACGGATTTGGGGAGCTTTTCCTGCAGGATGGCCTCCCGGTACGTTAGCACGCGCTCTCCATCCACTTCCACACCCGGGATCGCCAGCGCCGAAGCTCCTGTGGCGATCACGATGTCCTTTCCTGTTATGGTCTGTGTTGAGCCATCCTCGCCTGCCACCTGTATCGTGCCAGGGCCTGTGAGTTGTGCTATCCCCATGTACACATCAATCTTGTTCTTCTTCATCAGGAAACCGACGCCTTTGGTAAGGCGTTCAGAGACTTTTCGGCTGCGTTTCACGGCCGAGGAGTAATCCAGCTTGAGGCCGTCGATCTGGAATCCAAAATCCTCACCCCCCTCACGCAAAACATGCGCCACCTCGGCGTTTTTTAACAATGCCTTTGAGGGTATGCAGCCTATATTCAGGCACACCCCACCTAAACTTTCCCTCTCAACGATCGCCGTTTTCTTACCCAACTGCGCGGCTCTGATGGCACAAACATAGCCACCCGGACCCGCACCAATCACGATGACGTCGTAGGCTGACATGCGGAAGCCCTCCTCACTATGATTACCCATAATTCTAACGCAAACGAGGGGGAGGAGTGGAATGGGCACAGGGATTAGGGATCAGGCACCGGGGCGCCGGGGCACTATGATATTCAAGTGTCAGGATGTTAGGAATCAAAGTTGCCTCAGAGCCAGAGCACCTAAGTGCCTACGTGCCCAAGTGCCTACGTGCCCAATTCCTGATCAAGCCCAATTCTGCAGTCGTTGAACAATGATGCCCAAAAAGTGGTCTGCCACGGCGCCATCAAGGATACGATGATCAAACGTCAAAGATAAATAGATCATCGGGCGGATGGCAATCGTGTCGACGATCTCGCCAGTCGGCATCTTTGTCTCCACCACGACCACACGCTTCTGCAGCGCGCCAACCCCCAGGATGGCGCATTGAGGCTGATTGATGATCGGTGTGGCGAAGAGAGATCCTCCTACGCCATGATTGGTGATCGTGAACGTCCCATTCTGGACTTCGTCCGGCTTCAACTTACGCGCACGCGCTCGAGTCGCCAGATCGTTGACCGCCCAAGCCAAACCTCGCAACGACATCTGCGCTGCGTTATAGATGACGGGGACGATCAGCCCCTGCTCTCCAAGTGAAACCGCCACACCTACGTTCACACGAGGATGTAAAATGATCCCCTGATCACTCCAGGATGAGTTTGCGACCGGGACTGCCTTCAGAGCTTCGACGGCGGCGGAGACAAAGTAGGCTGTGTATGTCAGGTTGATACCCTCACGAGCGAAGAACTCACGGTTCGTCTCTCGGTGAGCGACCACGCGACCAAAATCAACCTCCATAATCGTCGTTACATGCGGGCTGGTGCGCTTCGAGCGCAGCATATGCTCTGCGATCGCTCTGCGTACAGTGTCGAGCGGCAGGATTTCTCCCTCAGCATCCGTGGCAGGTGCGGTTACAGGAGCGGTCTCTTCCTTCGGACCGAAGATCTCCTCAGTGGGTCGGAACAACTCACCGAACGCGGGTTTCTCCCAGGGAGCAAGCTCCTCAATCGGTGCTTCAGCGCGCGTCTCAAGGTATGCGAGTACATCCTTCTTCGTGATCCGACCATTACGACCGGTGCCAGGTACCATCATCAAATCCACACCATGCTCAGAGGCGATGCGCGCCACAACTGGTGAGATGAAACCAAGCTTTTGGGAACGGCCTGGTTGGGGTGCGGCCGGTTGCGCCGTCACTGGTTCAGGAAGAGGAGATGGAGCTTTCTCCTCCGTAGCATGTTTAACCTGCGGAGTCTCAGGGAGTGGGTCTCCGGGTTTCCCAATCATCGCCAGGAGGGTTCCCGCGCGCACGGTTTGCCCCTCGGCGACATATAGTTTGAGCACCGTTCCGCTCGCGGGTGCAGGCACTTCGGTGTCAACTTTGTCGGTGTTGACTTCGAGTAGGGGCTCAAACTCCTCAATAGCATCGCCCTCAGATTTGAGCCACTTCGTGACCGTCCCCTCGACAACAGATTCGCCCAATTGCGGCATGATGACTTCATTTGCCATATGATTCTCCAACATTCCCTCTCCCAATCTGTGGGAGTTTTAAGGAGCGGGCAAATTCGAATCCCTCTCGCTCACGCTCATTCAAATGTCAAGTTAGGACTCAGAAAGCTGCAAGTTCCCGGACTGCTGCCGCGATCTTGTCAGGATCGGGCATGAACCAGTCCTGTAATGGATGACTAAAAGGCACCGCCGGTACGTCTGGCCCACCGAGCCTGCGTACGGGGGCATCCAAATCCGTGAAAGCTTCGTCTGCCAGAATAGCTGCTAATTCCGCGCCGAAACCACCGGTCAGATTATCTTCGTAAACGATCAACGCTTTTCCGGTTTTCCGCACCGATTCGAGCACCGTCGGCTTGTCCAGCGGCAACAAAGTACGCAAATCCACCACCTCCACCTCGATCCCTTCCGCTGCTGCGAGGTCAGCCGCTTGCAGACAATAGTGATGCATCATCCCGTAGGCGAAAAGGCTTAGCTCGCTCCCCTTGCGGGTCACCTTGGCGGACCCAAGAGGGACCAGGATCTCCTCATCCTCAGGAATCTCACCCCGGATCAAGCGATATCCTTTCTTCGGTTCGAAAAACAGCACCGGATTGGGATCGCGCACGGCCGATTTCATCAAACCCTTTGCGTCGTACGGTGTGGAGGGCACGACCACCTTTAATCCAGGTACGTGAGTAAAGAACGCCTCCACGGATTGAGAGTGATACAAGCCACCGCCAATTCCGCCCCCATACGGTGCTCGGATGACCATGGGGACAGTCCAGTCCCCTTTGGATCGATAGCACATCTTCGCTGCTTCGTTGACAATCTGGTTGAATGCCGGATGAATGAAATCGGCGAATTGGATCTCACAAATCGGCCGCATACCGTAAAGCGCAGCCCCAATCCCGATTCCAACGATCGACAACTCAGCCAGTGGGGAGTCAATGACACGCTGCGGTCCGTATTTATCATAGAGTCCCAACGTGGCTCTGAAAACACCACCGCGCTTCCCGACGTCCTCACCAACGATAAAGACACGCTTGTCGCGTTCTAGCTCCTCATCCATGGCTTGGCGGATGCCTTCGATCAGTGTAATTTCAGCCACCACGAACGTCCTCCGCATAGACAGGATAAGTTGCCTCGGCGACATCCGGATAGGGTGCTTCTGTGGCCAGACGGACCGCTTCATCGATCTGACTCTTCGCTTGCGCTTCCATCTCGGCCTCTTTCTTCTCGGTGAGCACTTTTCTCTCTCTCAAATGTTCAGCGAAGCCCGCAAGCGGATCCATCGTCTTAAGCGCTTCGACCTCCTCCTCTGAACGATAGGTGCGATCGTCATCGTCGGAGGAATGAGGGGTCATACGGACAACTTTGGCTTCGATCACCGTAGGTCCTTCTCCGTTTCGAGCGCGTTGAGCTGCCTCGGTAACGATCTCATAGACCTTGACCGGATCCAAACCATCAACTACCACGCCCGGCAGTCCAAGCCCCGCCGCCTTCTCCGCAACATTCTCTACAGCCATCTGCTTCTCTTGGTGAACAGAGATGGCGTAGACATTGTTTTCAATCATAAAGAGGACTGGAAGCTTATGAATGGCAGCCCAGTTAACACCTTCATACCATTCCCCTTGAGAGGTCGATCCTTCACCGATGCTCGTGAAGACAATTGCGTCGTCTCCAGATAGGCTTATCGCTAATCCGATTCCCGCCGCATGCGGTGTCTGAGTGGCAACGGGTGAGGAATGACTGACGACGTTCGCAGCGCGCAGGCTCCAGTGGCTTGGCATTTGTCGCGCACCTGAGGTCGGCTCACCTTTCTTACCCATCAAGGCAAGCATGAAGTCAAGCGGGGTCATCCCCAACGCTAACATCAGGGCTAGATCCCGATAGTAAGGTACGATCCAATCCTTCCCGCGCTGCAGCGCAAAAGCGGCACCCACCTGCGCCGCTTCATGACCAATGCCAGAAATGTGGAAAGCGATCTTTCCTTGGCGATGCAACACCCAGGCACGCTCATCCAAGCGTCTCGTGAGCAGCATCGTCCAATACATCTCCCGCAAGGTCTCTTTGCTCAAAGCCATCAACATTTCTCCAAGTTTTTCGTTCGATCACAGCTTATTTCCGGTGCACTGAAATCGAAATGCCGGTTCTGAGTACATAGAAATGGAAGTCGACACAAAATCGCACTCCCTTTGCAGTACCATCCGTTAGTCTCGTTCACGTGTTGAAGCGCTCTAGCGCACTAAAGTCGAATATTGCAATCCACCGACGCGTACGCACACCACCGCACATCTAGGTTATGCCCGTACATTAAAATCTTAGCCGAATTAGTCCAAAATCTCAACGTAGGCTCGATTCCAGGCGCTCAGCGACGATTTCGACGACATCTTTCACCTGAATTTGATCTCCCTCTGCCCGCGCGGCGTCTGTGAGCATAATCATGCAAAATGGGCACCCGACGGCCAACGAATCCGCTCCGCTTGCCTGAGCCTCCCTAACCCGCTCTACGCTCACCCTCCTGTCGCCGGCCTCCTCTTCCTTCCATATCTGAGCTCCACCCGCGCCACAACAAAAAGAATTCGATCGGGTTCGAGCCATCTCGATAGGCACGAAACCGCTAGACCTGAGCGCTCGTCGTGGAGCCTCATAGACGTCGTTCATGCGTCCTAGATAGCAGGGATCGTGAAAGGTTACATTGCTTGTGGATTGTCCATCTCTCAAGCTGATGCGTCTCTGATCAAGAAACTCCTGCACGAGTTCGCTGTGATGGATCACTTGGTAATGTCCACCGAAATCTGGATATTCATTCTTCAAAGTGTGTAAACAATGCGGGCAGCTTGTTAGGATTCGCCTGGGGGAGATTCTATTGAGTGCTTCAACGTTATCGGTTGCGAGTTCAGAAAAAATGTACTCGTTACCCGAACGACGCGCAGAATCCCCGGTGCATCGTTCATTGGGCCCAAGGACGGCAAAGCTAACACCGGCAGCATTTAAGACCTGCGCTAGAGCACGTGCGGTTTTTTGTGCTCTTGGATCGGTAGCCGGCGCACATCCAACCCACCAAAGAAGCTCCGCGTCCGGATTCTCAGACACCGTTGGAACATGAAGCCCCTGCGCCCAGTCGAGGCGCTTTTCAGGGGGGACGTTCCAGGGATTGGCCATACGCTCCATTCCTCGATATGCAACCTGTAATGGCTCCGGGAAGGCATTCTCCATCAGAACCAAGTGGCGCCGTATTTCGAGGATGTCTAACATCGGTTCATTGCCCACAGGGCAACTCTCGATGCAAGCGCCACACGCCGTGCAGCCCCACACGGCCTCAGATGAAATTGCGGAATCTATCAACGTTCGGCTGCTGGGTTCTCCTGCGGCCAAGATCGCTCCTTCCTGGTTGAGGATCAAACGTTTGTTGATTTCCATGGCGGCCGGTGAAAGCACCTTACCGGTCTCGTAAGCCGGGCAGGCATCCTGGCAGCGATTACACATGATGCAGGCATAGGCATCCGTGAGGGCCTTCCAGCTCAAGTGTTCCAGACGCTCCGCCCCGAATTGTTCCAAACCTTCGTCCTCGAAATCGAGCGCATCCAAGGCGCCCATTGAACGCCGATACGGTTGAAGGAGGAAGTTGATTGGGGTAAAGAAAAGGTGAATGTGTTTGGATTGTGGAAAGTAGGGGATGAATGCAAGGATCAAACCTAATGCCAGCCACCACGAGCTGTGGCGTAATACTTCTAAAAGAGCCGGTGACACATCGACCCACAAGCCGGCAAGCGTTGAGGCGAATGGTTGCCACGGATCGTATCCACTCGACGCCAGGTGAAAGCTCTCGCCGATGAAGCGCGCACCAACATGGAGAAGGATAAAAACACCCACGATCGCAGAATCACGACCAATTTTCTCGCGCGCACTCGAATGCAGCAGCGTGGTCGCACGGATGTCGAAGGCTTTCGGACGCACCAGATATCGCCGGACCATCAGAGCAATCATCCCGACCAGCACGCTGATACTGAGCAAATCGGCACCAAGGCGGTAGAGATTCCCCAGCAAATTCTCTCCTAGAAAAACGAAACCGGAGATGTAGCCTTGAAGCACATCTCCCACGTTAACCAAAAGATAATAGATGAATCCCCAAGCTACCAACCCATGAAACAAACTTGTTAGGGGTCTGGCTTTAAAGACCGTGGAGAACGTTACCGTCTTGACAATTGTGCGGACGAGGCGACCCGGTACGATGTGCCATTCAGGCCGACCTTTTCCGCGCCCGATGATGCGGATCAAGCGAAGCACTGCGCGGGCGGCAAGGAGTGTACTGGTCAGGCTGGCAAGCAAAAAAAGGATCTTCTCTAGGGGCGAGAGAATTGTGAACCTCCCGTGTGCGGACTTGGAGACGAACTGTGCGTCTACGATCCTATAAACACAGCAATGTGGAAGTTTACCATATCCACCCCGAATAATCGTGATTAGGTGCCGCCCCCCCATTCCAAGGGAACAAGTGGGCTGTGAGAGGAGGCTGGGATCGAAATTTGCCCGCCTACTATTCCAAGGACAACCAAGAACCACCGCATACACGATGTATGACAAATCTAAAGAACGCGAGATGAAACAAGTTTGTAAAGAACGTAAAAAGGCGCCGTTACGGCGCCTTTTACCGGCATTCTTGAAGGTCGAGATCAAGCTGCCTTCGCGGGTGGTGCTCGGCGCAGCCCATGCTCGACAATTTCTATGTCCAAATAGGCGAGCATATTCTCAAGTGCGACGTCATAACGGTCAATCAGATCTTGGTCGGGTGGCTTATGACGCCGCAAGGTTTGATGTGTGCATGCCAGGCAGCCACGCATCGCGCGGTATGAATCGGTCTCGCACTTCAGGCACCCGTTGAGACGGATCATCATCAGTTGAAATGCGAGATTTTCCGGGTCATCCTGCGGCAGTTTGGAGACCCGTTCGATCAGTTCCCGCCATCTATCACCTCTTGCGCTGCGCAGGCGCGGAGTGACATAGGGCGGATAGAGCAGTTCGTTGTCTGCGTACATGATAGCGCCGACCCCCTGTCTAGGATAAAGAGGTTCCAATTTGACATCATTTTAGAGACTCATCGGATTGTAGAGCAGAGTACTTTGGTACCAAATATAAAAAAACCCCAACTTAAATCGGGGTTCATTTAATGTTTTACATTTAACATTTCTCTATCGTGGTCAGGCACCCCCTGCACCATATGCAGCAGGATCAGTGGGCGTTTCCCCTGAAGGGTCGAAGACATAGACCCAGGTACCCTCCTGCGCCCAATTGAAGATCCAATTTGCATCCGTCAGTGATAGATTAACACACCCGTGTGATCGCGGGTAACCAAATCCGTTATGCCAGTACGCACCGTGTAAAGCCCGCGCTTCATCGAAATACAAGATCCATGGCACATCTTCAAGATAGTAATAATCTGAGCGGTCGGCTTCGAAAGATCCACCCATGAAATCCGATTCCAATTTCTCGAAAACTTGAAATACACCGGGTCGTGTCCACCATCCTTGCAAGCCACTGGAAACCAGGGTGGCGTATATCAACTCCCCCTCTTCATAGATCGCCACCGTCTGCTCGTAAAGGTTGATCGAAATCCAGCGGTTGTCTGGAATCCCTTCAGGTCGGTTGGGATCGGGGTATACAATCCCCAGTAGACGCTGTTCGATCCAATCTTCAGGGCCTACTCTGTACCAATTCCAGTCTCCTATCTTCTCGACATCGTAGACCCAAACCAATTCGTAACGGAACCACCAGCGCCCCGTTTTGGGCTGGTCTGATCCCGCCCCCTCCCTTGACTCCACGTTTCCCAAAACCCAAGCAAACGGTCGATCCGGGGTGCGGCTTAAGGCTACGCCATGAAAACTGGGAAGTGCCGAAAGGCGGCTCATTCCATCACCACGGACATAGACACCAGGGGCGATCATATAGGCAACCTCACCGTCCTGCTTGACCAGGTCAATCCAGGAGAAATACACAAACCCAGGATCAATCTTACGGTAGGAACCTTTCCCTTTAATCGCGTTACTCAGGTCGTTGTACAGTGGCGTCCCCTTCTTCCTGCCTGAGCGAACGTACGAAAAGGGAACGTCTCCCAGCGAGGGATCGACACGAGTGACTGGGAGGGGATGCTCAGGGTAAACCCCTTCGATCACCAGATCCGTCAACGTTTCCCGAGCACCGGCGTTCGAGCAGCGTTGAGGATGGCGAAGCTGAAGACGGGTTGTGCATACTTTGGACCCGTTCAAACCTTCAACCGTAGATTCCTCGCTCCTTTGCGCGGCGGCGAGGGAGACCATAGCGAAGATAAATACGATGCCTATAACCAATCCAATGAGCACGTTCCGCATAGGAACTTTCTCCAACATGAGCGTATTTGTTCTCAGATTCCTATTATAACTTGGCTCACTTTCGATGTGAGCGATCTTACAAAACCATCTGCCCAAACACGTCTTACCACAAACTCCAAGCCCCATGAAATCGCGCGTACAGATAAAAACATACAAACCTACGTGAAGAATAGGGCCTAAGCTCGATTGAGTGAATGCGGCTTTTTTCCTATCACAATAGGGACGCAATTAATTGCGCCCCTATTGCATCCCTGTCAGGGCTATTTACTCAGGATCTCGGTCCTATTCTCTAGCTTCGATATCCGCCTGGGCAAGGTCGAGGAAATTCGCCACCGGCATCGCACCCAGATCTTCTTCAGACCGTAGTCGAACGGCGACGGCCCCGTTCTCGGCCTCCCGGTCTCCAACAACGAGCATGTAGGGGACTTTCTGGAGCTGCGCATCTCGGATCTTGGCGTTCATGCGTTCACCGCGCGAGTCTACCTCCACTCTTAACCCTGCTTCTTGAATCTCCTGTGCAACTTGATATGCATAATCGACGTGGCGATCCGCAATCGGTATCACGATCGCTTGCACCGGCGCCAACCACACTGGAAAAGATCCTGCGTAATGCTCGATCAGCACACCCATGAACCGTTCCATCGAGCCGACCAATGCCCGGTGAATCATGTACGGCCGATGTTCTTGTCCGTCCTCTCCAATATATGCGAGGTCGAAGCGTTCCGGGAGTGTGAAGTCAAACTGGATCGTCGTCAGTTGCCACTCTCGACCCAGAGCGTCTTTGACCTTCAAATCGATCTTCGGACCGTAGAACGTCGCCTCGCCCTCATCAATCTGGAAAGGGATCTCCGCCCGCTCGAGCGCCTGTCGTAGAGCCTCCGTTGGTGCCTCCCACGCCTCCGGGACACCGGCAGCTTTATGCGGGTTGCGCGTGGCAAGGTAGGCTTGAAAATCTCTAAAACCGAAGGCACGCAACACGTTCAAGCTGAATTGCAGGACGCGATCGATCTCCCCCGGCATTTGGTCAGGGCTGCAGAAGAGGTGAGCGTCGTCCTGTGTAAAGCCGCGCACGCGCATCAAACCATGCAAAACACCGCTGCGTTCGTAGCGGTAAACCGTCCCCCACTCCGCTGTCCGCATCGGCAAGTCCCGGTACGAGCGCATACGACTCTTGAAGATCTGTATGTGGAAAGGACAGTTCATCGGTTTGAGGTAGAACTGCTGGCCCTCGATCTCCAGCGGCGCATACATGCTCTCAGCATACCAATCCAGGTGACCACTTTTCTCCCATAGTTGTGCCTTGCCGATGTGCGGTGAGTAGACGAATTCATAGCCACCCTTCTGGTGCTCTTCATGCAGAAAGTCCTCGGATAGCTTGCGAACCATCCCGCCTTTTGGATGCCAGAGGATCAGGCCCGCGCCAACTTCGTCGCTCACACTGAACAAATCGAGCTCGCGACCCAGGACACGATGGTCTCGCTTACGGGCCTCCTCCAGCTTCCACAGGTATTGTTCCAAGTCGTCAGCTGACTTCCACGCCGTACCGTAGATCCGTTGTAGCATGGGACGGCTCTCATCCCCGCGCCAGTACGCTCCCGCGATGCTCAGCAACTTGATCGCGTCGGGATTGATCTGGCCCGTATGCTCGACGTGTGGCCCGCGGCACAAATCGGTGAACGTGTCGTGTGAGTAGATGGAGATCTCGGGCATCTCCTCGATCGGTTCTCCATACTCATCCGTACCGCCTTGCTCGAGTCCGTCGACCAACTCAATCTTAAAGGGTTGGTCAGCGAACATCTTTCGCGCCTGCTTTGCCGAAAGCGTTTGACGCTCAAAGGGATAATCACCCGCGATGATCTTGCGCATGCGCTGCTCGATGATCTCCATGTCTTCCGGGGTCAGGGCGCGTGGTAAGTCAAAGTCGTAGTAGAAACCGCTCTCGATCGGCGGACCGATGGCGATCTTCGCCTCACCTGGAGGAAACATTTCCATGACGGCCTGCGCCATCACGTGAGCTGCGGAATGCCGGATGCGATACAATTCCGACTCCTCGTAGCTCTCCTTCTTCGATTTAACCATGACAGGCCTCCTTGCGCTGTGGCCATATATTCTTAAAAACAACACTCTCGCCCCTGGGGCGAGAGCAACTGCTCACACGGTTCCACCCAGATTGGCCGGCCATACCGGCCCTCTCTGCCAACCGATAACGGGGTTGAGTCGTTCGCCTTACTCGGTCCTTTCTCGGTCAGGACCTTTCCGGGTCTCGCTCGCGGGTGGTTTTCTCCGGTCGGACACCGTAGAGGACTTTCAGTCCAGGGTCCTCATTCCCTAGCGGCTCCAAGTCCGGGTACTCGTCCCGGTCAGCGCGGTTCATTATTCCAATGTTGGTCTTATTATACCGAACATGACTTGGTTGTCAACGAGGCGCGTCGAAAGGGAGTAGATAGTGGGGATCAGGGACTAGGGATTAGGGACAAAGGATTAGGTACTTGGGCGCCGGGGCATCTAGGAGTTGAGATACCTAGGTGCCTAGTTGCCTAGGCGCCCCGGCGCCACATATCTTGATCCCATTGACTCGATGATTAGAAATCGCTGATTAACAGTCTCGAAGGAGCGATATCCACTTGCGCTCATCGAACGTTTGTTCTATAATTGCTGAAAGAAGAAAGGGGGACAGCATGCGTGCCAAATCCGAGCGAAGGTTGCTAGCGGAGAAACTTCGCCGCCAGCACGGACTATCCTACAACCAGATCGCTGCACAAACTGGAATCAGCAAAAGTACGCTATCGTATTGGCTGCGAGACCTCCTGCTGACACCGGAGCAAGAAGCCCGTTTGCAGGCGCGGCTGGAAGCGGTACAAGCCACCTTCGCTGCACGAGCGTTACCCATCAATCGTAAACGCTATCGCCTCGCGCGCGAACGAGCTTATCAAATCGGCGTTGATATTGTCGAGAGGTTAAACGGAGGGCAAGATATCAATGAGTAAGCGTTCGCCATGCTTTGCCTGGGTGATGGGTCTAAGACAGTAGGAGCAGTAAAATTAGGAAGTGTAAATCCTAAGATCTTAAGGTATTTCGTTTGGGGTTTACGTCACTTGTATCATATCGATGAAAATCGCCTTGCACTCAGTTTGCGTCTCATTCCTGCTGCGAGATTCATAGAAAGCCACTTGATGAGTTGGTGGGCATCAGAGCTTGATGTTTCCCTTAACTCCTTCAGGAAGACTACATACGATAAACGTTCAAAAGCTTGGCACGTGGATTCCGATTACCATGGGGCCTGCAGAGTGTCCTACGCCGATACATACCTTCAATTACGCATCTTGGCTATTGCCAAGACGTGTATCAAGCAGGTAACAGGGTCGCAAGGATAAAAAAAACCGGCAATTGAAATTGCCGGACTTAGAGTGGGCGGTATTGGACTCGAACCAACGGCCTCTGCGATGTCAACGCAACGCTCTAACCAACTGAGCTAACCGCCCGTCGCGAGAGCATTATAATTGCCCGTTTACGAAACTGCAATACTGTCTTGATAAATGCACGCTCTACCTCATTCTCGTTCTCCGCAAAATTTCATGCTACGAATATCACAATGATCGAGCTCGTACTCTCCCGCATGAAGATTCAGGTCTAGGGTAGATCCCAGATGATAACCGTGTCATCCTGCGACGCTGAAGCCAGCATGCTGCCGTCCGCAGAAAACACCGCCCGGTTCACACCATCCTCGTGACCTTCCAGGACCGTCAGCGTTTCACCGCTTTGAACGCTCCAAATCCTTATCGTCCCGTCCCGTGAGGCGGAGGCGATTAATTCCCCTTGCGGCGAAAACGCGACGCTGTTGACCCGGAAGGTGTGCCCTACAAATACTTGAGGCCGATATGGCTCCTCGGGCTTGAGCAGCCAGAAGTCTATGTTCCCGACGAATGCCACCGCCAGATGCTCACCATCCGGAGAAGAAGCGACGTCCCGAACCGCCAAGTTGTAACCACGGATCAACTCAGGAGCAATGTATTCCTCCACCTGCCAAAGCTGCAAAGACCCTCCGCAGCACGAACGACCTTCCCCAGTAAAGATCTGGGATCCGTCACGACTGAAGGCCATCCCCCAATACCCTACGGCCCCAAACCCTTTTGCCACACAACGCGGCTGGGCCAAGGTGCGTCTGAGGATGCCAGATCTTGTGGCTCGCAGCTCGATATAGCAACGATGTCCCCCTAGCGCGACGAGCGTTCCGTCTGGGGAGAAAGCCACCTTGAGTATCCTGCCGACCAATTCGGTCCCCACCTCCCATACTAACTCCCCTTCGGCCACACGCCACAGCCGAGTTGTGCGATCATCCGAGCCGGTCACGAGATATTCCCCGTCCGGCGAGAAATCCAAGCTGAGCACGTGATCTTCATGCGCCTCGATGGTACGGACGAGTTCACCGTCAGCGGTGCGCCAAATACGAACCGTACCGTCCATAGAGGCGGAAGCTACAAGATCGCCATCAGGTGAGAATGCAACATCGCTGACATCATCGAGATGCCCCTCGAGGACACGACGCGCCATAATCTGCGACGCATTACTCGGGGAGATAGCCCGGGGCGAGTCCGTGGGCATGGGCGTAACGGTGTCAAGGACAGGCTCTTCCTCAACGATCGCGGTGGCTGTTCGTGTAGGAAGAAACCTGACGGTCTGCGTTGGAACCAGATCTACCTGCACTGTCTTCGCTGGAGGCCTGCTAAAACTACTGCAAGCAGACAGCATGAGCGCAAGAAGCGCGACGGACGTCCGCAATAATCGGGTCATTTGGTTCTCCAAATACTGGCGTGCGTCGAATAGTCAGGCGAGCACCTAGCTTTCGTGAGACTATTTGTGACACACAGATCGAGTACTGATTTTAATCGATAAATCATGGTGACCGGAAGAAACCTGATCTTTAAAACACGTCAGTCGGAATGAGATCGTGCGCTCATTATGCGCCCCATTGGTTCGTGATACCTGCCAACAAGCCGACCTCTCACGGACAAACTGGCGAATGACCACACAAACCCTGCTTCATTGGAGAACATGACAGACCGAGCTCGAAAGCTCATATTTGGTTGTACGAAGCGAACCGGAGATACAGATCAACGAGGAGGAGATTGAAACGACGTGTTCCCGCTCAATCGAAGACGCTATGATTCGTTCAATCCTTGTTCCCGACACCTCGGTTCCGATTTAGCTTTCCACCGTAATTCGCTCAATGGACAGGTTTTCGAGGTCGCTGCGGCCGAGACCCATCGCCTCACCTGCGACGACATAAGTCAAACTGGAGGGCTGAAGACCAAAAAACGTGGCCGCGTACCCATCGGCGGCGACAATATCATGGCTGGCGACGACGGTATCCAATTTCTGGACGTCGCTCAGATTGCCACCAGTCGGACCATGCGCTCTCAGAATACGAACCGCATCGACCACAGTAAGATTCGGTCTAACAACACTGGTAAGATCTGCAAGACGCTGTCCAAGGTTTTGGTGCATCATAGGTCGATTCAAGATCGTGCCCATCAAATTCTTCATACCTAGAGTCAGTCGCGCCAGACTGTGATGCTTGGCAATGGGAACGTTGATCACCACATCCGCGTTCAAGATGTCCTCATAAATCTTACATGTTCGCAAATCAAGTCCTTCAGGGATTTCTGTAGATACAAACTTGAAACTCGAGATGGGTTCCATCAGTCCCCCTGCGGCACTCACCTGCTCCTGAATGCCACTGCGTACGTAGGCTCGCCCACTGGTGCCACCAAAGGGGAAGTCCATCACCCGTACACGCGCGGCTCCAGATTCAAAACAGAGTTTGACCAATGCCCCCACAACCCATGGGTTGGTTGTGGCTGCATATTCATAGGTGTGATAGTCGACACATATGTTGGGCTTCACGATCACGTCGTCGCCTGGGCTGACAAATCGCGACATCCCACCCAGGATTGCCAGGGCAGTGCGAACGAGCACTTCCGGATCTCCTCCGGTTACCACCGCGAGATGCGGATAGGAATCAGGAGTCGCTGTCGGTTCGCTCGTTGGCGAACGCTGGGGTGGTACGGGTGTCTGAGTGGACGGCGCGGTAGGAGCAGGTGTTGATGTGGATACGGCCTTCCCTGGAGGCGATGTGCTGTGGATGGGGGCTTCTGGTCTACCACAGGCAGATAGGAATCCGCCCCCAGCTAGCGCACCGAGTTGAATTACCATCCAGCGTACGACTTCTCTTCGCGTGAGTTTCTTCATCCGGGGTTTCTCCTGCCACAATCAACCCAAGCTCACGGCCGTTGACTTTTATGAAACACGAACGACCTAGAGTGACTGGCTGCCAAGGATTGTACGTCCATGTGGCCTCGTGCGCATCTGATTCTCGTCCTCATTCAGCAGGGATTATTGCTCATGTTCTCCTCATTGTGTCGCCAACAATCACCGATTTTATAAACGGCCGTTTCATACCTTGTATCACCCTAAACTCAACGGACGACATTAAGCACGAAATCTGCACGTTCTCATGTTATCATCTCATAATCTGCGGGAACTCATCTTAGCCTTGGATAGATAAAACCATCATGTCTGAAATAACCAAAGCCCAATACTTGAAACCGGTCAAGAAAAAACCAGGATCCATCACCCTTTGGCTCATCTATTTCCTGTCAATGACTCTGCTCGTCGTTTCATGCAAGGTGTCGGGAGAGGATCTACCCACAGCAACACCATCGCCAGCCCCTGCAAGCGGGACCATCCAGGGTATCGTCTGGCACGACGAGTGTGTAAACGCCGAAGTCGCTGGTGCACACTCAGCCGGCTGTACAGTTTCTCTTGGATTGGGGGAGTTAATTGCCAATGGGATACGTGAGCCCGATGAGCAAGGGATCGCAGACGTCGAGGTATCCTTGGGCGCCGGACCATGCCCTTCAACAGGAATCGTCCGCACAACAACCTCTACGAACGGAGGGTACGTCTTTTCCGCGTTGCCTTCAGGAGTATATTGTGTGTCGATAAGCGATTCCGACCTGCTGCCGGGGTTCTGGACCTTCCCACCAGCGGAAGACGGACCAGGGAACGGCATGAGCACGATCGCCCTGGGAACAGATGAGAAGCGCGAGCACATCAATTTCGGTTGGGATTACCAAGCCCTTCCCATACTCCCGACGCTCACACCGAGACCGACAATCGAACCGTCCCCCACACCTTCTTGCGAAGACGCAGCAGCTTTCGTTGGCGATACCTCGATACCGGACGGCACACGCTTCGATGGAGGCGAAAGCTTCACCAAGACCTGGCGCCTAAGCAACATTGGCACTTGTTCGTGGACCACAGATTACGATGTGGTTTTGATCTCAGGTTATGCCTTGGGCAGTGTAGGCAGTGTGTCACTCGCAGGCGAAACCCTCCCAGGGCAAACAATCGACATCAGCGTCGATATGCGAGCGCCCACGAATAAGGGTTCCTACAAGAGTGTCTGGATGCTACGAAACAGCACTGGCGATGTTTTCGGGATCGGCGAAGACGCCACCAGTCCCTTTTGGGTTCAAATCGTCGTCGGTCCTGAACCCGAGCCCGACATCACCGCGTGGCGCGGTGAGTACTTCGATAACGGCCAGCTCGCAGGGGAGCCGTATCTTGTACGAAACGACCAGGAGATCGACTTCAATTGGAGACACGGTGCACCCGACGACGATCTGCCTTCAGATAATTTCTCGGCTCGATGGACACGCACGCTGGAATTTCGCGACGCGATTTACCGTTTCCGTCTCACGATGGACGACGGGGCAACACTTTGGGTGGACGATCGCCTCGTGATCGACGAATGGTGGTTGGGGACGACCCGCGAGGTATCCGTCGACTTGGCCATGAAGAAGGGAAAACATGATCTCAGGATTGAATACTACGAAAAGAGCGGACAAGCGCATATTGAGTTTCAATGGAAGAAGCTCAAACAGCCATCGTATGCTGGATGGCAGGCGAAGTATTGGTTCAACAGAAAATTAAACAGCGGCTGGGCCTTGGTACGCAGTGACGGGAATATCGACTTCGACTGGGGTAAAGGTTCACCCGCTTTGGGTATTCCCAGCGACAGTTTCTCAGCGCAGTGGCAGCGAACGGTGGAATTCGATCCCGGAGTGTACCGCTTGTTTGCCCGCGCCGATGATGGCATCCGCGCAAGCATTGATGGCGTTCTCATCATGGACGAGTGGCACGACAGCAAGGGGAATGAACAATATAGCGTCGACGTCACCTTGAGTGGGTCACATGCGCTTCAGGTCGAGTACTACGAGCGAAAGGGAAACGCTGAAATCAAATTCTGGTGGGAGTTCCTGAGCGAACCCAATCAGGCTCCCATCGCCGCCGATGACGTGTACAGCACGCCCGCGGAGGGCGAATTGGTGGTTCCCGCACCCGGTCTTCTTTCTAACGACAGTGACCCAGATGGCGACGAAATAACGCCATTGCTAGAGACAGAACCTGATCATGGAACCGTTACCTTGCAACTCGATGGCGCTTTTACATACACACCCGAGGCGGGTTTCAGCGGGACGGATGCCTTCACGTACTTTGTGAGCGATGGTATCGTCAACTCAAACCTCGCCGATGTCACAATCACAGTCATCAAGGCAAACACGCCACCATCCGCTGCTGACGACACATACGAGACGATCGTTGATCAAATTCTCAACGTGCTCGAACCTGGCGTCTTGATCAATGATACGGATGCAGAGAACGACCCACTGCAGGCAGTCCTTGAAAGCCCAGCGAGCTTTGGTGATGTGGTTTTGAACGCGGATGGTTCCTTCACATATCAGCCACAAACTGGCTTCAGTGGAACGGACTCATTCCAGTACATCGCCAACGACGGCAGCTCGAACTCGAACACAGCCACCGTGACCATCGCTGTGGCAGCGACAAATGAGCCGCCAATAGCTGCAGGCGATGCATACAGCGTGAACGAAGACGAAATCCTAAACATCGGTGCACCTGGGGTCTTGACCAACGACAACGACCCGGAAGGGCAGACACTCGTAGCGTTGCTCGTTGATTCGCCGAGCAATGGTCGGATCGTGCTTAGCTCTGACGGAGCTTTTCAATACACACCACAACCAGATTTTCATGGACTCGACAGCTTCTCATACACCGCAAACGACGGACAGTTAGATTCGAATCTAGCGATAGTCACCCTCACGGTCGATCCGATGAACGACACTCCGCAGGCGGTAGACGACAGTGCCTCTACAGAAGGGGATACACCAATCGACATCCCCGTTCTGGCGAACGATTCAGGTTTGGGTGACCAACCAGTGACGATCACTCTAGAGACATTACCTGGGGAAGGCACAGCTGAGGTGGTGGGCAATCAGATTCACTACACACCATTCGGAGGCGTGAGCGAAACAGACAGTTTCACCTATACGGTGACCGATGCGGACGGTGAAAGTTCAACGGCATCGGTCTCCATCTCACTCGTCTGGATCAAACCTTAGCCGAACATAAAGGGGCGCACGTTCGTGCGCCCCTACGGGAATCGTTTCGAAGGTCCTCAGGACAGGATCTACACGCTATCAATCTCCAAAGACCACATCCGCCGGCATACCGGGTTTGAGCTTTCCTTGGGGATCCTCGACCGATAATTCCACGGCATAGACCGTGGTTCGGCGATCTTCTTCCGTCTGCACGTTGCGTGGCGTGTATTCTGCCCGGTCCGAGATCCTGATCACAATCGCATCGAAAGCTCTATCGGGGAAGGAATCTACGCTGACCTGAGCGTGCTCGCCAAGATCGATCTGTCCGTAGCGATCCTCCGGAAGGTAGACTGTGATTGTCACCCTATCAAGCTGACCAATCGTCATCGCGGTCATACCGGACAATATCACCTCTCCGGGTTCCACACTGCGCGTCATCACGACGCCGGATACTGCAGATCTAACGGTGAGTCTGTCAATCTGAACGTCAATAGCATCCAGAGCGGCCTGCGTCTGGGCAACTGCCTCCTCAGCCTGCGCGACGCTCGCTCGCGATTGTGCTAGTTGAGCCTCCGCCTGGACCAGGGCCGCTTCAGCTTGTCTGAGGGCGGCTTCCGCAGCCCTCACCGGAAGCGCCTCCTCGCCTGTCAACAATTGGTCGCGTTGATCCAAGGCGGTCTCATAACGCTCTTGAGCCACAATAAGCCGTGCGCGAACTTCGAGGACATCATCAGAGGCATCTTCCGTGAGCAGCTTCTCGTAGTCCTCTTGCGCGTCTTCTAATTCCGTTTCCGCGGCGTCGTATAGGGTATCAATGAAATCATCCACGAACTTCCTGTCTTGTGAATCGATGCCTCGCTCCGACAATTCGTCCACCACCAAGAATGCCGCCCGCGCCTCTGAAAGACGGATCTCAGCCGCCCGAAGATCGGCACGGCTCGCTTCATCGAGCACCTTCTCAAAGTTCGCGCGCTCAATTTCGAGCACCTCCCACGCATCTACAAGTTCAGCCTCGGCGGCACTGAGACGTTCTGCCTTTTCAAAATACCAGACAGGGAGATCGAACTCATTCGGAACGTCCCGCTCCCAGGCTTCGGTTCGAGTCGGTCGTTCTTCCAAGCGGGCGAGCCTTAGCTCCAACTCATACTGAATACCGGCGACCTCAACACCGACGTGCGCCGATTCCACCGCAGCCCTGGCAAAACCCGTTAATGACTTCGCTGCCTCGAAATTTGCCTTGGCTGCAGAATGCGCGGCGACTGCTTGCTCTCTCTGCGCATTTAGCAGTTCATCGTCCAACTCGAATAGCGCCTCTCCCTTCTGGACTGGATCTCCCTCAACTACAAACACCTCAACGACTCGCCCACCGATCTCCGGGGCGACAATCACTTCGACCACCTCCACAACCCCAGAAGCCTTTAGGTTGTCTTCCCCGTTCTGCACCAGGGTGTCGCAGGCAACCATCGCAATACCTAGAAACGCCAAGACAACCAGCAGTAAAGCTGTTTGCAACACACGCATCTCAACCTCCCGTGCACCGCTCCGTAAGAGAAGGATTCCCGACAGAGCGATCTCGTAGCTCACCGCATGCAAGCAATAAAGACATCCTCCAGGGATGGTTCTACGACGGTCATCGAGCCAGGATCGATGTTTGCCTCTCGAAGCTCTCTTTTTATGACCCGCTGGGATGCCTTCACATCGAGGCTGGTCACATGGATCAGCGCGCCGTACATCTCCACACTTTCGAGAGACAGCTTCCCAGCTTCCTGTGCCGCATGCAAGACCTTCATAGCTCTTTCTGCATCTGAGGGCGTGATTTCTAATACTTGGCCGTGCATCATATCCTGTTTGATTTCTTTGGGAGAACCGCGCGCGATCAGCTCTCCACGCTG
>JABAOF010000501.1_pt4 | contig 30850 bp, 30 predicted proteins | sample 7062171 | NCBI WGS metagenome assembly JABAOF01 (sample SAMN14538628, study PRJNA623070) | marine sediment metagenome | biome: marine biome [ENVO:00000428]; feature: marine pelagic biome [ENVO:01000023]; material: deep marine sediment [ENVO:00002113] | place: India: Gulf of Khambhat ...
AGCAATCCTTCCTCCAGAAATTTTTCAGAAAGTCGAAGAGCTCCTCAACATCATTGAGGGAAAACCAGGAATTTTACGAACAGCACTTTTGACCAAAGATGGTTTTGTCATATCAACGAAACTCCAGCAACACGAATTAGAGATTGGTACACGTCAAATTAGCCAATCCCGAAATATGGAGCTTCCAAGCTATTTTGCAGTGGCTCAAACCATTTTGGAAGAAGGTACCAAACTTTTTGTGAACCAAGTAAAGCCAGACTTGGCTCTTCTTGCCATAATTCGTGAAGATATGAATGTGGGACGTTGTGCTGAAATCATATCTCCTTTAGTCTATGGTTTGAGTAATGTCGACTATTCGAGTATGGTGAAGGTTCAACCCAAGACTATTGGCGTAGAAACATTCTCCGAGTTTGATGTCTTTGCCTCTAACCCCATGATGGAAGGCAAGCTATTTGCTGAGAGTACAGGGCAAGCTAAAGAATTTGATAACTTATTTGGGAATGCGGGACGTGATGTCTTTCAAGGCATCGACGGTGTTTCTAATGTCGAGGAGATTAGAACCCGAACAGGCGTACATGGGCGTCAGCTCTCTGAGATTCTCAGTTACCTCTCCGCCCGAGGGTATATTCGGCGTGTGCAATTCTATCCGAAGTTAGTCGCTAGCGACCGTCGATTTCTAGCTTATTTGGAAACAGTGGGCTTGCCTCGTGACGAATATAAGATTCTTGAAGACGCGAAATCCTACTGCGACGGGAACAATACGATAGGCGACATCGCACAGCGCATAGGTGTCGACGAAGAGAAGCTCACCGTAGTCTTGCGGAAACTAGGAGAAAATGTGGAGTGGCTGACTTAAACCAATGCTTTAATAGCACACAATTCTACCTCGAAACAATGAGCATAAACTCCAAATCTTAGAGAAAGATCGAAGGTAAATTTCTAGGTGGAAAATTTATGGGTAAAATCATTACTGTTCACAGCTTCCGAGGGGGCACAGGTAAAAGCAACCTTACTGCAAATCTTGCCACCTTTGCAGCTATGAAAGGACGACAAGTGGGGGTTATTGACACAGACATCCAAAGCCCAGGACTGCATGTCCTCTTTGGGCTCGCAGGAAAACGATTCAATTACACGCTCAACGATTACCTGCGAAAGAAGTGTACCATCGAGAAAGCCACTATAAACCATTCAAAAGCCATGAAGTTAGGACCAGGAAGTTTGCATGTTATTCCAGCCAGTTTGAATGCTGAAGATATTTCTACAATTATTCGAGAGGGGTATGAGGTTGCGGATCTCCGCCGGGGATTTAAGCGTATTATGCAAGCTAAACAGCTCGATTACCTTTTCATTGACACTCACCCTGGTTTGGATCAAGAAACTTTACTCTCAATGGCAACAACGGATCTCCTGTTTGTAATTATGCGTTTGGACCAACAAGACTTTCTTGGAACGGCAATCACCCTGGCCCTTGCTAAAAAACTTGAAGTACCTTCCACATACATTGTGTGTAATAAATGTCCAGGGATTTTTGACTTTGACAAGGTGAAAAAAGATATCGAACAAGAGTACGGCTTTGAAGTTGCTTCAGTGGTACCATTGTTCACACGACTCATTGAACTAGGGAGCCGCCAAATTCTCGTACAAACAAATCCCAGCCACCTATTTTCTCAGAACATAGACCAGCTATTCAAGAAATGTGAAACTATTCTAAACAATCGTTTAAAGTAGAATGTACTGAAACAACGATATTGCTCCCATACTTTGCTTAGGATATGAAACGCCAAACTATGCTAGACTAGTAATCAATGGCGTAATGGGGTCAATTATAATGATGGTTGTATGATGCCCTACCATTCCAGTGCGATTATGTTATAAATCAGCCCGTAAGGTATCTACTTGTATACGCCGTATTCTTTGGTGACGCCAACCATGGCCTTTAGATTTTCTGGTTTTACTCGATCAAAGAATGCCCCATTAGTCATGATATAACCACCGCCATTACCGGAAGTCTCACATCAGCTGATGGACCATCGACAAGAAATGGGGATCTAGTCTTTTCAGACACAAAATCAACATACCGTTCAAGGGCCTCGGCTGATGGACCTACAACGTCGACAATCACCGAGTTTCCTGTCATTTCAGACATTTCTTCTTGCTTCATAAGTAAAGTTTCAGCTTTTGCCTTATTGAATTTACCTTTCATTGTGTCAGTGACGATTTTATGCCTATCATAGAAAATGCTTCCTATCAAAACTGTTGGATACTCACCTGGTTGTCCACCTACTTTTACTCCAGCGATGTCGAAGACTTTTTGTTCCTTTTCAAATTTGAACATCCTTTCCAAATCTCCTGAAATCTTTCCTAGCCAATGGAAATCGGTTTGAATCTTTATGCGGAATAAACATGGCTTTAGCGAACTCGGAATTAAAATCGGGATCTCTTGTGAGTTCTAGATACCGGATTTTGTTCGATAACTTCTCGGCAATATTTCTTGCTTCTTGTGAAATTAATGTCATTTTAGCACCACTTAGCGCAGTGTTACCCACAAAATTAATTTTCTCTGTCGGGACTTCGGGCACCAACCCTATCATTCTCGCGCTTTCGGGATTTATGTAACTCCCAAAGGCACCTGCTAGAAGGACCTGATCAATATCTTCACTCTTCAGGTGCTTCTCCTTCATCAAGATCCAGCATCCTGTGTAAATTGCCGCTTTTGCCAGTTGAATTTCATTAATGTCTTTTTGTGTAACCGTTATTTCTTTTCCAGTGGCGCTTTCGTTTTTCCAAACGAGAATAAATTCGACATTATTGTCAACGTTTTTCAATCGAGGTGTGTTCACTTTTAGGTCATATCGTCCTCGCTGATTTATAATCCCATGTTTAGCCAATTCAGCTACAACGTCAACCATAGCTGACCCGCATAATCCGTGTGGTTTTACATTGCCTATTGTCTCAAACTCAACGTTATAATCTAAATCTGGGTGGATGTGCACTCTTTCGATTGCACCTGTTACAGCTTTCATCCCATGTTTGATATGGACGCCTTCAAAAGCAGGCCCTGAAGCACACGAGCAAGAAACGAGGTCCTCAGAGTTGCCGAGAACAATCTCTGTGTTTGTTCCGATGTCCAGAAGTAAGAAAACTTTATTCGATTCGTAAATCCCCGTGGATAGGACATTTGCAACAGCGTCTGCACCAACGAAACCTGCGATAATCGGTAAAACATGCACATTAGCCATTGGATGTATTTTGAGGTTAACTTCGCTGGCTGAAAGATCTATTGATTTACTAATTGACGGTATAAAGGGTGAGAGGGCTAGGAATTTAGGTTGAACGCCTAAGAATAGGTGGTGCATTGCTGTGTTGCCCACGATTGTTGCTTCGTAGATGTTTTGAGAATCAACATCCGCTTGGGCGCATGCCTCATTTATTACGTCATTTATTCCTTTGAATGCCAGTGTCTGTAGAGTTTCTAGTTTTTCTTCACTATTTCTAGCAAAGGTAATCCTAGATATGATGTCCTCACCATGGATTATCTGGGGGTTTTCAATAGAACCCACACCAATGGTTGTACCATTCTTCAAATCAACAACACATCCGACAATTTTCGATGTACCGATGTCAATTGCTAATCCTAGAATTTTTTTGGACGTGTCACTCTGTTCAATTGCAATAATCTTCTGACTATTCCATACCGTGACGGTGATGGCCCAATCGGCCTGGCGAATAATAGTGGGCATGTTCTTTACAATTCCAGACTTGATTTCTAATTGCTTGAGACCGTACTTATCTTTTAAAAAATCAAGGATCCTTTCTTGGTCTGATCTGGCATCATCCAGTGTCGGTTTCGCTAAGGCTAGATAAAATTTTGCAACAAAAGGTGAAACCGGTACAAGCCTTTCTAACCCTGTGACTTGGATTTTACGTTCACCAATTCGGCTTTCTTGGGGAATCATTATGGTGATGTTTTCTTTTAATACAGTACGACAAGCTAATCTATAGCCTGAATCAATTTCTGACGGGGATAAATGGTTCATTTCAGCCCCCGTTACCTTGTTCACGGCTTTCATATCTTGGATAATAACTCTGCATTTTCCGCAGATTCCCTTTCCTCCACATTCAGATCTTATGTCGACACCCACATTACCGGCCACGTTAAATACGCTTGCTCCGATTACAGTTCTTACCTTTCGTCCCTCAGGCTCAAATATGACGGTAATGCTCCTTTCTTTTTTTTGATTCATGGTAGAAGTCTATCTAAGGAATTAAATAACTTTTATGAGATATGCATAAAGTCATAATAGAATTTGGAAATGAATTAAGGGATCGTGTATTAACCTTTTAGTTTCATAAATTTGTGTGAATCTTAGTGGTTCCAATCCTGTAACACTAGAGTGCTGTTATGGTGATGCTCGAAAAGCCCCCTCTTTGGCTGAATTATCATACGGGTTGGTGAGAACAGGATTACAACCCCAAACCATTACACAGCTTGGGTTATTATCATAATCGCAGATGGGTAAACCCCCACATGTGATGATGGATGAGCCTACACGAGGAATATAGCATACGTAGCCGGGTGAGGTTACATTGGGGGCTCCGAATAAATTGACTAGCCTATGCACGAAGTGGAGGTACGCCGATTCGGTACCATGGGCAAAAACTACTGATTCTGCACCATCCTTTTGCTTAATTTCTTTAAGCTTATTAGCTACGATATCTAATGCTTCATTCCACTCAAACTGTTGAAACCTCCCGTCTCCTCTTTCACCAATTCTCTTGAGAGGGTGAAGCAAACGCTTTGAGCTTTCGACAAGCTGCATTGATGCTAAGCCTTTAGCACAGAGGGTTCATAGCTTATCGGGCTTTTAGGATCGCCTTCAACTCTAACGACCTTTCCATCCTTGACATGGATTCGTACGTCGCAACCACCATGGCAACTACGACAAACACTTTTAACAACTTCAACGTCGGATCCCAATTCTAACATTCCTGGTTTTTTGACCTTCTACCGGAAGTTCGGGTGAACAATGCTTCTCATTAAAAGCTAATTTTGTATAAATACTTTTGAGCAAAGATCGCGCTTTACTGCCACCGGATCTACTTTCCTAAAACGCTTTCGATATCGCATTGTGGCACTTTAACAAGAGATTTCGTTTCATCCTTCACGTAGGTGTAGAATGCATATATTATTTGAACTGAAATCTTCATAAGTAATTTCTTTCGCTATCGTTTCTTCCGACGGTAGATAACACCTAAGCCTAATGCAAGTACAGCTCCAATTGCAATAGCCTCAATTGGAAATCCGGGGATTCCAAGAGGAGGTAATGAGACAATTACTGTGATTTGGTCTGATCCGCTAAGCCCGGATTGGTCGAATACAGTAACATTGATTGTAACACTCCCTGTGTTGAGAAGTATGAGGGTAGAGTTGGTTAAAGGAGTATTCACTTGGGAATCGAATAAACCATTTACATGGATGCGGGCATAATCATAACCAGAGCCACTTTCCACAACTGACCATGAGAGGAGAACTGATGTGGTGACTGTTGCACCAGTAGACGGCATAGTTATCGTGACAACAGGATTAGTCACATCGATATTAACCTGATAGTGGGCAGCGATTTTTCCTACATTACCCACATTATCTCTACTTACCACATGAAGATAATAAGTGCCATCCGCTAAGAGGATTGAGGATTGGGTTCCATTTGTTAATGTGTACGTTCCTGTAATCGCCGAAGGAATTGTTGATGAGTTTTGATCAATAATATAATAGTACCCGGCAATACCATTAACATCGATTGGAACGGTCCAGTTGAATTGGGGTTGATTATTGGTAGACCAGACAGAAGGATCAGGGTGCGTGCTAGACATAATAGTGGGAGGTAAGGCTGTGCTATCATAGTTAATTGTCAAGAATGGGTCGCCGATGATGTTCATGCCATAATACCATTCGAGGAACTGTGATCCTGCTGTACTACTCGTATTCAAGGAATTAGCAAACCAGTATTGAAGAGCTTCACCTATGGTATCGTTCACGCTAATCGGGTTATAGAAATGGTTGTTGTCCATCATACCGCCAGTCTTGGTACTTCCAATGGTTGCAAGACTATAGTTTCCACTGAAAGTATACGTTGACCCCAACGAGTCAGTGGTTGTCCATTGACTCCCATGGCAAGCGAACAAATTGTAGAAGTTAAAGGAGGGAGGAGCTTGACGTATGGTTGGATTAGCAGAGATGATGCCCTCACCACCAAATCCACCTGGACCAAACCAGTGGGCTGTAGCAGAACTATGAACGGCAAGATGAGTCCATTGATAATTTTGAATAAGTCGATTATTTGCCCAATCTGTTGAGTTAGTCCAGGTTGCAGGGGAATCGATGAAGGTTCGAGTTGAATAAGCAAGTCCTACCTCACCATCCCATACAGAACCCCAATAGCCGGCCCAGTCATCATCAATATAAACAAGAGCACGTTTCTGACGTTGAACTCCACCGGTTCTATAGCGATGAACCCGATCTAGATATGTGTTGATGAAATTCGCAGGTGTATCCCAAGAGAGATTTTGCGGATCAATACGTCCTATGAAAATTTCAGGGTAAATGTCTGCTCCAGCTGAAGCATTATGAACATCATATACTCCTACAGCATGACCTGCCATTCCTGTGTCATACCAGTTTCCATCTAAATCCATGAGATAGAGATCAGCAATGAAAGTTTCTGCAGTGAATTGTCCCGATGTTGGATGGTAGAATTGTGCAAAGGGAAGTCGACCGATTATGACAGCTCCAACAAAATTGGTATAGCTGTGATACCATTGGGTAAGATTACCACGTAATTCCTGATGCGTATTGAATAGTTGTGTGACAAGAAGTGTGTTGTATCCAGTGTTGTTAAGATCTGCCCGATATTGAGTCACATTTCCAGATATACTAGAATACAATGTGTTTTGTACAATAATAGCCACTGTTTCAAGTGGCGGAGGTGCGGGGGATTGTGGAGTGGATATCTTTGATACCTGGAACCCGTCCAAACTAGTTAGAAATGAGACATTATTTGAAATCTGTTCTGATGAAGATAAAGGCACCATATTAGCGAACAAAAGAATGGAAAAGAACATCCCAAAGAAGAGCGCTGTTTTTCTCACAATAATCGCTTCCATAACAAAACTAGCGAAAAGGCAATAATACGCTTCAGCTGGAAACCAGGCATACACTCAGGAGTATGCCTTTAAGTAATTTTGTCTAGACCAAATGGTAAGAAAAAAGAGATTGCGTGAATCTAAACCTCTACTCCAAGGTCTAAGGCACGAACTAATTCTTTGTACCGATTACGAACTGTTACTTCAGTGACACCCGCGACCTCGCCAATCTCACGTTGGGTTCGCCGCTCTCCTTCAAGGATTGAGGCGATATAGATCGCAGCCGCGGCAATACAGGTAGGATCTTTTCCAGAGGTTATTCCTTTGTTACGAGCTTGCATGAGAATATCAAGTGCCCGGGCATGAGTTCGCTGGGAAAGGGTGAGTGCATTAGTATAGCGAGATACAAAATCCTCAGGCTGAGTAACAGGCATTTGAAGTCCAAGACGTCGTACAATTAGCCTGTATGAGCGACCTAGTTCTTTGCGCCCAACCCGAGTATATCGCCCTACATCTGCTAGCGTTCGTGGAAAACTGGTAAACCGACATGCAGCATAAACGCATGCGGCAACGATGGCTTCAATGCTCCGTCCGCGAATGAGGTTTTTGTCCAAGGCACGTCGATACAAAAGCGCCGCAGATTGACGAACTCGTTGAGGAAGGTCTAGTTGCCCAGATAATCGGTCGAGTTCACTCATGGCACTAGCAAGATTGCGTTCACTAGCTTGATAGACCCGACTGCGATTGTGCCATTTCCGAATCCGTTGCATTTCTGCTCGTCGCCGAGCATCAAGTTTATGTCCTCGTGCATCGACATCTCGCCAGTCAATTGTAGTTGATAATCCACGATCATGCATGGTAAGTGTAGAGGGAGGTCCGGCACGTGCGCGTTTATCACGTTCTTCTGGAGAGAACTCGCGCCATTCAGCTCCAAAATCTATAACATCATCGTTAAGAACCAGACCACAATTAGAACACACAAGTTCACGTGAGGAGGTCATTATTAGCTTGTTGCTACTGCAGTTTGGACAGGTATGTGGTTCGTCCTCTGTCTGACTTGTATCCGGTTGAGTTTTCTTTGGAGGATTATTTGACATAGCGATCGGATCCGAACCCAGCCTATCCAACTCACGCATGGGGAAAGACACATTCCCCATCCAAACTGTGGTTAATAGTAATTTAAAGATGCTGCCTTAGGCATAGAAGTTTTATTCCATCTGTAGCAAACGAAATTATACAGGAAAAAGTAGTATAAGGTTAATGTAGCCTGAAATCAATCTGGTGGTTGAGGAAACACGAAAATGAGTTCGCTCACTCCCTTTCAGCGCGTAATGAAAGTTCTTCAAGGCGAGTTACCGGATCGAGTGCCAGTTATCCCTCAAGTCACTTATACAACTGCTCAAATAACTGGCGTGGGTCTAATAGAGGCGTTACATAGTCCGAAGAAGACGGCTAAAGCTTTATTGGCTGGGCAACGTAGGCTTGGATATGATGCCATCTATGTGGGATGGGAAAGTTCATTTAATTTACTGGCAGAAGCGATGGGGTGCACTATGCGCTTTCCAGAAGACTCTGTGCCCCAAGTAGCAGAAAATATAGTAAAATCACCAGCTGATGTTGACAAGATAGAAGTGCCTGATCCCAATAGCTCCGGACGCTTACCTCTACATATGGAATTGGTATACTTAATTAAAAAGAAAGTAAAAGACGAGATTCCTCTTTTTGCCTATACACCGGGACCATTTACACTAGCCGGGCAGCTAGCTGGAGTAAATCCCCTTATGATTGCGACCATTCATGATTCACAATTTGTTACCGAACTTACTGATTTAGCATTAGAGGCTTCAATAAAGTATGCCCTCGCCAATATTGAAGCCGGAATAGATGTCATAGTAATAGCGGATCCAACAGCTAGTGGCAGTCTTATTAGCCCTACAACCTTCGGAACTTATGCGGCACCTCAACAAAAAGTACTTGTTAACGCGATTTCACAGACAGGTGCTTTTGCCTCTTTACACATATGCGGTAAAACAATGCCTATGCTTGAGCTTATGGCGGAGACTGGTACTAAGATGCTAGAACTCGATCACCTCGTCGATATGGCAGAGGCTAAAAAACGTGTAGGGCACAAAGTCATTTTAATGGGAAATTTGAATCCTACAGAACTTCTATTGATGGGAACCCCCAAAGAAATTGAAGCGGCTGCAAAAGGATGCATTGAAACTGTTGGTCAAGATGGTCGATACATATTGAGTAGTGGCTGTGAAGTTCCACCACTAGCGCCGTTGGAGAATATTCGAGCGATGGTTCTTGCTGCTGAAAAATATGGAAAATTTTCGTAACTAACCAACAGTAACTATTCGCTAAGATCCACAGGAATTGATCGATCTATAACAATTTCGTGATTGGATTCAATATATTGAGTAGTCCATGCATAAGCTTCAACGCCATACTCGACTGCTCGCCGTAATATTACACCAAATTCGGGATCAATAAGATCATTTGGTCGCATTCTATCAGCATCTATACGCTGAACAATAAACACAATAGCTGCACGATAATCTTCGTCAAGAGCATGCATTAATTCCTGAACATGGCGTTGTCCTCGTTCTGTGGGAACCCGAGGAAACAACCCGATACGATTTTTTGAATCAGTTGATGATTTGGCCTCAATATAGCATGAAGGAGCACCCCTAGCTTGGAGAAGGAAATCCAGTCGACTTTCTTTGTATATCGGTTCTGAATGGATTTCATGATACTGAGAAAAAGGTGCTAAAATACCCTGGTGAAGAGTTTCGGCTAAAATCCAGTTTGGGACCCGAGAATCCAAAGAAAGCATTACACCATTATTTCGTGAACAAACCAAATCATAATCAGTTTTTCGTTGGTTTCCAGGTTTGTGACGTAGCAGCACTTCAACACCTGGAAACAGTAGATCTGGCATGGGGCCAGGGTTGGGAATATATGCAGGGACCCGTTGTCCGTTGAGTTGACAAATAGTTAGAAACCGATTTGGCCGCTCGAGAAATTCCCCGTAGTGGAAAGGTCCTTGAAGTTTCACAAAAATGGCTCCTTCAGCATTTCTTTCATTGCCCAGTATTGCACCCTTATGATTCTTCGCTTCTTCTATCAAATTATGCCGTATGCTTATATACGGGCTAATCTATGCAGCGAATAATTAGGTAGGAGTTGTTTGACGTGCCCCTTAACTGGGATAAATATAAACAGGTTCAGGAAAACATCTTTGATCTCATTGGACTTACTCCACTTTTTCGAATGCCAAAAATTAGTAAAAAAGCGGGAGTCAACATATTAGGAAAAATCGAATGGTATTCTCCTACCGGAAGTCTAAAAGACCGTATTTATTTTAAAATGATTCGCGAGGCTATTGCCCGGGGAGATTTGAAATCGGGAATGGAAATCATAGAATCCTCCACGGGAAATGCGGGAATTGCCTGTTCGTTTGTTGGCCGAATGCTGGACTATCCGGTGACCATTGTCATGCCTGAAGGGATGAGCCAAGAGCGTCGAAAACTCATGGCGGCTTATGGAGCTAAGATTATTTTGACTCCGGGGGGCGAATCCGATGTTGATTTGTGCCTTACTAAGGTCAAAGAACTCAAGGAAGCGAATCCGGGCAAGTACTGGGAACCTGCGCAATTTAGTAACCCAGACAATTCCCTTGCTCATTTTGAAACAACTGGGCAAGAAATTTGGGAGCAGACAGGCGGGAAAGTTGATGCTTTCATTGCTAGCCAAGGCACAGGGGGAACAATTACGGGTGTCGGTCAATATTTACGAAAACAAAATCCAAATGTGAAGCTTTATGCAATTGAGCCGACTGAAGCACCACTGCTTGCACATCGAAAGTGGGGTTCTCACCACATTGAAGGAATCGGTGATGGATTTGTACCAGAAAATCTTGATTTAAGTATTTTAAATGGAATAATTACAACCACCTCTGATGAAGCTCTTGAAATGGCACAATGGCTCAGTCGCGAGGAAGGCCTCTTTTGTGGAGTTTCTTCAGGGTGTAATGTTGCAGCTGCACTGAAATTGGCGAAGAGACATCCTGACCTCAACACCATTGTAACCATGATTAATGACAGTGGACAACGGTACTTCAGCACACCCTTGTGTGGCGAACCGAAGCATCTCGATATCCCTGATCGTGAACATCCAATGGATGAGCGTACGAAAACTGAGCTTGATAAATACCAAAACAATTGGGAAATCATCGAATAAATAGATCCTGACAAATAGCATGGTGCATACACAATGGGTTATGAAATTATTGATCAGATTCGTGATGAAATGATCAAATGTCAAACCGAGCAAGTTCTAGAACTTGTTCCAAAAGCAATTGACCAGGGAATCGATGCCTCCAAAATTGTAAACCAAGGACTAACTGCAGGCATTAGAGTTTTAGGAGACCGATTTGAGAAGGGAGAAGCTTTTCTTCCTGAACTAGCTGTTGCCGCAGAGACTATGAAACAAGCCCTTGAATTTCTGGAGCCTTATTTAGCGAAATCCGTTGAAGAGGAAGCTCTTGGTACGATTGTGATAGGGACAGTCCAGGGAGATATTCATGACATTGGAAAATCAATCGTAGCGACTATGCTTACTGTCGCAGGGTTCACTGTCCACGATTTAGGAGTTGAAGTGACACCAGCACAATTTGTCACAAAAACCAAAGAAGTAAATGCTGACATAATTGCAATGTCAGCGCTATTGACTACCACAATGGATCATATGCAAGAAACTATCGATTTGTTAAAATCTGAAAAGCTCAATCAACGTGTTAAAGTAATGATAGGAGGCGCTCCAGTTAGTCAGCAATTTGCGAATAGTATAGGGGCCGATGGTTATGGTGTCGATTTCAACCAGGCCGTAAAAATCGCCAAACGATTAACTGGACATTCAGACGACTAATTTAGTCTAATTTAATGGAGCTAACCAAGCATGGCACAACAACCTCGACTCAAACTACTCTCAGAAGAAGACATTCATCGCATACACAAAGAAAGCCTCATGCTCCTAGAAGAAGCGGGGATGAAAATTCATAGCAAGGAAGCCTTAGAGCTGTTAGAAGGAGTGGGAGCACCGGTTGATTATGAAAAAAATCATGCATTTTTCCCCTCTTCGCTAGTTGAAGAACAACTTACCCATGCACCGTCATCAATTCGTCTATATAGTCGGGAAGGAAACCTTGCACTTACCCTTGAGAATGACAATATTTTCTTCAATCCTGGATCTGCGGCCACACATCTTATAGACCGTGAGACCGGCGTAAGACGCCACCCCTATGTTTCAGATGTAATCGAGTTTGCTCGAGTTACTGATGCTCTACAATATATCGATGCTCAAAGCACAGCACTCATTCCCGCAGATATTCCATCAAAACTTGCAGATAGATATCGATTATACATTATTCTACAACATTCGACCAAACCCATTATAACGGGAACTTTTGCCCTCGACGCCTTTGAGGACATGAAACATATGCTGGAAGCGGTTGTAGGTGGACCAAAAAAACTCAGAGAAAAACCTCTAGCAATCTTTGATACCTGCCCATCAGCGCCGTTACAGTGGAGCGAACTTACAGTTCACGACCTCTTACTAGGCGCGGAGGCGGGTATCCCTATTGAACTCATATCAATGCCTCAACTCGGTGCAACTAGTCCAATAACCATTGCTGGTTCGTTAGTTTTGCATAACGCCGAATCATTAAGTGGTGTAGTTCTCACGCAACTCAAAGCGAAAGGTGCGCCTGTTATCTATGGGGGCTCACCGACGGCTGTAGATATGCAATATGGTACAGCAAGACTTGGAGCAATTGAAAGCATTATGCTCACTTGTGCATATGGGCAGATGGCAAAGCATTACGGACTTCCCTCTCATGGCTATATGGGACTTTCTGATGCTAAACTAGGTGCCGATTCCCAAACAGGATATGAAGCGGCAACAGGATTTCTTCTCGCAGCGATGGCAGGGATTAATAACATCGCAGGCGCAGGCATGCTAATTTTTGAAAGCACTCAAAGTTTTGAAAAACTTGTTATTGACAATGTATTAGCAGGCATGATAAAACGACTCATTAGAGGCATTGATGTAAATGATGAAACACTTGCCCTCGATGAGCTACGCGAAGTAGGCACGAAGGGTGGTGATTTCCTTCGCTTACGTCATACCCTAACCTGGTTCCGTAATGAACATTACATGCCAGGAATATTAGTTGATCGTCAACCCTACGAAAGTTGGCAAAATCAGGGATCACTATCAAGTAAAGAACGGGCTCGAAATCATGTCAAAGAAATTCTTACAACCCATGAGGTTCAACCACTTACCAAGATGCAAAGCCAGGACCTAGATTCGGTTATGAAAAAAGTTATGAAACACTATAAATGCCCTTCTCTCCCCCATGGACCAGCTTGAGAATATATTTCCTGTTAATTAGAAATGTTTAACCTGGGAAGTGGTCTTGGCAAGTAGGTGGAACTATTTTAAAGCCCTAAAACGAATAACCCACACCCAGATACATAGATCTTTCCAGCTGGGAGGCGATTTAGGTTGATCCATAATGTTCTGTTATTAACAAGAAATGGAATCAAACTATTTCATCGCTCATATTGGGCAATTGAAATTGATCAACCAGTCGTCTCTGAATATATCCAATCGCTTCGCCAACTTGAACGAGATACCGGTGAAGATCTCCCCGTTCCAATTTTTTTAGATGGCATGAAATTTATTCATAAATACGTGGACAGCGACTTGATTCTCGTTATCGTTGCCGACCGCCAAGACAAGGATGAAATCCTTCAAGAGAAAATTGATTTCGCTGTCCGAACAATGAAACAAAAGTATGCAAAACAAATATGGGACTTTAAAAGCAATCGAAACTCAGAAGTCTTTCAAGGTCTCGGACCTGTTCTCGATTCCGCAATCATTTCTACCCTGAAAATTGTACTTCTTGGTGAAGGAGGAGTGGGCAAAACCACAATTCTTAAAATGCTAATGAGCCAGCGAGCGGATCTTGATCACATTGCCACTATGGCAGTTTATGTAGAGGAGATGCAAATCGCAAAATTAGGTCCTTACGAAATTGCAGTCTGGGATTTTCCAGGCCAAGAGCTTTTAGTTCCGAAGTGGAAGGACTATCTTCGCGGGACTGACGTTGTCATTATGGTCTCAGATTCAACATTGAAGAACGTAATGTCGACACGTAAACTAGTTCCAATCATTCAAAAGTGGACAGACGGTGCTCTGATTTGGGCAATTGCCAACAAGCAGGATCTCAAAGATGCATTGCTCCCTGACACGGTATCACGATTACTTGGTTTGCGGACAATAGGATTAGTTGCGATTGATCCGCGAAATAAAGACCTGCTATATAAGACGTTGATGGGAGCCGCCGCTGAAGTAGCTTTTCCAACAGCATAGGATAAGTTCTTGAGGTAACTATTTAGTTTTCACTTTATGATTTTTGTTATATTCCTGAGCGAGTTGTTGAAGGCGAAATCGAATAAGATCTTCAGTCTTTACTTCAATGACAACTCCTGCATAATCACAGTTGGGGCAATACCATTGTTCCTGTACAATAGTACCTGATATGTTGGTTAGTGGTTGAATGTCAATGCTAAAACAATTAGGGCAAACCTTTACCCAATTTCGAAGATCACTACGTCCAATCTTTCCCGGATAATTGGTGATTCCTTTTTCTGATGTTTGTTCGGGGTTAATTGGGCTCAAAACGCGTTCCTCGGTGAGGCAGAGATTGCAAACTGATTTAAGGATTCCGAATCTGACTTTCTTGATCTAACGAATATGTTGGAAGCATTTGCGCAGCTGATTAAACGTGAGTGTATTGAGCACATTCTTAGGTTCAATCCAACCTCTTCGAGCTAGACCTACTCCATATCTTATGAGTCCAAGTTGACTAGCCCGATGAGCAGCTGTGCTTACCACAAAATTAACACCCAATTCTTTTGCTTGTCGGATCAGTTCTGGAGTTAACTTTAGTTGGTGAGAACTGTTAATCTCAAGCGAAACACCCTGCTGTTTTGCTACCTCAAAGATAGTAGGAAAATCAATAGAAAAGCGTGGGTGCTGGGATATTATTTGTTTTGATGGATAGGCAATGATATCGACGAGATCATGATAACAGGCGCTAACAAGAAGGTCTGTGATTGAACTTCTTGTTTTACGCGTCAAGTGTATTGCGGCGATTACAAGATCTGTTTCTGCTAATACCGTGTCAGATAAATCAAGCGACCCATCTGGGAGAACATTCACCTCAGCCCCTGCGAGAAGTTTGAAATTATTAAATTGTTCATTCAGTTTTCTTATATGGAGTATTTGCTTTTTCAATCGAGTTTCATCAAGACCATTTACAATTGCAGCATTTTTAGAATGATCACAGATTGCCAAATATTTGTATTTACGGGCAATTGCAGTCTTTGCTAGGTCTTCGATTGTATCAGCGCCATCACTCCAGTTAGAATGAACATGAAGATCACCTCGAATATCATGTTCGTCAATTAGTGAGGGGAGCTTGTGTTTTAGGGCGGCTTCGATTTCACCTGTATCTTCGCGGAGTTCGGGAGATATCCAATCCAGCCCCAATGCTTCATAGATAGCCTTCTCTGAACTACCGGCAATGATTTTGTTTGTTTTCATATCTTGTAAATGATATTCACTTAATTTCCACTTGCGTTGTCGAGCAAGGCGACGTAAAACAATATTATGTGCTTTTGATCCAGTAAAATACTGGAGAGCTGCACCAAACGACTCGTTATTTACGACTCGAAGATCAACTTGAATACCCTCATCGACCAATACACTCGTTTTCGTAGGTCCTTGAGCGAACACCCGTTCAACGGCGGGATGATTAATAAACGTGTGCATCACTAAATTTGGATTCGTTGAACTGGCGAGAATATCAATATCACCAATGGTTTCCTTCCACCGGCGAAGGCTTCCCGCGATTGCAATTTGGGTTACATCCTTTAATTTTCTAAGGTCCTTGACGAGATTTTCGGCGATTGGCAGTGCAATTCCGATAAATAACCGCTTAGAATAGCCAACCATGAGTTCTAGATTCTGACGAATCCGCTCCTCGCTAGCGGGACCAAATCCACGTAATTCTTGTACCTTGTTGTCATTTAATGCAAGACGAAGATCTTCAAGAGAAGTTACACCAAGTTCTTCTTTGAGCACCCTCACAGTTTTGGGTCCAATGTCCGGAATGCTTAGGAGTTCCACTAATCCCGAATCAATTTCATTCTGTAAACTATTAAGATACGCAATATTCCCAGTTTCTAGATACTCTTTGATTTTTTTCGCTAAAGCTTTGCCAACACCAGGAATGTCCTCCAATTCACCTCGGATCGCAATATCATCGATGTCTTCACTAAGTTGTTCCAAACTTCGAGCAGCTCGTCGATATGCTCGAGGTTTGAATGAATCCTCTTGAAGTTCCAGTAAATCAGCAATTTGTAAAAAGATTCGAGCGATTTCTTTGTTTTTCACTCTTTCTTCACCAGCAAGGCACCTATCGGAATTGGTTCCTCTTGATATTTTCGAAAGAGAGGGATAATTTTCTTATGGAGCCTCGATTGCATATGCTAGTGAGGAAGTGTCAATGCGTGCAATAAGAGCCCTTGTTCAAGGACGAGTACAGGGTGTATTTTTTCGGGTATATACGAGGGATAAAGCCCATCAGTTGAATCTAAACGGATGGGTGCGTAATAATCGCGATGGAACGGTTGAATGCCACGTTCAAGGCCCTGATCAAGCGATTATTGAGTTTGTTGAATACCTTCACCATGGATCCCCTTCCTCGAGAGTTGATAATGTGTCAATTACCAATGTTCCAATTGAGCCTAACCTTCGCGATTTTAGAATCACCTATTAGGAGAAAGAAATCATCTAGCATTCGCGAATTTTCTCAAAACTACATACTCTTAAGGTAGAATATGTGAGTAGCCATGGGTGCACCTCTTGAGGATTCTTGGGGTTATTGGATCTGCTCGAAAACTTGGAAACTGCGAAGTTTTGGTAAAGGAAGCATTATTACAAGCCCATGAAGAGGGCGCGGAAATTCGCCCCTTACGATTATCAGATTTTCGTTTGCTTCCATGCAAAGGGTGTTTAGCATGCGTTCTCAAGGGAGAGCCCTGTCGACTAGATGATGACATGCATTCCTTATGGGATCATTTCCAATGGGCCGATGCCATCATACTATCTGCTCCAACCTATTTCTTAGGTCCAGGAGGTCTGGTCAAACTATTAATTGACCGTCTCTTTGAATACAGTCTACAACTGGGAAAAATCAAACAACGACCTGGAGCCATCATTGCCACTGCAGGACTTCAAGAATGGGACCCTTTTACTTTACCCATGCTTTCAATACTTGCAGGTATACTCCAACTGAAATTAGTCGACCGCGTAATGGCATACCGACCAGGACCTGCTGAAGTACTTCTAGATGATGAAACCATGGAACGTGTCCAGAAAATCGGAACAGCATTGATTCATCAAATTCAACAACCAGAAAATGAAGTTCAATTATCAATACCAAAGAATGCGTGTCCCCATTGTGGGCTACCTTTCTTCATAATACGTGAAAAGAACCAGGTTGAATGTCAACTCTGCCAATCGCGTGGAGAACTACTTGAAAAAGATAATGACATAACTATCTCTTGGATTATTGATACAGGGAAACATCGTTGGAGCCCTGAAGCAATGGCCAAACATTTCTCTGAATGGGTTCTCCGAACAGGTCCTGTCTATCAACAACATCGAGAGGAGATTAGGAAACGAACGCAAAAATACCGTGAGTTACCTATTGTGTCAGGTCCACAAGAGATGAAAAAACGCCGTAGGCCATGAACTAGCCCTAATTTAAAACAAGAGGAGAGAAGTATAATCTCAAGACGAGATGCTAATCCTCTTCCTCGTCGAGTTTTCCTTCAGCTCTGAGCTTCTCGAGGAGGGCTTTCTCTGCTGACAAATCGCCTACTTGTTGTTTCACTTCCGGGACATGTTCGAGTTTTGCACCTTTCTTGATTTCACGTTTCAGTTCCTCGCTCAAAGATTCTCCTTTACTTTCTTCTTCGCTCACACAGGTCACCTCAATTGTTTAAGCTGTTTTGTGTTCTTGTGTTTGGTTGACGATTTCCCATTTCACAGAGTGATAACTACTTCTTGTCGACGACGCTGCCGACAGTCACTGAGCTATAACTGACTCGTGGACTCTGTTTAAGTCGATCTGGAATTGCTGTGCCTTTCTCATCGATGACAAGCTCAAAACCCTGTCCGACTCGTTCGCCGGTTGAAAGGAGATATCCACTCCGCGCAACGGTGTCAACCAATCGTAAAGCGGTTCGTCGTTCAATGAGGTTAGTGCCTTGAGGCATGATCATTCGGATTTTTTTGCCGGTTTTATCTACTTCACAGCGGATGCCGCTGGATCCCTGTTTCGATTCAACAAATGTTCCATCTTGATATTCAAGTACAATCACAGGCGTTCACCTTACGCAGAGAAGCGTTATACAGAGTGGTCTTCCCCCTGCTTTCACACCGTCTCTGCCTTAAAAAAAATCAGTTTTGATTATTAAAAAGGTTTTGTGCCTTTGATTCAGGTCAGAGTTAGTTTTGCGTAATAGCCAACGGACTGAACTACAGACATTAAAGAGCAATACACCAAGACAACACTCACAAAAGTGTGTCACGGTTAATATCGTTCATAGATTTTGTATAGGATGATTAGAGCGACACCAGCAAGGCCAATTACCGCTAGGATTAGGAGTGACGTGGCAGGATCCAGTCCGGGAATTGTTCCTTGAACCTGATAGGCAAGATTCGCAGAGACACGTGTATTATCAAAGACATCACTGGCTTGTATGAAGAATACAACGGATTTGAATTCGTTGCTCGAGAGTTGTTGGGGATATCTTGGAAGTATTACCTGGTAGACATCATCTCCAAGGTTCACCATTTCAAGAGTAGCCCAGAAAATTCCATCAAAGGTGTATTGAAGAAACACGGTTTGAACTCCAGTTCCATCGGTTATTGTGGCATTGATAGTAACTGGGTCGATATCGCTAGGATTTAGAGGAAGATGGGTGATGAATGAGATAACCGGTAAAGTGTCGGCGACAGTGTACTGATTAGAGGAAGTGTTCCAAGCATTTTGGGTATCGTTTACGTAAATTCGGTATTCAACGATTTGGCGTTCTGGAAAGGGCGGAATCGATGCGGTGAAGTTAGCGTGGCTTCCCATTGTTCCCAACATGGTCATGTTTATCCACTGTGAACCATTATAATAGCTCAAGATTACAGTGTCAATTAGGGCATCATCAGAGAGTTCACCAGTAATGATTACCCACTGGTAATCTTTTGGAGAAGAGGGATCTATTTTGATGTCATCGATGCTGGGAGGGTCAAAGTCAATTACGAACGGCTCAGAGAATGGACTATCGTTTTGAACAGCAGGGCGCCCACTCCTTTCAGGAGAAATGAAGAAGGCACTAACATTGTAATATTGACCGATTGAAAGGTTTCCCAATTCGACATAATAGCTCACATTTAGAAGTGAAAAATACCAATTTTCGCCCGTACTATTCCAATTGAGAGTTTCATTAATCAGTGCTCCACCGGAGCCAGTTGCCAAAAAAATACTGAAATTAGAAAGAGAAACTTCTGTATCATTAAGAAAACCAAATATTGAGTGCCAAACCCAGTCAACCGTAATATTCAAAGTCTGTACATCACGGCCAACATATATGATACGAGGTTGAGCAACACGTAGATAAGGTCCTCGAAAGGTGAAGGAATCAGATGTAGGACTTATACCTTCATGAAATGGTGGGACAACAGAATAATTAGCTGAGCAGATTATCTTATATGATTGGTCAGGGATGAGAACGGAGATATTTAGCTCGTATGTTTCCCAGTATGTCGAAGAGACATTATATTGAAGGACATTGACGAACGTCTCTGTTGCTGACGTATTTTCAAGAGGCTGAAAAACAAGAGTTGTGTTGGCTTCTGTAAGGATTCCCCAGATAGAACTGGCAATATATTCGACGAAAACATCTATTGTGTCGGAAGTGTCGGCAATATAGGTGTAGTCAGGCACTGCAATAGTTGTTCTGTGTTTATACAAAAACGATTTCGAATCGGCTGTGGTTGTATTCCAGGTTTCAGTTCCAGTAAATCGTTCAAAGTAGGCACGAACCTTGTAAGTTTCTGGTTTCAGGTTCCACTGTAATAGACTATAATTTTGAACAGTCCATCCAAATAATGGGTTATATTCAAGATTATCTGTAAAAACCACACTGGAATTTGATGTGAAAAGAACACTAAAGGTATGCACCGTCAGATCACTATTTGTACACTCACCAATATCTGATGCATTTACCAGTGTTACTACGACATTCAGCAACGAGGAATTACCAGATGGATTTGCAACAGTCCATTCTTCATAAGAAATTAATGGAGTCGTTGCATTCAGGTCATTCGGTCCAGGAGTTTGAGGACTGGCATTGACTAATGCGGGAGCCGTAGGAAAAACTCCAAGCAGTGGTGGTAGTAATGTTAGGGTTACTAATAAGGTGAGTAACAAGATACCTTGGATTTGGCGACGCACAATCTGTCACCCTCAATGAGGATAGAAGGTCAAAACCGATGTGATTCCTAAAAAGATTGCGGTAACGCACAACTTCATTAGTCTTTACAAAATCTAGATGGGCTATGTCAAATTTTCGAAGAAACAGAATCAAGATGGGCAGTATTATTTAGAAACACAATTGTTCTTTGTTTCCAATCGTTTAATCGGAGCACTGTGATGCTACAAGGAGCAGTCTCAAAAGCGATCTTACGTCGCATTTCAAGTTGAAGTTCTAGCCACCAAAGGATAATCTCTTCAATGATATTCGCATGACTAACGATGAGAACGGAGTCTGACACCTCTGTATTGATTTCATCTAGGAACGGGGCTACTCGTTGATGAAGCATTCGCCAACTTTCTGCTCCTGGAAAGGGAACTCAATCCAATATTGGTTCCGTTCTCTCTAATTCCAGTTCAAGAGCGTCTTCAAGAGGCAGATCTGCTACTATTCCCCAATTTATATCTCGAAGAGCCTTCTCAAGATTGGGAGTTATCTCTAGAATTTCACCGATTATCTGGGCAGTTTCAGTGGCTCGATCTAAGTCACTCGAATACATAGTTACTGATGATTCTGTAATCAACTCTTTTAATCTCTGACCAGTCAGATAGGCTTGGTTTCGACCCAATTCAGTGAGTGGCGTGTTGGTCCACCCACCTGTCAATCCTTTTACATGGTGTTCAGGTTGTCCATGCCTTACAAGTATAAGTTCATTCAAAACACTGCACCCACGATGATGAAAATTCCCCTTAGTTGGGCTAAATCAAAACATTTTCTCTTTCAACTTTACGATGTGTAAGACCTAGCGAAGCAGCAGGTATTGTACGCCCTCCATACAATTCGGCATCTTTTTCGCCCCGATAAAGAGCATCTGCCATTCGAGCGATGGCATCCGCTTTCATGATACCCGACCCACTAGCCCCAGTCACAACAATGACTCCACAGTGCTCGTAGACTAAAGGAATTGCATCGACCGAATAGGAATACGCTCCAGCCCACATATTAGTGGGCCGCAGGTTAGCAAAAGCAGGAAAATATTTGCTGAGGACAGGATAAATGCTTTGTTCATAATAGGCACGTTCAGCATTATAGTCCTCGTCTTGCATATTATATGTGTAGGCTCGACCGACCCTATCAGCACAGCCAATCCAGAAGGATTTCTCTTCGGGAACACCTCGAAAGTAACATCCACCGGAAGGGAGAATTGTGAACGGAATGAACCCTGCGTCACTAAAACCTTTGGTAAAGAGTAGTTTTTCAAGAGGAGCATTATCACTGGCAGCAACAATGAAGAGTTGGCGTTTCTTCGCTTTTACGTAACTAGGAATGCCAACAGGATCAAGCAATGCATTAGTCCAAGGTCCCACTGCAAGAACAACCTTGTCAGCGTGTAAAACTCCTTGGGAGGTTCGAATGCCAGTGATTAATTTATCCTGCCAAACATAGGGTTCACCGGGAAGCCCAAGTGGCGGTTGAGCTTCTAAGAGTAACCTTTCAACGGTGAGATTGAATCGGGGTTTAATCTTGGAAAGCTTAAGAAATTCTTCTTTATAGAATTGCACGAGGAGGCTTGGATCTAGCACACCGCACTCGGCTCCAAAAAGTGCATAATCAACGGGGTTCAAGTTCATTAGGACAGCTTCTTCATCATCAGTGAACTCTGTAACCAAATCGGGAAGGAGTTTTTTAAGTTCTGGCTTTTCGATAACTTTGTTCGCGATGTTATTAGCTTCCATCCGTTTTATCCAAGATTGGACGGTAGATTCCTTGAATTGCCCATTACTCAGCAGCCACAAATACCCACAGAAATGAAGTGCCAGATCGAAGTTGAGATCTTCTTGGATGTGACGGAAGAAACTGATGCTGGTATCAGTGAGCAATTGATTCGTCGATGAGGAAAACATGTTACGAATCGCGGCAGCACTCATTGCGGTATTCGCTTGTCCTACGTCGGGTTGGCTATCTACGAGGAGTATTGTTGCATCTGGATTATTTTTCTGAATGTAATATGCAGAAGCGACACCAAGGATTCCTGCACCAACTACGATAATATCGAACTTCTCAGTCAAGATACAAAACCTCCAAGATTAGAGCGTGATAGAGGAATGTGTGGCGTTTCCTTTTGTTCTTTGTGGAAAGTAAATGCTTTGAGGGGATTTGCTAAAAAAGGAAAGAGAAGAGTCAATATCGGGGTTAAAACAGCCTCCTCCTAGAGAAACGAAAAAAGTGTTTTGTTACAACCAAAGGCGCCTGAAAGTAATTGTTAGGTTCCATTGACTTAGAGCTTCCTTGAATACCTATATCGCGTCCTGTATTTTTGGTAAAAAATTGGCAACCTTTAGTAGTTATATAGGGATAAAGGTCGCGATGGTGAACGAAATCATTCGAAGAATACAGGATGATTATCATGGCTTTACCACTTACACTCTTCGTTGCAGCTAATCCCTTACTAGGAACGCTTCTTATCCTTCTCCCAATTATCGTTGCCTTATACCTTCTCTTATTCCGACGATGGTCTGCAGATAAAGTTGGTGTCGTAGCGTTTTTATTGGGATTTTCGATTGCAATCTTGTGCTTTGGCACCAATCCCATTCTTGCACTTGCTGCTAGTTTTGCCGGAATTCTTGCATCTTTTCCTATCTCCTTAATGGTAATAACATCTATCCTCATGATTACCTACATGGTTAGAACTGGTGCATTAGCACGAATAACCGTCTTTTTCAAAACCCTGGGATCAGGTAACAAAGCAATTCAAATTATGCTCATTAACATTGGACTTGGTTTATTCCTCGTGGGTTTAGGAGCAACGCCCGTTAGTATGCTTCCACCCGTAATGCTCGCCATGGGCTTCTCTCCATTAATTGCTGTAATGCTCCCCTCAATTGGATACGACCCCCTCACCACCTATGCCCTTCTTGGTATTCCTGTTTTGGTTTTTTCTGATGTCGTCCCTGCAGACTATTGGAGCTCACGATATCCTGGTGTTGAGCCATTGTTTATTTCTGGTCACATATTCTCGTTGTATATGCCTATAGTAGCCACAGGTATTGCTTTGGCCATGCTTTGGTTAGCCGGGGGGCGAAGATTATTATTTAATCGAGAAGCCCTGAGCTTAGCCTTTCTTACTGGTATTATTGCGGGGATGGTGTGCTATTTCTGTAATCTCATCTGGGTGGGCTTGACTACACTTACAAATGTCTTTGCGGGACTCGCCGTAATATCTGCAATGCTAGCCTATTCCAAGCTTCGAGGGTTACCTCTTGTAAATAAAAGCATTCTCACAGAGAAAGATCAAGCAATAATCGAAGGGATGGGACTTCTCCAAGCGGTGTCACCATGGCTGATCCTAATTTTTTTCTGCTTTCTCGTGAATCTCGTCCCCCCAATTTATAATCAATTATTCAATGTCTTGACCTTTCCCATCATCATCGGAATTATTACAATCAACACGCGATTTCTCTGGAACGCGTATTTTTGGGTGCTCATTTCAACTCTACTAGCAATCATAATTGATGCATACCTGGCTCGTGCTAAGAAACAAGTTTCTAATTTCAAAATGGTACTACTTGAAACCATAAGTACTTGGATGTCCCGTGCCTGGCGACCGTTTGTTTCTGCCGCCATCTTCTTCGCTCTAGCCTACATAATGATATATTCAGGAAGCGTAATCGTCGCAGGATCTTGGACCCGATTCCCCGAATGGAACATGATTTTTGTACTCTCTGTTGTCACGGCCACTACTTTCGGTCCCCTCTATCCTTTAACAGCCGCATTTCTTGGACTTCTGGGAGGTTTTGTTAGTGGTAGTGAAACTTCCACCATTGTCATGTTCCAACCCTACCACCAGCTCACCTCCTTGCAGATAGGTGCCCAACCTCTCATCGTGGGTGCCAGCTCGGGAATAGGTGGCGGATTAGCCAGTGTTCTTTCGCCAGCAAAATTACAAAACGCCGCAGCGGTTATTGATGCAAAGGAGATAGAGGGGCAAGTCATGCGCAAAGCATTACCTGTTATACTCTTAGTGACTCTTGTGGTGGCGAGTCTTGCGTTCTTTTGGGGTTATTTCATTCCCTAGCAAATATTTGAAATACTGCAGCCAAGCTGGGAAATATTCGTAGGAACATCTGCATGTACTACATAAATCGTGATCAATCGATGCATAGATCCTTAATCAAAGGATAATCGAGGGCCTGCCAAGCATTGAGCCCTCCCAAAACATTAGTTACATCTCTGAAACCGTGTCTTCGTAGAATACTGGAGGCAAGACTGCCTCTTCCACCCCAACCACAGGTTACGGCCAATGGTTTATCTGTTGGAAGTGAATCAACATGTTTTGCTAATTCTCCCACATAGATGTATTTTGACCCATCCACAAATCCGGCTTCACACTCATAGGTTTCACGGACATCAATTAGTAAGAGTTCATCCTTTTCGAGTTTGTCTTTAAGTTGAGTTGCGGTGATAGCTCCAATTTGATCTGTTGGTTTTCCTTTATTACGCCAAGCATCTATGCCCGGACATAGATACCCCTTAATGTTATCATATCCAAGCCGCCAAAGAAAGGATTTTGCTTTATTGATGTCTTCAGGTCGTTCAAGCACCAAAAGAATCTCTTGATCATGTTTTAGAACCCATCCAGGATAGAAAGACAACCCGTTGAGCCAAATACTAAACGAGCCAGGCAAATGAGAAGCTGCATAAGCATCAGGATTGCGTGTATCCACAACAATCGTGTTGGAATTCTCCATGGCTTTTTCAAATTCAGCAACTGTCAAAACACGGGGAACAGGTGCATCCCGAAGGAGAGGAGGACCTTCCAAATTGTATACTTCCATCTGTTGAAAATATGGTGGTCGTCGAAGTTTGATACTCATTACGTGTTTTTTGAATGCCTCTTTATCAAGTTGGAAAATCTGATTGTGAAGTCGTTCGTAACCAATTGTGCTAAAATTCCGATCACTAATCGCGTGACCACATATAGATCCGGCTCCATGTCCTGGATAGATAACGACTTCATCTCCGAGAGGAAGGAGCGCGTCATGTAAACTGTGATATAGTTTTTCGGTCATTTTCTCCCAGATATCGAGCCCTGGGAGATCAGTACGTCCAATATCCCCTACGAATAAAGTATCACCAGTGAAAACCATGAAAGGTTTCCTACTATTGGCTGGATCAGTAACGGAAAAACAGATGGAATCGTCTGTGTGCCCTGGAGAATGAAGCGTTTCTATATGAAATCGGCTGACTTTGAATTTATCTCCATCTTTCACGCCATGCTCGCCATATTTGAATGGTGTTTCGCGGCTGTGAACGATTTCAGCCCCGCATAGGTTCTGTAATTCTAGCGAACCAACAACGAAATCTTCATTGCGATGGGTTTCAAATATATAGATGATATCCGCACAGGCGTCTTTTGCCAATTCAAGATATATATTGGCATCGCGTCGTGGATCAACAACAAAAGCTTCGCCCTTATCTGCCATGAAATAACTTTTATGTGCAATTCCTGGTGAACTGATGAGCTCAAACTTCATTTAGAATACACCTCAGTAGAATAGGTTCAAACATCTTATCTATTGCGAGCCTATGTTTTCAATATATCGAGGTTACAACGGTAAGAAATGGATCTAACAATATCACGTAAGTTGATAACTCTTTTAAAGTCAAAGCACGAGGAGGTGCCGAGGGACGATAATCATGGAACGGAAGAAAGTACAAGGTGACCGAAAAGATCACCAAGTCCTCCTCTATGCTTTGAGCACGTGCGGCTGGTGTAAAATGACCAAAGCCTTTCTTAGAGACAATAGCGTAGAATACGAATATATCGATGTCGACAAACAAGATCATGCTGATAAGGAAATTGTCAACCAGGACATTAGAAACCGGGGAGGCCGTATTGCCTTTCCAACCATAATCATTGATGATAAGACGATAATCACAGGCTTCAAGAAGGACGAACTGACTAAGGCGTTGGGATTATGACCAGTATTGAAAATATAAAACGTCGTTGTGAAGCCAATGCGAAGTCACATGGCTATTTCTTAACTCCTGACCCCGAGTTTCTCCAAAACCTCTTTGAAGGACTAAAGGAAAACGAAGAAAGGTATGGATACGGGGCTTGCCCCTGCCGACTAGCTTCAGGGAATTTTGAATGGGACCGAGATATTATCTGTCCTTGTGATTATCGTGACGCAGATATTGAGGAGTTTGGGCAATGTTATTGTGCCCTGTATGTCAACAAAGATGTCTTTGATGGAATCAAACCCATGGAACCAATTCCTGAAAGACGTCCCCAGGCTAAAGTTGATCAAGCCATGGGAAAAACTACGAAATCCATATCGACCAGTTCAGAAACTGCTGAAACATCGGATACCAACCGTAAACTCTATTACTGCAAAATTTGTGGCTACGTTGCGTTCCGGGAAGAAGCACCCCTTAAGTGCCCAATTTGCCAAGCCAAACAAGAAATGTTTGGGGAAATTGTGTTTAACATAGGTATTAAAGCGCGGTAACCCAACACCATCAAATTATTTCTCTTGATAGACATAATTCATTTTTCAAGCCAGCTATGTTAGCCCTCTCCACTTTTCAATATAGGAAAACATAAGGGGAATGATAAAGGCTCCAAAGAAGCCGACAATAATATACCGGATAAATCGTGCTGTATAGTCAAGGAGCGGAAGACCGGGAATGAGTGAGAATCCCGCAGTCAATGCAAAGTAGATGATAAAGGCAACAAAAACACCTAAAATTGCTCGTATAATTTTTGTATTTCTTGAAACTTTTGTACTGAAATCCACATAACGCTTTTCTGGTATAAGTCCGGTACAGAAACCAAAAACGATGCCCATTGAAAGAGCAATATTCTCTGATGGGAAGTAGGGTAGCCCAGTTGCATAGGCCGTGAAATAAATGAGAAAGAATATCAGCGCTATGCTAGGTAGTAACCAATTTTGGAGATATTCAGGGATACGCTTCCAGCGTGGCTCAAAATATGGTACTAAAAAAAATGCCCAAGTAACGAGAATGACTCCAAATATTATCCCACCAATTACATCACCTGAATAGTGCATTCCTAGACCCATGCGAGCAAGTGCTGTGATAATAATGATCATAACTCCTACCGTCACGATCCACCATCGGCGCAGACGTAGCATAACCCATCCCCAGAATGTTGTAGCCGTTTGTGTCGCACCACTCGGAAATCCATAGGATTGATCTGCGGCGTATTCAGGATTTTGACGAAGTTCTGTTGGAGGGCGTGGTATTTTGAATGCATATTTCAGTATGATATTGATGAAATTAGAAAACATTACCAATATTATCGCTATTTTTCCTTCCCGTTTGTTCAGACACCAATAGGAGGTACCGAGTACAATCACATAGAAAATCGGTTCACCAAAAAGATTCAATAACTCCCAAACTGCATATGGAAATATTGTCTGAAGAAAGATGATAATGCCAGGATCAAAGAACACCACCTTAAACTAACCTCCAAAGAGGAACTAATTTCTAGTGGTTAATGGCTAAAAATTAGTAGGACATTAAATAAAGATGGAGAGAAGCCAAACCTGTAAAAACAGGTTATAGCTAAAAACATAAAACAGCTAGAAGGTTTTAAACTTCGATCCTGGTGTTTTACATATAGGGCAAGAGTCTGGTGCTGCACCCTCTACTGTGTGACCACAAACAGGACATACTTGAATATCGTTGAAATCTGCGTCCTTTCCGGCATCGACGGCTTTCTTCGCTTTCTCATAAAGACGCAGGTGGTTCTTTTCGGCTTCCATTGCCCAGTAGAAACTTGTATCGGCACCCTTTTCACCCTGGGCTTGTGCAACTGTACGATAAGCGGGATACATTTCTTCGATTTCAAAACTTTCTCCATCAATTCCTGCTTGAAGGGCTTCAGAAGTGTTTTCTGTACCGAAGATAGCACCACCGACGGTTTGGAAGTCACCTTTCGTCTTGATATGCTTGAAATGGGTTTTTGCATGAACCCGTTCGGCATAAGCAGCAGCATGGAAAAGACGCGCAACATTCGGAAAGCCTTCCTTATTTGCCATATCCATGTAAATGAGGTATCGCATATGCGCTTGACTTTCACCAGCATATGCACTGCGCAAATTGGCTTCTGTCATATCTTTAACCATTAAGAAAATTCCTCCAATGAAAGATATGGCAAAATGCCAACAGGATATTAAGTAACTATTGGTTTTGCTAACCAAATTTTGGATGAAACGGAATTTCATTTTACAAAATTTATATTACATTTGAAGAGTTAACCCAAAACAGGTTAATTTATGTATCTAAATTATGTATAATAGTTCAGAGAACCAAAGAAATGAATGGAAGAGTTTGTTTGATGTTTCCTAACCTGCGATACCCCACTAAGCAGCAAAATCACATCTGGTTGAAAAGGCGTCAAAAAATCCGCCCCTCTAAACTTGCAGAGAAATTTGGCGTCTCTCGCCCATTCATCAGTAAGGCTCAACGACAGGCCGAAACAAGGATTAAACAACTCATCCAATATTCAGCAGCAGTCAACCGTATTCATATCCAACATTCTAGCCCCCGACATGGATTCGCTGTTGGTTACAATCCCAGCACCAAAAGCCAAGCCTATATTTTTTACTCACTCAAACTCGGAATCCAAACTTGGTTTGAACATAATGGCGCCTGTAACAATTGTGAAGCCCAGGATAATTGCATTGATACCATCAACCAACTAGCCAAAGAGTGGCAAGTCTTACTACAACCCAACCATACACCCTCCGAGAATGCTCTCCACTTGTTGACTCAGATCAGGGAGCAATTAGGATGGAAAATAACCCATTAAATAAAAATGCATTGAAGAAATCTTACAAAGCTTGCCCCATGCCGCCATCCATGGCGCGTGATTTTCCAACCACCTATTCAATCCCTAAAAGAAGCTGGATTTCCGATAGCGGAGTTTTTTTGTACATTCTAATTTCGGGCATAGCAGGTTTAATCCTTCTTAGCATCGCCATTTTCATCCCACCCACCGTTTTTATAGAAGAAATCTCTTCAGGGTCAGGTTCAAGCTATTCCATTCAAATAGTCTCTATACCCTCATCACCCATTCCTCTTATCATGAGTTTCAGCATCGGCATATCCGCAGCAATTTTCATCCCACTCATAGATTCTCATTCCTTCCGTCATCGCCTACTGGGAGCCGTTCTATTTGCGGTTTTTTACTCGAACGCCTACCTCATCGACATGATAAATATGAATATGCTATTCTCCATCATTGCAGGCATGTATGGATACACTTCACCCTACGAAATGCTTCTATGGCTTACATCTCCTTGGCTCTTTCTCCTAATGGCAGTAATGGTTATCACATCATTTTGTGCAATATCAACAACCATAAGCTTACTAACCGCATATTTCAGTGAGTTTCTTTGGAACTCAATTCGAGGCCCATTATATATCGATCCTAAAACACGACGAACGGCAGTAATTCTCCGGGGCCATACCAAAGGCACAGTTCTCAGCGTAAATCACAAAGTTGGATATATGAGAGGATTTGCGCGAGCTAGTAAATGGCAAAGCTACGGCCAAGACGAATGACCACTTCTTGATTTTAGGATCAGAAATAGCGTCAGAAAATCACCAAGTTGACTAAATGAAATTGTGGTGGGGTCACTGGGATTTGAACCCAGAATCTACGGGTTTCACCAGGTCGCTCCAGAACATCGTCATCCCGAGCATCCGGTCAGTTTGTATTTCTGGTGGCTTCTTCTGGAGCCCGTTGCCATACCTGGTTAGGCCATGACCCCGATTGACAAACGAGCCTATGGTCTGATGCATGAGATTTAAAGGTTTTTTCGGGGGTTGATGGCACACGATTTAAATACGAGTACTCGTGATTTGCCCCTGGTAGTTAATAATGAAAGGCGATCGTTTTTGGCTTATTGCATAATTTGTTCTCTTCTTGTCGCCTAGCTAGCTCTGCTACCGAATCAACTTTTAAAGTCTTTAAGTGCACCTTTTCTAAGAGTAATCTGAGATTC
>JABAOF010001408.1_pt1 | contig 30850 bp, 40 predicted proteins | sample 7062171 | NCBI WGS metagenome assembly JABAOF01 (sample SAMN14538628, study PRJNA623070) | marine sediment metagenome | biome: marine biome [ENVO:00000428]; feature: marine pelagic biome [ENVO:01000023]; material: deep marine sediment [ENVO:00002113] | place: India: Gulf of Khambhat ...
TCTGAAGACGAGAGGAAAAAGATTTTAGAATCAAAAGAGCCTTGCGTTGTATTATCAACTTCTGGTATGTTAGTTGGTGGTCCAAGTGTTTGGTGGTTAAAGAACTTGGCAGAAAATGAAAAAAATAGTTTAATTTTTGTTGGTTATCAGGCTGAAGGAAGTTTGGGAAGAAGAATACAAAAAGGTTGGAAAGAGATTCCAATGGAAAATAAAAACGGAAAAACAATTGCTGTTCCTATTAATTTAGAAATAACAACCATTCAAGGTTTATCAGGGCACTCTGATCATAAGCAGTTGGTAAATTACCTCTCTAGACTAAAGCAAAGACCTGAAAGAATAATAGTTGATCATGGGGAAAATAGCAAGTGTGTGGAATTTGCAAGAACTTTGCACAGGATTTTTAGATGTGAAACTTTATCTCCTAAATTATTAGAAACCATTAGATTGAAGTAATCAAGTTAATTCTCCTAGTTTTAGTATAACAGTTTAATCTGGAGTTAAATTTTTACTATATATTCTTACTGAGTCTATTATACCATCAAAGGTTCTTGTTGTACCTTCAGCCCAATTACCTACTCTCAAATTTACAGCAGAATCATCTAAGAGAAGTCCTGTGGCTTGTTCTGGATAAAATGTACTTAAAATTCCATCAAGATACATTGTTATATTTTTTGCACCCCATTATATACAAAAACAACATGATACCATTCATTGAGTGATAACACTTTTGTATAGGCCATAGCAGTTGAAATAGAATGCCGAACTTTTGAAAAAACAGTTCCATCGTTGTCCATCCTTAATGTATATCCTACACCAAATTTATCACTTGTATCGCTTTCTTTACTAACTATTCTTTCATAATCGTTTTCTCCAAATGACCTAGGATATGTCCATGTCATAACTGTAATTACAGTCTTACCATTCTACTTCATCAACTCTCCATCTTTGTTTAATAAAACTTTTTTCTATAGGTATAGTTTTTCCTTTATTATGTGCAAGTATACCTGTCCATGATATCATCAAACCATTGTCACCTGAATATTCTTTAGGAACAACAAAAAACTTTGCTCCTCTTTCTTCACACATTATTTTTAACATTTCTTGTAATCTCTTGTTTGCTGCAACTCCTCCTGTTAATAAAACCTCTTCCTTATCAGTATGAGCAATAGCCCTTTCAGTTACTTCTGTGAGCATGGCAAAACATGTTTCCTGAAAAGAATAAGCTATATCTTGAGCTTTAATTCCTCTTTTATATTTTTTAATGGCTTCTGTAACCAAACCAGTAAATGATAAATCCATTCCTTTAACAACGTAAGGTAATTCAAAATATTTTCCGTTTTTAGCCAAGTTCTCAATTTTAGGACCACCAGGCATTTCTAATTTTAAACCACGAGCTAACATGTCTAAAGCATTTCCAATTGGAATATCCTGAGTTTCTCCAAAAACTCTATATCTTCCTCCAGTAAAAGCAATAACTTGTGTGTTTCCACCAGATAAATAAAGAACAACAGGATCTTCTGATTGAGTGGTAAGTTTACCAATTTCAATATGAGCAACACAGTGGTTTACTGGAACTAAAGGTTTTTTGTATTTAAAAGCTAATGTTCTAGCAATTACTGCTCCGATTCTTAAACACTGGGGTAATCCGGGTCCTTGAGAAAAAGCAATAAAATTAACATCATTCATCTTCAAATTAGATTTTGCTAAAACATTTTTTATTATTTCTAAAAAATTTTCAGAATGATGTTGAGCAGCTTCTCTTGGAATTATTCCAAAGCCTTTTTTAGGAACATAAACAGTTTTTTCATTAGCAATGATTTTTTTATTATCTACAATTCCTACACCAAGTGTGTGAGCAGTTGATTCTAAACCTAAACAAATCATAAACAGAATTAAATAGTAATATTATTTTAATGTTTCACATGGGTTATTTTCATATCTGGTATGAAAAAGTTTTATTTTTTCTTTTGTTTCATAGGTCTATAACTTGAAGCACCTACAGATACTATTCCAATTATTGCCAAAACTATAACAGGAGAGGTTTCCAAGTCTGTGAATATCAAAAGTATCACTGTTATTGCTATTAGCACTATTCCAATCCAAAACATTATTTTATTCATTTTCTATCCTCCTTTCTCAAAAATGAACAACTCTTCAATTGTTGTTTTCAAAACTCTGGCAACATCATGAGCAAGCTTCAAAGATGGATTATATTTTCCTTTTTCCAAAAAAAGTATAGTCTCTCTTCTAACACCAACTTTTCTAGCTAAATCTTCCTGGGTAAGATTATATTTAGCTCTGAATTCCTTTATTCTAGTTCTCATGGAATCACTCAGTCTTGCCAGTTCGTCTGAAGTAAAAATAGAGGCCAATGAATACAGACCCTGAAACCAATATGATGATTCCAACAAAAACTCCTATATCAAAACCTGTCATTCCAAGGTCTTCTATTAAATAGTCACTGAACCAGCTGAGAAATAAAGCCAGGTAAATTGTAACCAGGTACGAATAGTATCCTGCCTTATGCCATATCCTTTTTTCCCTTTCATCTTTCAGAGGTAGGCCTGCCTTGTAAGTTCTGAATCTTTCTATTACTATGTAAGTTGCCAACACCACTAGAACTATAACTGTTAAAATCATAAAAACTTCTGGAAATTCTAAGCCACCGCCTGCTGCACCTAACCCATAAAAAACTATTGATCCAACAACTAGAGCAGTTATTACAAATCCCAGTATCATAGACGTTTTTTCCATTTTTCTTTTTCTTTTCATTTTTTCACCTCATGTTATATATTTCTAACGTTATATATTTCTAACTTTGAAATATTTAAAGATATCGTTTTTGGAGAAGTCAATCTAAATTAGATGTTTCCTAGGGTTATTTTCATGTGGTTATGTTGAAAACTTATAACAAAGTTATTTTTTCTCAACTTTCATTTCAGAATAACCACATTTACCACATGTGACTCGATCTTTGTGTTGTGCAAGAAGTACTCCTGGTCCACATCTAGGACACCATTTTCCTTGTATTTTTCCATCTTTGTACTTTTTCCAAACTTGAATATTTCTATGTTTAGATTTACTATGTGGTCTTTTTCCTTTTCTTTCTTTTGTCTTCTTTTTTTTACCCATTCAATCACTCTTTCTTTTCTTCTTTAGGAGTTTCAGGTCTGGTCTCTTCCTTTTCTACTGCAGGTTTCTCTGGCTCTATCTTTTCTTTGGACTCAGTTTCTGGTTTTGGTGCTTCTGGTTTTTCAACAGATTTTTCTTCTTTTGGAACCTCTTCCCTCTTTTCCTCTTTAGGTTCTTCTTTTTCCTTTTCTTTCTTTATTTCAGCATAAATTGGAACATTTTTTTCTTGCCAAATTTTTATCCAAATCTTTCCTTTTGATATTCCTATTTCAGACATTATTTTAGATATCTCAACATTATTTATGTTAACCTTAAAATGATCAGCTAATGTTTTCTGTAAATCTGCCTTACTAGGAGTCGGACCTCCTTGATAATCAATTGATGCTAAAACCTCTCTTCTTTTTAATAAAGGATTTTCTTTTTCACTAATTATCTTAATGTCCATACAATCACATTTATTTTAATAACACATAATTATATAAATTAATATGTCTTTAGCAAGGGGAATAGCAAGTTTCATAGTCTCAACATTATTTATAACATCGTTGTATTTAACTATAACTTCTTATACAATGGGGAATTTGATACAAAAAGATAGTATTAAAAGTTTTATCCAAACTCAAACAACAGGAGAACTAGTCTCTAAAACTTGTGAAGACCTTTGTAGTGGTGAAGCGGCCTCACAACAATGCAACATAAAGTGTGATTATTTAGAAACAGAATTAAAAGAAAGTTGTATTGAAACTTGCTTAAGCGAAGGGAAAAATATTTGTATCCAAATGTGTTTATCTCAGACCTCTAATGAATCACAACAGTATATTTATGATGCTATAGATGAATTTTATAATACAGAAATAATTAGTAACATAAATATTGATGATATAATATCAATATTTAGAAATAGTATCTTATTTATAGTTTTAACTTTAATTTTTGGTTTTTCTATGTTTTTTGTGTCTGATGAGCCAATAACAAAACTAGGAAATAAAATTATAGTGGTTTCGATATTCTTACTCTCTATGGTAGTGATACCTGCACTCATAATATCTAATATATCGTTTATAAAATTGATTACTAACTATTTGTTAGAAGGCCTTTATGAGCAATTATACATTGGAATAATTTTATTGGTAACGGGCATAATTCTCATAATAATAGGGAAAAAAATAAGTAAAAGAAAGGAAATAAAGACGGAGGAAGTAAAAACTCGGAAAAAGAAAATGAAAAAAAAGAGTAAATAATTATTTAACTCTTGATGCATATTTTCCTGAAGCTGTTACTCCTGCTTCTTTTGCAATTTCAGATTCTGGATTTAAAACAAGTATAACTCCTTTCCAACTTGTTGTTAATTCAGTGCTTTTACAAACTGGACATATATTTCCTTTCACTAACCTTCTACAGTTTTTACAGGCTTTTTCTGGCATTCAATCATTTTTTCTTCTTTCTTTTCTTTTTCTCTTTTTTAACTTCTTTTGGTTCTTCTGTTAACCACTTCAAACTCCCTAGTAAAGGTTGCCTCATTGTTAGTCCTAATTTACTCTGCTCTTTAAAACTAATTGAGATTATTCTTGCTCTTACTTTGTCTCCTTCTTTTAATATTTTTCTGGTTTGTTTTCCAGCTAATTGAGAATTTTTTTCATCGTAGCTAACATAGTCATCCATAACTTGTGAAATATGGACTAAACCATCTAATGCTCCACATCTAACAAATGCTCCAAACTCTGTAATATCAACTACCTCTCCTTGAACAATTTCACGATCTCTTGGCATCCAAGTTAAAATCTTAAACTTAACAGGATAATGAACTGAAGGATCTCCAGGAAGTATAAAACCTTCTTTTATTTCATCAATTTCTATAACTGCTAAAATGACTCCTATATCATTGTTGATGTTTCCTTCAAATTTTTCCTCTAAAGACTCTTTAATTGCTTTTTTCACTTCAAGATTAAGTTTTTCAGGTGGTACAGGTATCTCATCCTCAACAATCACTATCTGATACATCTAACCAAACTCCTTTTTATAAAGATTTATTGCAGTCTCTATTGATTTTTTAGCATGTTTAAAATCAAAAACATACTCAACTGTTGATTCCTTAAATGATTCTAAAAACCTTTTTAATTCATCTAGATTTTCTACTTGTGATATATCATTTGTTTGTTCAAAACTTTTATCTGAAATTGAAACTGTAATTAAAACATCATCTGGAATATCTCCTTTTAATCTTATAACTCCTATTGGTCTTGCTGGCAAAACAACTCCTTGTTGAATTTTATTTGAAACCAAGACTATAACATCCAAAGGTTGTGCATCAATATGGTGTGTTCTAGGAATAAAACCATAAGCTCCTGGAAACGGAATCTCTAAAACCTTTTTCAATACAAACGTTTCTGTTTTCTTATCGTATTCATAAAGTTCTTTTGAACCCTTTGCACATCTTATAAAAACATTTACCACATCTTTATTCCCGGGCTCAATTTTTAAAACATCCATTAATATCACTCAAAAACAACATATCTTTTCTGTCTTATAAATATAAGCTTTCCCCCTGCCTTTTTAATTTTGTTTTTTAGAACCTTATCTTGTGTTGCCATTGCATATCCTTTTTTTGAGTAATTTAACAAGGATAAGTCTGTGTTCTTTTCTTTTGGTTTTAAGATTTTTAAATGTTTTCTTTTTATATAATCCAAAGCTAACTTTGCAAGAGAAGATTCTTTTGTTCCTCTTTTTGTTATTTTTTCTATTTCAAATATTATTGAATCTAGAACAAAAAGTTCGTTTCCTCTTAGTTCAGACTCTAAATCAATCTTAAATCTTATGCAGTCTATTAAAAAGTTAGTGTCAAGAATTATTCTCATAAATTAATATAAATAACATTAATATAAAATAGTTTATGAAAAGGAAATATAGAAGATATGTTTTTGCTGTTGTTTTTCTTAGAAGAAAGGATCCTAAGTTTTTAATATTACATAGAATTAAAAATTGGATTGGTTGGGAATTACTAAAAGGTGGAGTTAAAGACGGTGAAAAAGTATTAAAGTGTTTAAAAAGGGAAATTAAGGAAGAAGCTGGAGCAAAGAAGTTTAAAATAATTGGTAAAACCCGTTATTATATAAAATATAAATTTCCTAAAGGTTTTGTAAAGGATGAACACATATATCATGGAGCAAAAGGTTTTGTATTCTTAGTTGAATTGTTTAGCAAAAAAATAAAAGTTGATAAAAGTGAGCATGATAGATATTTATGGGTTAGTAAGGATGAGGCTATGGAAATTTTAACGCATAAAAATCATAAAAACGCTTTAGAATATGTTTGGAAACGTTATAAATTAACATAAGTTTCTTATATTATTATTTCTCATATAATTTACATGATTGATGTTCATTGTCATTTAGAACAAGAAGATTATGATAAAGATAGAGACAAAGTAATAGAAAAATGTAAAAAAGAGTTAAAGGCTGTTATAACTTCTTGTGCACATCCAAAAGATTTTGAATTAACCATGAGAATGGTTGAAAATCATAAAAACTTTGTTTTTGCAACTTGTGGAATTCATCCTGAATACATAAAAGAAGTATCTGAAAAAACTAAAGATGATTTTCTAGAACTAATTGCTGAAAACAAGGAAAAAATAGTAGCAATAGGAGAAACGGGTTTAGATTATTGGTGGACAAAAGAAATTGAAGAACAGAAAAAACAAAAACAGTTATTTATTCAACTAATAGAAGTTGCAAAAGAATTAAATAAACCTCTAATAATTCATTGTAGAGATGCATTTGAAGATACAATAAAAATTCTTGAAAAAGAAGATGCAAAACAAGTTATGTTGCATATGTGGGGAGGACATAAATTTTTAAAAAGAGTTTTGGAAAATGGATACTATATTTCTATGAACACAATAATTCTGAGAAGTAAGAGTTATAGAAAAGTTGTAAGAGATTGTCCTTTAGATAGACTAATGTTAGAAACCGATTCTCCTTGGTTGGCTCCTAAAAAACTTATAGAAAGAATAGAAGCTAGAAATGATCCCACTTCTATTAAAGTTGTTGCTGAAAAAATGGCTGTTATTAAGAAGATTATTTTTGAAGAGGTTTGGAACAAATGTGGAGAAAATGCTATAAACTTCTTTAAGCTAGCAATTGAATAATTATTATGAAGAAAATTTTTTTGGTGACAGTTTTTGTATTAATTTTGCTTTTCATGAACATTGTTAATGCTCAACCTGAAGAAAAAATTTTTGGAAATAATGAAATTGGTGACAATTTTGGAGGATTTGGAAATAGAAAATATGCTTGTAAATATAACTTGCCCGAAAGTGGAAATGTAACAAAAATAAGTTTTCATCTCATACATAATGTTGATGCAACTGAAGCTAAAGTTGCAATTTATAATGATAATAATGGTCCAAACAATTTAATAGTTCAAAGTACTTCTGAAAACATTGCTGGAACAATAGGTTGGATAGATATTGATGTACTCACAACTACCCTAACTCCTGGAGACTACTGGATTGCTGTTACTTTAAATTCTGATGATTGGGGAAATCACAGAAGTTATGATCCTGGTGATGCAAACCAAAGTGCATATTTTGTAGGTAGAACATATACTGATGAAATGACTGATCCTTTTGGAACTATAACTGATAATTATGATAATGCATTAAGCATTTATGCAACTTATACAACAGGCGAAACACTTCCAGCACCAACATACCCAGTTAATATTACTGGAATAATTACTGATTCAGACACAGGTTCACCAATACAAGGAGCAACTGTCACTTGTAATGCTTTTAGTGATACAACCAATTCTACTGGTGGTTATTTCATAATGATGACATCTAATCCAGGTTCTTGTGATTTAACAGCAAGTAGAACAGGTTATATAACAGAATCAACTACAATTAATTTTCCAACTGATAGAATATATAATCAAGACTTTAGTTTAGAGTCAATTTCTGTTACACACAGTATAACAGGTAGACTTACAGATAGGGATAATAATCCAGTGGATGCAACTATTGAAGTCTATCAACAGGAAACTATTATCGATTCGGATCAAACTGATACAGAAGGAAATTATGATTTAACAATTAGCCCTGGTACATATGATCTTCAGTATGGTATACTGAACTTTTTCATTCCAAGCTTCTTTATCAAATTACTTTCTCTAGATATATCCTCCAGCTTATCTGATATAATCAATTATGTAACAAACATTGGTAATCAAAACATATCATTTACCGCTGATATCAATGATATTCAATTGATACAAACTTATAGTTTAGAAAGACCAGCAAGAGTATTAATGAATGGAAGTTTAATTCCTAATGTATCCTCTTATTCTCAGTTAACTGATAATACTTGGTTCTATAATTTTGATGAGAAAAGATTGTACATACTAGCAAACGTATCTATACCTGTTCTTACATGTTCAGATGGAACATCATATGGAGAGTGTTCTTCCACTCAACCACTATATTGTGACAATGGAGATTTAATCAATTATTGTTCTTTTTGTGAATGTCCTCCTGGTTATGAATGTCAGACAGATGAATCTTGCTCCAGAAATATTACTATTGATGATTACTACACGACATGGAGAGATGATTATAGAGTAGATAGCAGATTTTCTAACTATTTGTTCGGATCAACCTTTGATTTTGATGGTTTCTTTGATCAGATTTATGATCGTTTTCTTAAGGAACTTGAAACAACAGTTTATGGTGCAGGATACACAAGACCGACTAATTTTGATTATGGAACTGCCAACTACAATCCTGGAGAACCAGTAGGAAACCTACGTAATGTTGCTACCAAAATAATTTCTACGGTTCCAGAACTTGAGAATGCATTTTCAAGTGCTGAGTCAGGAGATATAATTTTCATAGAATCAGGAACTTACGTCGTATCCACACTTGGGTTAGTAGGAAAATCAAACATTATAATTGCGGGTAATGGTTGGGATACTGTTCTTTATCTTGCAGATGGTGTCAATTTTCCAGTAATCTATGGAACTGGTGGTTGTAGAAATATTATCATCCGAGACCTGAGAATAGAAGGTAATAAAGCAAACAACATGGACAATGCAATGACCACTGGCATAGATTTCAGAAATGGTCAAGAACGTACTTTCACAGAAAATGTGTATATTCATGATATACGTAGAATGGGATGGAGCGGAGGACATGATGGAAGAGAAAGCTACATATTCAACAGTGTTGTTATTGATTCTGGATGGAACTGTATAACTCCAGCTCGTGACTCTTACGATGGTATTATAGGAAATTATGTTGAAGGTTGGCGTGATGTTGGTATTACAACTTGGGGCACAGACCATCTTGTAATCGCAAACAATATAGCGGTTCATCCTATTCAGGATGGATTGGGGTTCGGTGGGGGGAACATCGGCATAATGGTTGAAAATCAAAATCCAGGTGGTTCTGGTACACCTTGCACAACAACAAGTGACTGTCCTCAAGGAGAAAGACCAGAAACGTGTTTCGAAAACAAATGTTGGGGTAGAACACCAAAAGATAGCCACGATGTTATCATACGCAAAAATATCGCTAGTGAAGCAAATGTCGCTCCATATGAATTGCGTTGGAGAGGAATTGGTATTTGGTCTGCAAGTTTTGATCACATTCCAGAGTGTGGTAGCTATAACATAATAATGGATGGAAATATTTGTGAAAATAATAACAGAGCTGGGTTTATTGTTTCAACATCAACAAGATATCCTGGCGAAGAGTGGGGCAGAACAGTTGTGGTTGTAAATAACTATGCAGCTGGAAATAACATTTTTGATATTGTAGGGTCTCCACATTTTGGTAATTATGTGATCCAAAGACCTGGAGTTATTTTTGAAAATAATATTGAGGGATAAAATTAAAAATAATAAAAATTAAGATGAAAATATGAAATATATAAAACAGGAAAATAATAATAATAATTATGAAATCTTACCTTTTTTTACTTATAATTATTTTTTTAATTTGTTTTTCTAATTTAGCTTTTGCAGTTGTAGAAATAACAATTGAATATGGAGAGGAAGCGTGTATCGAGAATTGGGATTGTACAGAGTGGTCTACCTGTGTTGGTGGAACTCAAACAAGAACTTGTACAGACTTAAATGATTGTGGAACGATTATTAATAGACCTGATCCCTTTGAATCTAGAAGTTGTACAGTCAGTATTCCTGGTGCACCCGGTGGACCAACTATAGGTGGTGATATAACTCCAGGAGATGTAACCACTTCAGAAGAACCTGAACCAGAAATACCACCTGAACCAGAATTAAAAGAGTCTCCCTATATTCAATTAGAATTATCAACTATAGATGAAATAGAAGCTGGTGAACCATTTACAGCAAATGTTGTAATTAGCAGCACGATTCCTATTGACACAACCATAGAATTGTTAAAGAAAAAACAAAATATTGTTCTACAAGCAGGTGAATCAAAAACATTATCCTTTGATATCTATGCCCCAGAAACTGAGGGTGATTATAATCTAGTTGCAGTAACACCTTATGCAACAGGTAATAAAACAATTTATTTGAATTATAAACCTTTGTTCCTATATGTAACTCCAATAGACAATCAAACCTATGAAATTCATCTAAAGAATTTTGATAACACCTCAGTAACAGAACTTCAGATAGTAAAAGATAATTTTCAAACTGTTTATTTAGACTATTTAGATAGAAAATTAGATTATAAAGTTAACTTAACATTTTCAAAACCAGGAGAATATATGGTTAAAGCAAAGGCAATCTCTGGATCAATATTATTAGACGAGGATGAAAGAGTTTTTGAAATTAAAGGAATGCCTACAATCGATTATGGTTTATTGACTTTGATTGCTGCTGTAATAATAATTTTAATAGTTACAATCTTAATATTTAAAGAAAGGTTTAAAAAAGTGAGTTAAATGGTTATTGTATTTGGCGTAGAATTTCCTGTTTTAGAATTTTTACTTATTTTGAATATCATAATGTTAATCTATATTGTAATAAGCATGTTTGAAATCAGGAGTTTGATTAAACTAAGAAAAGATTTGGAATCATTAATAAAAGGGAAGAAACCAGAACAAAAAAAAGAAGAAACTAAACCCGAGGAGAAAAAAGAAGAAATAAAGTCTGGAGAAAAAACTGAAGCTACAAAAGAAGAAAAAAAAGAAGAAATACAAATTGGAAGAGTATATTAAAGTTCTTTAGGTTAAATTTATAAATATAACAGTGTTATATTCATTTTAATTTTAAATAAGAATACTACCAAGTATATAGAGTGAGGACATGGTCCTTGAAGGTGTAAAATCTAGTATAGGAAAAATAAGAAAAAGGTTTGGAGAAAAGCCAAAGCTAGCCTTTTTTGTAGATGGACCAAACATGATTAGAAAAGAATTTAACCTAGACTTAAAAGACTTAAGAAAAAAAGTAGAAAAATATGGAAGGATCATAATTGGAAAGGTTTTTTTAAATCAATTTGCATCAGAAAAACTAATAGAAGCTGTTGCTAATGAAGGATTTGAAAATATTATAGCTTTAGGAGATCCGGAACAGAAAACGGATGTAGATGTTTCAATAGCTGTTCATGCAATGGAAGCAATATACAATCCTGATATTGAAGTTATAGCTCTAGCAACAAGAGATGCAGACTTCTTGCCTCTAATTCAAAAAGCAAAAGAAAATGGCAAAATAACTGTTTTAGTCACTGTTGAGTCTGGGTTAGCTGTTTCTTTAAGGCATGCCTCAGATTTTGTTGAATTGTTATAATTTATATAGATAATATATTTATTATGAAAGGCACAGCTATAACTTTGATGTTAATAATGATTATTGTTGTTTTGTTAACTGCCATTATTATAGTTTGGGCTATTATGAATGCGATAGGTTTTTTTGAAATGAATGAGATCAATGCTGTAAAACATGAATTTGGGGAGTGTAATGATAAAATAATTGAAACTGCAAGAACAGGGTTGTCTAATAGATGTATATTTTCTGCTGATAGAGGTCGAATAATAGGAACAAATGATGATATAAAATATGAAATAGTGAGTCATATAAAGGTTTGTGATAAAAGTCCTTGGGTTCTTATAAATCCTGAAAAGAATCTATGGCAAAAATGCGACATTTCTGGTAGGGAAAATATTTTTGGGTTAAAATGGAATTCAAGTTATATAAAATTTCAATTTGAACAAATAGGTGTAGAAGTAAAGGGGCAAACTGGTCGTGTTGTTGAAATGAGTAGAAAGAGTATGGATGAAAACCAAATAAACTTGTTATTAAGAATCTATTGATAAATTAATCTAGGTCGAGATTCTTGCTCTTTTGTTTCTTCTACTTATCTTAATAAGAAATTCAACTGGTATTGCTTTCTTTTCTGATTCAATTACTGTTTTTATACGTTCAAGAGATTTTTTAGAATAACTTGGAGGATTACCCCATCCTCTTTTTCTATATCCCTCCTCCCCTTGTAATCTTTGATATATCATTTCATTTAAATTAAGACTCCCGACAGGTGGAAAAATAGGTTTTATTCTCTCTTTTGACATGTGATTAATTTAATATTAAGAAATTTAAATTTTATTGATATAACTTCCATCTTAGTATAGCAGCTATGCCTCCAAGCTGATACAACTGCTCTCCTTCTCTTGTATCTCTTGAAATGATTTCAACCATTGTATTGTACTCTTTTGCCTTTTCAGAAAATGATTTTGTTTTCAAACCTTCTGAAACTAAAATGATTTCAACAGCTCCCATTTCTAATGTTTTCAAAACCTTTTCTTTTCCATAAACAACAAGACCACTTTCTTTTCTTAATTCTTCAAAAAATTTCTGAACTAAAGCCTTTTCTTTGGCAACAGCAGCCTCTGCAAGAACATCTTGAGACCTTTGAACCAATTCTTCTAAACCTTGCTCATCAGTGTATCCTGTATTTTTAACACCTATAACTTGTTTTTTGGTATCAGTTTCTAGATAGTCTTTGTCAAAAAAATCATTTTTAGCAGGCCCTGGACCTCCAATTATTATGCCTTTAAGATTAAATCTAGAAAATAGTTCTTTAATACCTGCTGCAATTTGCTTGTACCAATCATTTATTAAACCTTCTCTTACTCTTTGATACCTCATTTGTGATTGACCACCTTTAATTGTTTTACCAGGAACTATTGATTCTTTTTTTCTTAAAATCTCAATCTTCTTTCCTTTTAAAAGAGCTATTGTGGCTTCTCTATTATCCATAACCAGAAGTCCATATAATTCTTTTTCAGCAACCATATCTTGTAAAGGTTCTAATTCAAATTTCTTGTCACACCAGTATTTTTTAACTCTTAATTTTTCAGGTGGTTGAATAAGCCAAACTTTTATATCAGACTCTCCTTCAGCTTCAGAAACATTTCCTGAAAAAATAACAAGACCGTTTTCAGGAGTTTTATCAAAAAATTTTAATTCTTGAAGTATTTTTTCCAATGCTCCAATAACATTGTTCCTAACAGTCTTGTTTTTCACGTTTTCAGTTAAGGTTTGTTCTTGTCTTATCATGTTTACTGCTTCTTGGAGATTGAAACCAGCAGGAATATAAAAACTAACCAATTCTGTATGCCTACCTTTAACACTTTCTAGTTCTTCCAAAATTTTTCTTAACTGATAGATATCTTCTTCTACCATATAGATCACTCTAAGAAAATAGTCTATTCAATTGAATTTAAATTTTCCATTTTATCCACATGTAGAGTTTATCATTATAGTATTTAAATATTTTAATTTAGGGTTTCTAAAAATTCCCATTAAAATAAAAACTAATAAAAGTTTTTTCAAAATAATTATATAACTATACTCAATTTTATTGGTTGATTTTCAATTTGAGTATCTCCTTTTCCAAATTCTATGTTCTTTAATTTAACAGTTCCTTTAATATCATCAAAAACATCTTCTAATCTTTTCTGTATGTCTGTATCACAATCTATTGTTAGTTTTTCAAAAGGAGTATTAAGAGAAAGACCTCTTTTGTTTTTATACTGTCTTACAAACGATATTATTGCTACTGTCATATCACCTGTTTCCTCATTTTCTTTATCAATTAATTTTTCATTGAATTTTGGCCATGAAGAAACGTGAACTGAAATTTCTTTTTCAAATTTTCTAAAAAATATTTGCCAGACCTCTTCTGTTATATGAGGCATTATTGGAGCTAACAACTTGTTTATTGAAACAAGAACATTATATAAAGTGTACAAAACAGGCTCTTTTAATTTGTTTTCATACAATCGATATTTTATCATTTCTAAATAATTGTCAGCCAAAACATGCCAAACAAAATTATGCAAGGCTTCAAATGCAGAAGTGAATTGAAATTTTTCTAAATCATTTGTAACTTTTTTTATTAGTTTTTGTAATTTTGACATCATCCAAGAATCAATTAAAGTTAATCCTGTTTTTTCTATTTTTTCTTCTAAATGAGGAATTGAAAACCTGAAAATGTTCCAATATTTTGTTAAAAACCTGAAAGTGAAATCCATGTCTTTCCAAGAAAATGGAACATCGTTCCCATATGCTCCCATCATTATCATCCCAGCTCTTATAGTGTCTGCTCCATGCTTGGATAAAACATCATCAGGCATAACAAGGTTTCCCAAGCTTCTGTGCATCTCTCTTCCATCAGGCCCACGAATCATACCATTTATCAATATTTTTTTCCAAGGTTTTTCTTTTGTTTCTAAAAAGCATCTTAAAATCGTATAATAAGCCCAAGTTCTTATTATATCATGACCTTGTTGTCTAACATCATTTGGATACAATTTTTTGAAAAGCTCTTTGTCATTTTTCCAATAACCAGAAATTATTAAAGGTGATATAGAAGAATCTACCCAGCCATCACAAATATCAGTTTCTCCTATTAATTTTCCTCCACAAACACATCTTTCTTGGATGTGTTTTTCAATAGCAGGATTAACTGGTAAGTCTTCTTCTTTTGGATAAAATATTTCTCCACAATCTTCACAATACCAGAAGGGTATTGGTGTTCCAAAAACCCTTTGTCTAGATATTATCCAGTCCCAATCCATTGATCCTACCCAATTTATTAATCTCTTTTCCATGTAAGCAGGGTACCACTCTATGTTTTTTGATAATTCTAAAATATCATTAGAAAATTTAATAGCTTCAATTGCCCACTGTTTTTTAATTAAGAATTCTATTGGAGTTAAACAACCTCCTCTTTCTGTGTGACATAAAACATTATGCTTAAACTTCTTTTCTTTTTCTATTAATCCCATCATTCCCAATTCTTCAACAATTTTATTTCTAGCATCTTCTAAGGTTAATCCTTTAAATTTTCCTGCATTTTCATTCAATTTTCCATCTTCTGTTATAATATTTATATGAGGTAAATCGAATCTTTTTTGCCATCTAATATCTTCCTCATCTCCATAAGTACAAGTATAAGCTGCTCCTGTTCCAAACTCCATATCAACTTCCTTATTTGTTAGAATCGGCACTTCTCTATTGTATATTGGAAGTTTGGCTTTCTTGTTAACAAATTTTTTATATCTTTTATCATCTGGATGAACAAATATGGCAACACAAGCAGGAAGAAACTCTGGTCTCGTTGTTGAAATTATTATATAATCTTTACCAACTGGAATTTTAATATCATAAAGAACTCCTTCTTGTTCTCTATAACCAACTTCTGCTTTTGCTAAGGTTGTTCCACATTTAGTGCACCACATAACAGGGTGTTCTACTCTTTTTAACAAATCTTTATGATACAATTTTAAAAGAGTTTTTTGAACAAATGCTAAATAATCTTTACTATCAGTAGAGTATTCATAATCCCAATCAGCAGAATAGCCCATCTCAATCATTTTAGACTTCAATTTTTTTATATTGTCTTTTGTCCAATCTTTACACAATTCTAAAAATCTTTCTTTGAAAGTTTTTTTGATTTTATATTTTTCCTCGACTTTAAGTTCTGTTGGTAATCCATGACAATCCCAACCTTGAGCTAAAAGAACATTGAAACCTTTCATTCTTTTGTATCTAGAAATAAGATCCATCCAAGTCCAATACAAAACATGACCCATGTGAGGAACTCCAGAAGTAAATGGGGGTGGTGTGTCTATACAAAAACTAGGTTTAGAACTATTTCTATCAAATTTAAATAAATTGTTTTCTTGCCAAAACTTCTGAATCCTAGGCTCAACTTCTTTAGGATTATATCTTGTTTGCATGAAAGAACATTTGTGAGAACAAATAAATAAATTTTCTCTATTTGGTGAATTTACTCAAACCAGCTTTAGGAAGTTTATCAGTATCAATTTCAACAATTTTTTTGTTTACAGTAAAAGCAGCATTAAAAACAGGGATGGAATCAACAAAAGCTAAAGGAATTCCATAATGAGCATGACCATGAATAGCAAAAGTTGTTTTTGTTGTTTTAAGAACCCTTTCAAATTTTTTAGAACCTAGAACATTATAAATATCATGATCTTCACCCTTCAGAGTTTTATAAGTTGGAGAGTAATGAGACAAAAGAATCTTTGTTTGAGTTGTCAAATTATTTAACAAGTCTTTAACCTCTTCTACTCTATCTTTATAAGTCTTTTTTATGCCTGGAATATTTCTCCATTGCCACCAAGTTGGAACATCTAAAGAACCTCTTGTTCCAACAATTCCAATTTTTTCATTTTTTATCTTTAACTCAATTTTTTCATCATCTAAAAAGATTATTCTCTTCTTACATATTTTTTTAATGTCTTTAATGTCTTCATCAAACTCCCTATTACCAAATACAGCAACAATTGGACACTCCCATTTTCTTAGTTTTAAGAAATCTAATATTAAGCCATATATTTCCGGACTTCTATATTCATAGATATCTCCTGCTAATAAGAATAGATCTGGTTTTTTAGCTTTTTTTAAAACATTCCAAAATGGTTCTAAGTCCATTCCCAAAGCATCTAAATCTGATATTGCTCCAATAATCATAAGATTTATTTCTTGTATAATACTTTTATATTTGAGGGCCGGTGGTCGAATGGAAAGACGCTGCTCTCGCACAGCAGAGATTTTGGGTTCAATTCCCAACCGGTCCACTATTTAAAGATTTTTATTCTCAAGGAGAAAAATCTTTAAGAATAAACTCTACTAAGTAATTAATCCCAGTGATTTTTATGACAGAAAATAAAGTGGTTACCAAGACTACATCTAAACCTATTAAATCTGTTAACTGGAAAAAACAAAGAAGAAATTTAATTATAAATTATGAAGTTTCTAAATTCACAAAGGCTTTTAGAGGAAATTTCATAACATTAATAATTTCTGCCTTAGGTTTGGTTTCTGCTTTAAGTTGGAATGATGCAATAAAATCTGCGATAAATACACTTTTTCCTAGCAATAGCGATCTAATTTATAAATTCTATGTTGCGGTCATAGTTACTATTATATCTGTAGTAATAACTTATTTCTTATCCAGAATTAAGCCGAATAAATAAAATTATATTTAAAAATAATAAAAACTGTATTTATCGACATGGGCGGGTAGCTTAGTCTGGTGGAGCGTCCGGCTGATAACCGGAAGGTCGGGAGTTCGAATCTCCCCTCGCCCACTTTCGTGATTTTATGTTTGATCCAGAAAAGAGAGCTGAGTTATTAAGACCGAAAATGATGAAAGATGGAAAATATTTTATTTCAAAAATAGGAGGTAGTGGAGAAGAGAGAGAAAAGGATGAAAAAAAGATTGTTTATAATACCTATTTTAAATTCAAGTGGTATATAGATATTCCTGAAATACTATCTTTACCAGTTGAAGAATTGTGGTCTCCAAAACTTGTAGGAATAGTAGATAATCCACTCTCTGTTCAACTCAGGGATATTAAAAAACTCGAATTTCAAAATCCACCATATTCTGCTGCATATAGACTAAAAGGTAGACTGGGAAATCCCATAGATTATAGCAGAGCATTTGTAATTCAAGTCGCTGGTTGTGTTTATAGTTGTGTTTTTTGTTATGTTCCACCTGAAATAACTGCCAGTGATCTAAATTTTGGGAAATATTTTTCTGTAAAAGAAATAATTGATTACTTTTTAAGAACAAGAAAAGAATTTGAAGAACCTATAAATGTGATAAGAATTAGTGGAGGTGAAGCAACCACAATAATACCAGAAATAATTTTAGATGTTTACAGCGAAATAGAAAAAATAGAAGGAACCTATCTTTGGATTGACACCAACTTATCTACAACAAAATATATAGAAAAACTGGAAAGTGATTTAAGAAACATTGTGCAAAAAAGAAACGTTGGCGTTGTAGGATGTTTTAAAGGTGTTTGTAAAAAAGATTTCTCAATACTTACAGGGGCTAAGCCAAGATTTTACGAAAAACAATTTGAGACTGCAAAACTATTTTTAGACTGGAAATCTGATTTCTATGTTTATTTACCAGCATTAATTTACGAAAATAATATTGAACAAAAAACTAGAGAATTTATTGAAAGATTACAAAGATTAAATAAAAATTTACCATTGAGAGTAGAGATGTTAATAATAAAAAAATATCCAGCTGCAACTAGAAATATGGAACTAAAAGCAAAAGAAGGAAGACCAATACCAAAAACAGACCAAAGAATGGTTTTTGATTTATGGTATAATAAACTTCTTCCAGAATTCTATTCTAAGGAAATGTTAAATAAGTTCTGTTGTGAAGTTCCTTTGTGATTTTATGAAAATAATTAAACGTGGTGCAGAAGCTATTTTGTATCTTGAAAATAAGCATTTAGTTAAAGAAAGGATTAAAAAAAGTTATAGGGTTTCTCAAATTGATGAAAAACTAAGAAAATTAAGAACTAGAAAAGAAGCTAAATTAATTTCAAGAGCCAAAAGATGTGGTGTAGAAACCCCAAACATAATTTCTGTTGATGAAAATGATTTTAAAATAAAAATGGATTTTATAGATGGAAGAAGATTGAAAGAGTTTTTTAATGAAACTGATGATGAAAACAGAAAAGAAACAGCAGAGAAATTAGGAAAGTCTATTGGTTTATTACATAAGCATGGAATTGTTCATGGTGATTTAACAACAAGCAACATGATCTTAAAAGATAATAAAATATTCTTTATTGATTTTGGTTTAGGAGAATTCTCTAGAAGAATAGAAAACCAAGCTGTAGATTTATCAGTTTTAAAAGAAGCCTTCAAATCAACTCATTTTAAATATTTAAATCTATTATGGGAAAGTTTTATAAAAGGTTATAAACAAACAAATGATAACTTTAATAAAGTTTTGGATACTTTAAATGATATAGAAAAAAGAGGAAGGTATGTTAAAAGATGAACGAAGAACAAAAAACTGAAAAAGAAATTGAACATGTAGAAGAAAAGAAAGAGAATATAGAACATAAAGAGGAAAAACCAAAAGAGGTAAGAATTAATTTAACTAGATTGGGAAGTAATAAAAAAGAGGTTTTAGAAAACATAAGCTTCATAATTACCATAATTTCAGCTATTTTATTTGCTGTTGGAATTGGTTTAGGTAGCTTTATTCAAGGAACAATATTTTTATCAGTTTTTGGTTCATTTTTTGTTATGATTGGAATAGTAATTTATATTATATCTCAATTTATGTGATGGACAATGGCTAGAATACATGCAAGAAAAAAAGGGAAAGCTGGAAGCAAAAAACCTGCTATACCAGCCAAATGGGTTGGATATAAAGATAAAGAGGTTGAGAGATTAGTTATAAAACTAAGAAAAGATGGTTTACAATCTTCAAATATAGGAAGAATTTTAAGAGATCAGTATGGAATACCTTCTGTTAAATCAATAACTAAAAAAACTGTAACAAAAATTTTAGAAGAGAACAAAATCTTGCCTGAGATACCTGAAGATTTATTAAATTTATTAAAAAGAGCTGTTGTTCTTAGAGACCATTTAGCAAAAAATAAGAAAGATTATACATCTAAACATGGATTAGAACTTTTAGAGAGTAAAATAAGGAGATTAATAAAATATTATATTAAAACAAAGAAATTACCTAAAGATTTTAAGTATGAACCTGAGAGAGCTAAATTATTGGTTGAAACAGTAAAGTAATATATTATTTGATGTAATAATATTTCTAATGAAACAATTCACTGATTTAATAAACAAGGCAATTGAAAAGATAAATTCTACAAATAGTTTAATACAAATAGTTTCTGATTTAGATTGTGATGGTATAGCAGCAGCATCGATTATGGCATCAAGCCTGATTCAAAAAGATAAGAGTTTTCAAATAAGTTTTGTTAAGAGAATTAATGATAGAATAATAGAAACTTTAAAAGAAAGAAGCCCTGAATTAGTTATATTCACTGACATGGGCTCTGGATATTTAGATTTAATAAATAAATTGGATTTTAATGTAATAGTTCTTGATCATCATCAAATAGAAGGTTCGCCTTCTGAGAATGTTATTCATATAAATCCCGAGGAAGTTGATTTAAGGCTCTCAGGCTCTGGAACAACTTATTTATTAGCAAAAGAAATGCTCAAAAACAATTCTTTAGCACCATTGGCAATAGTTGGAACAATAGGTGATGTTTCTTATTCAACGAACTCAAAATTATTTGAAACTCCTTTAATAGATGCTGAAATCGGTTTAAATCTTTTTGGAAGATTTTCAAGACCTTTACATAAGGCATTGGAATATTCTGAGATTCCAGGAATAGATGGAGAAGCAAAAGCAATACAATTTTTATCAGAAATAGGAATTAAGCCTCAAGAAAATGGTGAATGGAAAAAATTAAATGATTTAAATGATGAAGAAAAAAGAAGACTTACAGATGCTATTGTTAAAGAGAGTTTAAAGCATGAAAAATTCAGCAAAAAATTAATTTTTGGAGATGTTTTAACCTTGAAAAATTTTCCTGATGAATTAAAAGATGCTAAAGAATTTGCCACAATCTTGAATGCTTGTGCTAATATGAATGAGCCAGCAACAGGTTTGGCCTTATGTTTGAGTAATAAAAAAATTTTGGAAACTGCTAGAAACTTGTTAAAGGCTTATAGAAAGGTTATAGGAAATTACATGAGATGGATAGAAAATAACCCCAATAGTATAAAGAAAACAGAGTTTGCAAATTACATATTAGCTAAAGATTTTATAAATGAGAATTTTATTGGAACAATAGTTTCTATGCTTTTTAGGCCTGCAGAAAAAACATTAATTGGTTTTGGAGATTCAAAAGATGGAATTAAAATTTCTGGAAGATCTAAAGAAGTTAACATAAGAGAAATAATAGTAGAAGCTGCAAGAGCTTGTGGTGGAAGAGGTGGAGGTCATAAAACAGCAGCAGGAGCTATCATACCTTCTGGAACTCAGGAAAAGTTTATTGAAAATTGTGAAAATCTTTTAAAAAGGTCTTCTGCGTGATTTGATGTCAGAATTATTAGATATAGTAGATGAAAATGATAATGTTATATCAAAAAATACTAGAGAAAACATATGGAAAAGGGGTTTAGAACATAATGTTAGAGTAGTAAATATGTTTTTATTTAATTCCAACGGCAAATTACTAATTCCAAAACGTTCTAAAAATAGAAAATTGTTTCCTGGTTGTTATGATTTTTCTTGCGGAGAACATCTTATTTCTGGAGAGGATTATCATTCTGCAGCAATTCGTGGTTTAAAAGAAGAATTGGGAATAACTAATGTTGAAATTTCAGAAATGGGAAAGTTAACACCAAAAGATGGTGTAAATTGTTTCATGAAAGTTTTCAAAATCATTCACGATGATGAAATAAATTACGATCGTAAAGGTATAGAATCTGTAAAATTTTATTCGTTAGAAAAAATTCGTGATATACTAAAAAGAACTCCTGAAAAATTTAAACCCGATTTCAAAGTTGTTTTTAATAAATTTTTCGGTTTATAGAAACATGTTTTACTAAGATTTATAAAGTTATGTATCATATTTAATTTCTATGGCTTCAAAGCTAAAGGGTAAAGAGTGGTATCAAATTGTTGCACCAAAGTTTTTTGGAGACTTTGTTATAGGCGAAACTATAGCAATGGAACCAAAACAATTGAAAGGAAGAATCATTGAAACTAGTTTAACAGACATAACAGGTGACCCAAACAAATACTATTTAAAATTTTACTTCAAGGTTGAAGATGTAAAAGGTAAAAAAGCTATAACAAGATTCTCTGGACACGATTGTACAAGAGACTATCTAGCAAGAATTGTGAGGAGAAGGGCAACTAGAATTGATACTAATGATATTGTAAATCTAAAAGATAATAAAATGAGGATAAAATCCGTGGCAATTTCTAATAGAAAAGTTAGTAAAAACGTTGAAATCAAAGTAAGAAAAAATATAAAAGAACTCATAACAAAAAATGTTAGTAAGATGAAAACAGAAGAATTTCTTAGAGAGATCATTGACGGAAAACTTCAGCAAAAAATAAGAAAAGCCATAAGCAAAGTTTATCCTTTAAGATACTTTGAGTTTAGAAAAACAGAGGTATTAGTCTAACGTAATTTTAATTTAATCTTTCTTTTCAAATATGAAGAAAAATATTGTCCGTATTTCTTTTGTATTTCTGGTATCTTCCAATCATCTGGTTTTATAATTTTTCTACATTTTGAACTCCCACATTTACATTCAAAAGGCTCGAACTCAGACTCCATGAATGCATAATCAACAAATATCTCTTCTTTAGGATTGATATTTCGAATAGCTATGTAAACATTAGAGCCTTCAAAACCAATGTTTGGTTCACAAGAATGATTCGGTGCTCCAGTTTCTTCAACTTCTTTTCTATTTGCAGGTACTATCCAGAAATCGTCATGTATCTGAATTCCTATATGCCCCATGATTTTTCGGTATTTTGCTATCTAAGAACGAGGAACAACAATACCCCCAACAACTTGAACAACTTCACCTTTAGAAATCGGCTTAATAGCCATCAATCCAGTGCCATGAATACTGGACTTGAAAGGTTTCGCTTTTGGGGTTAGCCATCTATGTTTCCAAAAAATATATAAATCTTTCATTTTATCTAAAGTTAATTTAATAAATATTTATATAAAAATTGTACACCAAATGAAATTTGAACTCCAAATATTTTTATGTTCAAAACTATAGAAAAACAGAAGTGTTGTGATTATTCCTCTTCTTCTGCTTGTAGTATGGCTGTTGAAATCCAAAACATTCCACCCAATAGTATGAGTATAAAAGCTAATGAATAAGCCATCATTATTGAAACTGTGGTTGAACCAACAGCAGGCTCAACAGAACCTGCTATTAAAGATCCGAAAAATACACACACCGTTCCTATAACCCAAAAAACTATAGTCCTTATATCCGCCATGAATATGAATTTTTTTCTTACGTATTTAAACATTATGGTATTTTTAAATACTTTGAAAATTTAATCATTTTTGCAGAGGATTAGGTTGGGGAGCTACCGGTTCCCTGTAAGTGCAAATCCGGTTTATGGCGCGATCGAAGCTTTAGGGCGATGTTAAAGATTTATGAAGCCCTATTAACTGACTGAGAAGCTTCGTCCTCTGGAACTGGAATTATGGTGAACTGGCTGAGACGGGGAACCGAGCAAGCCTAAGTCATAGTTTTGGTGTTCAGGGGGTTGCGAAGTGGAGAAGGTTAATAGGATAAACTTTGTAGATGTTTAACAACCACCAAGAGCGTATCCTCTGCATACTTTTAGAGAAAGCTTTAAAGCTTTTAAAAGTAAAAGTTATTTCTATGAAATACGGATATCAATACCAAAAGTCTAATAAAAATGTTTTTATAGCTATATTTTTACTTGGAATTTTATTAGGAGTTTGGATAGGATATTTTGTTTCTTTTGAATTTTATCAACCAGAATCTAAAACAATAACAAAATATGTTTACAAACCATCAAATGTTTCTTATTCTTCTGCTGAAATAAATTTACCTGCAGTTGATCAAAATGGTGATGGTGTTATAACTCCATTAGTAGTAGAAGTAAAACCTGGTGATGGGAAAATACTAACAAACATTGAAAAACTTTTGTTTTGGGTTGATACTCAACAGTCTATACAAATAGCAAAACAGGTTGCAGAAAATGTAACAAAATTAGATGTTGATAATTATGATTTAATTTATACTGTAAAAAGTGAAGCAATCTTAGTTGGCGGACCTTCTGCAGGAGCCTCATTAACAGTAGCAACAATAGCAGCTCTAGAAAATAAAGAAGTAAAAGGTGATATAATGATGACTGGAACAATAAATCCTGATGGAACAGTAGGAACAGTTGGTGGAATTTTAGAAAAAGCAGAGGCTGCTAAAGATGTAGGAGCAAAAGTATTTTTAGTTCCCAAAGGTCAGGGAACTCAGACTTATTTAAAACCTGAGGAAAGTTGTGTTAAAAGAGGTAGTTTCATATTTTGCACAACAAAGTACGAAGAAATTACAATAAATATAGGGAAAGATGTTGGAATATCTGTAATAGAAATTGAAGATATAAATGATGCATTAAAATATCTTATCTTTTAGTATTTTTTCTATGTTTAGATCTTTTCTTATGCTTCTTTTTTCTCTTTCTTTTAACTCTTTTTATTATTCTGGCTCTTTCCAAAACCTTTTTTGGGTCTTTATAATATTCTGAAAATATTGCTGCAGCGTCTTCAAAATAGGTTATTTTTTTCTTTTGCATCCATTCTAACAATACTTTTCTTCTTTCTATTTCTCTTTTCAGAGAATTTATAGACTGGCCTTTTATCCTTGATAACTCTTGTAACAACCAAGAATCTCCGGCATATTTTCCAAACGTATCTTTTTCAGGCAACCAGTAATAATATCTTATTTGCCTTGCCTTTCCTGTTTCAGGATCAACTGATTGTATTTCATCAATTTCTTTAACCCTTCTCTCAGACTCTCCTTTTTCTCTAGCATGGACCATTACTATTACTAAATCCAAAGTATCAACCAAAGAAGGAGACAATTCTATAGGAGGTGTTTCTAGTCTGTAAATAACATCCTCAACTCTTCCTGCATGCATTGTTCCGAGAGCAGGTATTCCAGAGGCCATTCCTTGAAACATTACATAAGCTTCCTTTCCTCTAACCTCTCCTACTATAACATAATCAGGAGTTTGTCTAAAAGATGTTCTTAATAAATCAAACATTGAAACTTCTCCAACACCTTTCATAAAACTAATTCTTGTAACAGCTGGCACCCAGTTTTCATGTGTTAGATTTAATTCTCTTGTATCTTCTATTGACACTATCTTAGCTGTTGGAGAAATGAACATTGATAAAACATTTAAAAAAGTTGTTTTTCCAGTACCTGCGCCTCCTGACACAAGTATAGAAGCTCCACTCTCAACTGCCAACCATAAGTAAGCTAATATTTCACTATTTACAGTTTTTCTATTCATTAAGTCTATTGGCGATAACGGTATTTGCACAAACTTTCTTATTGTAAAAGAAGGTCCTCTAGTTGTAACATCTTTAGTAAATGATGCCTGAACTCTAGAACCATCTGGCAAAGAACCATCTAACAAAGGCTCAGCATAAGAAATGAATCTTCCACACCTCTCAGCAAGTTTTACCACAAACTCTGTTAATTGTTTTGTATTATCATAAACAATGTTAGTTTTAATAGAACCAAATTTTCTATGAACAATATAAATTGGTATTCCGATTCCATCACATGATATATCTTCAATATAAGGATCTTGCAACATAGGTTCTATTTCATTTAAACCAATAAAATCTCTAAAGATATAATACATTATTTTTAGATAAGATCTCTTTGACAGTTTTATTTGATATTCATTCAGAATGTTTTTAACATGCTCTTCTAAGTATTCTATTGCCTCTCCTTTCTTTTTTATTGCAGAGAGCTCAATATCCAAAATTTCTAGTAAACCGCTAACTAACTTATTTTTGATTTGTTTCTCTTTTTCAGATAATTTTGGTTCACTAACATTATATACTACTTCCTTTTTTTCTTCGTTCCAACCAATATTAACTCCAGCAAAAGGAGGTATCAGAGCATACCTAACTTTTATTTTTTTTACTTCAGGTAAAGCTTTTGGTTTTCTTTTAAAAATTTTAAATTTAGGCAATTCTCTTTTTTTATTAGAAACTTTACGTCTTCTCTTTTTTGTTTTTTTCTTAGCCTTTTTCTTTGCCATGAAAATTTATAGGTTAGAGTAGTAATTAAAGGTTATGATGTTTGAACTGTTATTTCATGTTCTTCGTTTTGAGGTAAAACAATTGTAAAGCTTATTTCACCGTTAGTGCCAGAATTAAATGGTGAACCAGAAATAGGAATTGAATTGTTAAGAACATCATAATTCGTGTTTATCAAAAGTCCTGTTATATTATATCTAGCTGTTATTGTTGAATCAGAAGTATCATTCCACTGTATTAAATCTTGAGACCAAAAAATGAGTTCTCTTGTTATTAGTACAAATGTTGTAGAAACATTTGTTTTAAGCCAGATATTGCTAGAAGTGTCATTATTATAATTGAACCAAGAAGTTGTCTCATCAAACCAAATTTTTCTAGCAGTAGTAAAATTTGTATTGGTGAAATTGTTAGTTGTTCCTGATTCTCTTATATAATAGTCATTATTTTTTGATCGTGATATTGAACCTCCTGTTATATTATTGTTAAAACTAGACTTTAATGAGACACCAAAAGTATTGTTACTAACTGTATTATTTATTAGATTATTGTAAGAACTGGAAGATAAAGTGAGAGCATACCCAACAAAAAAATTTATTGTATTGTTACTAACTGTATTATTTATTAGATTATTGTAAGAACTGGAAGATAGAAAGATACCGTTTATATTATTATTAGCTATGTTATTATTTATGTTATTATTGGAACTAGCATAGATGGAAATGCTATAGCCATTGCTACTGCCTATATTGCTAGTTAGAGTATTATTATTTGGTCCATCATATAAATAAATTCCTCCATCAAAATCAGTTATATTACAATTCTTTATTGTATTATTCTTAGTACTACTCCCAGTTAGATAAACCCCAGAAGTTCCTGCAATATCATTACCATCAATATTGTATTCCTGACAGTCTAAAGTGGAGTTTTGAACACCTGAAGAAAATTTAATAGCTCTTTGATCACCAATATAGACATCTTCAGCAAGACAGTAAATTTTATTATTCTCAGTTATCTCATAAGGAATTATACTTTGATATATGTAAACATTACATTGTACTTCTTCCTCTTCAATATAAAAAATTATTTTAGGTGTTTCTGTATAATCTGCTGTTACATAAAAACTATGATTGGTTTCGGGTGGAAGGTTTACACCATAATTTACAGTAACTAATTCTTGTGGATCAAGTTTATCTATACCTAAAAAAATGGGATTTTGAAAATCTATGTATAATCTAAAATTACTAAGTGAAATTTTACCACAATTTTTCATAGTTAAAGTTTTTTCTACTGTATCAATATTTTCCAAACTTAAGCATGCTCTTGATCTCAAATAAGATTTATTAAAAGCTTCTTCAGGGAAAGGCTTTAAAGTAAATTCAGATAAAAATATCATGGCTAGAACAGTTATGACTATTGCTATTAACAAAACTAAAATAACAGTAACAATTGGAAAAAGCCCTTTTCTCATAGTAATAATTTAAATCTTGCTACTTAAAATTATGAACATGTTAAGCGAAGAAATCTTGAAGAGATTGCAAAAAGCAGGCTACAAAATAATAGGTAAGAATAAACACAGTGCTGTAAAGCTTTGTCTTTGGACTAGAAAATCTATTAGAGCTGGTGAAAAAGAATTTTGCTATAAGGAAAAATTTTATGGAGATATTGGAATAAAATCTCACAGATGCCTACAAATGACTCCTTGCCTTCAATTTTGTACGCTGAGGTGTGCTTTTTGTTGGAGAGACACTTCTATTACTTATCCTAAATGGATGGGTGAAATGGATGAACCTGAAAATATTATTGAAAAATCAATAAAAGCTCAAAGAGAATTGTTATCTGGTTTAGGTGGAGTTTCTCATTCTGAAAAACATCTAAAAGAAGCAATGAATCCTTCACATGCTGCAATTTCTTTAGCAGGTGAACCAACAATTTATGAAAGGTTACCTCAATTAATAGAAGCATTTCATAAAAAAAATATTAAAACTTTTCTTGTTACAAATGGAACACTTCCAAAAAGATTAGAATCATTAGAAACTTTACCAACACAATTATATGTTTCATTGTGTAGCAATAGCAAAGAGATGATGGAAAAAACTCAAAAACCTTTGATTCTTGATGCTTGGGAAAGACTTAATAAAACTTTGGAATTATTACCAAATATAAAAACAAGAAGAGTTATCAGATTAACAATGATTAAAAATTTGAATATGTTTGAGCCTGAGAAATATGCAAAATTGATTGAGAAGACTTTACCTGATTTTATTGAAGTAAAAGCTGGGATGGCTGTTGGGTTTGCAAGATTACAAAACAGAATTAAATATGAAGACATGGCTTCTCATGGAGAAATAAAAGAATTTGCTGAAAAAATTGCTGATTCTATAGGTTATAAAATTAAAGATGAAAAGAAAGATAGTAGGGTTGTTTTATTAAAGAAATGATTTAACCTTTATTAATCTCTTCTTGAATTTCTGTTTCTGATAAAGCTCTATCCCAAATTCTAACTTCATCCTATTATACCGTCAAAAGTCCGTCCTGCATCTTCAAAATTACCTATCCTCAAATCTATATCAGTATCATCTAAAACACTTCCCACGCCTTGTTGATCCCAGCTAATACTTAGAGCTCCATTTCTGTACATTTTGATATATTGGTTTTCATCTTCATTGTAGACAAAAGCAACATGATTCCAATCGTTAAATGATACCACTTCTGTATAAGCCATAGCAGTTGAAGTAGAATGTCGCACCTTTGCAAAAACAGTTCCATCATTGTGCATCCTTAATGTATAACCTTCACCCTGGTTATCACCTACCCTGTTTTCCTTACTAACTATTCTTCCATAACCAGTTTCTCCACTTGACCTAGGATAGATCCATGCCATAACTGTTATTGCAGTCTTACCATAAACACTTAGAGAAGAATCTGCTGTAACTTTTACCAAATCTCCCAAAGCATCAAAATCTAAAGCTTTTCCAAATTCAGGTTTGCCATCCACCCATGTTGGGCAGTATCCATTGTAACAAATTTCTGTTCCATTGTATAATGTTCCATCGTTTCCATAAACAGAAGAATCACGAGCAGTTGTTCCTCCGTCTTCATTAAAATTTAAGTAAAGTACACCCTCAAAATAAGGTGGTCTGTAAAAAAATATTTTAGGTGCTTCTGCATAATCTGAAGAAACTTGGATATCATGATCTCCTGGGTAGATTTCTTCTATATAGCTGATTTGTATAATTTCTCCAGAATCTAATGCTTCAGAATAATGAGCAATTGGTTCAGAATCAAGATAAACAATAAAATTGCTAAGTTCAACTTTACCACAGTTTCTTATTGTTATTTTTTTATTATTTATGTCTATATTCTCAATTTTTAAACAACCTTCCTTTTCCAAAGTTTTTTCTAATTCCCATTGAGTTTGTGGTGAATATTCTAAGAACCATTGAAATGTGATAAAAATTAATGAAATAATTATTAACAAAACTAAAATTACTACTATGGCTGTAGAAATTCCTTTTCTCATATTAATAAATTATTTTTTTGCTTAAAAAACAAGCTAGTTAACTTTATTGAAAGGTGTCCCTTTTAAAAAATTTTCTATATTTTTAATAAAAATTTCTTGTTTTGCTATTCTCGCTTCTTTAGTTATATAACCTATAGGAGGATATGTTATGCAATTTTTACATTTTGAAAGTCTATTTAATTCTTTTTGAGTTGCTAGATCAGAATGATCCCAAATAAAAGTTATATCTCCTTTTTTGAGTCTCTCTTCTAAAGCGTTAATATCTATTAATTCCATTGGTGCAGTATTTACAACAATAGCACCTTTTTTAATTTTCTGAATTCTCTCTTTATTCAAAAAATTTTCAGTATCCTTTGTAAGGGAGAGATGTAAAGAAAGAAAATCACATTTGGGAATCAAAACATTAAAATCCTCATATTTTATACCTTTATTCTCAAATTCACTTTTTCTATTTCTGGACCAATATTTGACATCTGCACCAAAGCCTAAGGCTATTTCTGCAACTCTATTGCCTATTCTTCCAAGACCAAGAACTCCGAATTTCTTATTTTTAATTTCAATAGCTGAAAATCCACTTTCAGAATAATTTCCATTTCTTGCTTGTCTTTTTCCTTTTTCTAGATCTCTAAGATGCTCCAGAATTATAGCAAAAACAAATTCTGCAACTGCCTCAGTACTATATCCTGGAATGTTACAGACCGTGATTACTTTAGACCTTGCATATTCAAAATCAATTTTATCGTAAGCTGTAGATAATACACCAATGTATTTTAAATTAGGGGCGATGTCAATAATTTCTTTATCAATTTTTATTCCAAAATTCACAAGCAAACAATCAGCATCTGCTAATTGTTTTTTGATTTCTTGACTGTCTTTAGGAAGTTTAACTATTGTCTCTGTTAAGGATTCTATTATATTCCAATAGGTCGAATCTAATTCAGATTCTTTAATTCCAAAACTTATAATTTTATTGAATTTCATGTTTTTCTTATTGTTTTCAAAATTTAAATAATGGGCTCGGGGAGATTTGAACTCCCGTCTT
>JABAOF010001641.1_pt6 | contig 30846 bp, 25 predicted proteins | sample 7062171 | NCBI WGS metagenome assembly JABAOF01 (sample SAMN14538628, study PRJNA623070) | marine sediment metagenome | biome: marine biome [ENVO:00000428]; feature: marine pelagic biome [ENVO:01000023]; material: deep marine sediment [ENVO:00002113] | place: India: Gulf of Khambhat ...
GTTGGCAGCTCACAGATGGGTTAAAGAAGTCCGTATTAGGAAAATTTTCCCCTCTACTTTAAGGATAGAAATAAAAGACAGAACGCCCCTCGCTCTGTTAAAAAGAGAAAATTTTTATCTTATTGACGAGGAGGGTATTCATCTCGAGAGAATCCAGTCAAGAGAGGAATTAGATCTTCCCCTTCTCGTCGATTCGAATAATTTTAAAAAAGACTATAAGGAAAAACTAGAATTAGCCTGGGAATGTCTCCGCAGCCTATCTCCATCGGAACAAGAGCAGCTTGATGTTCTGGACCTGAGTGAATACGAAAATATAATTGTTCAACTTAAAAAAAGAAAGACATGGCTCATTCTTGGCAATGATCGGTTTTCCCAGAAGATTAAAGAGTTCCAAAAATACAGCGCAAGATTAGGACGGTTCGGGAACCTTGAATATGCTGACCTCCGCTTCCCTGATCGGTTCATCATCAAACCCAAGAAAAATCCGCACAAATCAGCCATTCCCAAGTCTAAGAGGGAGGCAAACTAATGCCTAAAAATAACTATATTGTCGGACTTGACATAGGGACAAAAAAAACTGCGGCTATTATCGGTGAGATCACAGAGGATAAAAAAATCGAGATTATAGGCATAGGTACAACCGACTCCAGAGGGCTAAGAAAAGGAGTTGTGGTCAACCTGGAATCCACGGTGAATGCGATCAAAATGGCCCAGGAAGAGGCAGAGCTTATGGCAGGAGTTGAGATAGATTCGGCCTTTGTTGGAATATCTGGCGCACATATAAAAAGCTTCAACAGCAGAGGAGTTATCGCCGTCTCGGGTAAAAACAAGGAGATCACCCCGGAAGACATCGAGCGCGTTATCGACCAATCCAAGGCAGTTTCCATCCCCCCTGACAGAGAAATCATCCATATTATTCCTCAAGAGTTCGTGGTTGATGAGCAAGACGGGATAAAGGACCCACTCGGAATGAGCGGAATCAAACTCGAGGTCAATGTTCACATCGTCACCAGCGCAACGACTTCTGTTCAAAACCTGAAAACATGCATCGAAAGAGCGGGGATTGAAATCGAGCGAGTTGTTTTAAACCAGATCGCGTCCAGCAACTCTACCCTTACCCATGATGAGATGGAGCTTGGGGTGGGCATGATCGACATGGGAGGAGGAACAACAGAAGTAGCCATTTTTGAGCGAGGAAGCCTCTGGTACACATCCGTAATCCCGATCGGAGGAGATAATTTCACCAACGACATCGCTGTCGGGCTTCGGACACCAATCCCCGAAGCAGAGAGGATAAAGAAGAAATTTGGCTGTGTATCCAGTCCCATGCTGGACGAGCAGGACACAATTGAAGTCCCCTCAGTGGGCAGAGGGAAAAAGCCTCGTATACTTTCCAGGCAGTTATTAGCTGATATCATTCAGCCCCGAGCAGAGGAGATCTTCCGCTTGGTCGATAATGATATTAAGAGGATGGGATACGAGAAATCTTTAAATTCGGGAATTGTCCTCACGGGCGGAACAGCGCTGCTCGAAGGACTGGAAGAAGTCGCAGAGGAAATTTTTGATTTGCCTGTGCGACGCGGCGATCCAAGCGGCATAGGAGGGCTGGCAGAGAGAGTCAACACGCCAGATTATGCCGCATCGGTTGGTCTTATCCTATTCGGGTATGACCAATGGAAAGAAAAAACCCTATCCAAGGATAGAAAAAGAAGTCTTTGGGTCAAATTCAAAGATTGGCTCAAGGAGGCATAGGAGGTAAGAATGAGTGAAGGAATGAAAGGTAAATTAAAATTTCGTTTAGTAGAAGAAAGCTACGGGGCCAAGATAAAAGTTGTTGGGATCGGTGGAGGCGGTGGAAATGCCATAAACAGGATGATCGAAGCAGGAATCGAAGGAGTGAAATTTATAACGGTCAATACAGACCTTCAAGCTCTCAACAGCACCAAGGCAAGGACTAAAGTGCAGATTGGAGAACAGCTTACAAAAGGCTTGGGTTCTGGTGGAAGGCCGGATATCGGAAAACAAGCAGCCATGGAAGATACGGAAAAATTGGTCGGTGTCCTTGAAGATTCAGATATGGTCTTTCTGACCGCTGGCTTGGGAGGAGGCACGGGAACAGGAGCGACTCCAATCCTGGCAAACCTTGCCTCAGAAATGGACATCCTGGCGATTGCCATAGTGACCCTTCCCTTTCAGTTTGAGGGAAAGATCAGAGCTAATCAAGCAGAAGAAGGCTTGGCCGAGTTAAAAACCGCTGTTGACACGGTTATTTCCATTCCGAATGAGAGGCTGCTCGAGACCGTTACCCTGGATACGTCTATCCAGGATGCCTTTAAAATGGCTGACGACATCTTGCGGCAGGCAGCTCAGGGAATTTCTGACCTCATCACTAAGCCAGGACTGATCAATCTGGACTTTGCTGATGTCAAATCGATCATGAAAGGCATGGGCATGGCCTTCATGGGGACAGGATTAGCATCCGGAGAAAACAGAGCCGTGGATGCAGCCCAGAAGGCAATATCAAGTCCTCTTCTTGTTGATACCTCGATCGAGGGAGCTCAAGGAGTTCTGATCAATATAACCGGAGGCAGAGACCTCACCCTTCACGAAGTCTCCAAAGCCTCGCAGCTTATCCACAGCCAAGCTCATCCAGAGGCCAATATCATTTTCGGCACGGTGATCGATGAAAGCATGAAAGAAATGGCTAAAGTTACTGTAATTGCCACAGGTTTTGGGCTGGCACCGCGGAGGGAGATTGCCCCTCAACCGGACCTCGCTTCGGTTGCCCAAGAGGCTCCTCTCCCGAAAGCGCAGAGTGATACACCTCCTTATTTATTCGAGCCAAAGGGAAGCGAGGTTCTCTGGAACAGACCGGCTTGGGAAAAGCAATGGGAACCTTACGAGACGCCCTCTTTCATCAGAAAAAACAAACAAACACCGATGAGGAAGATAGCTCGTGAAGTCAGCTGACTTTGCAGTTGTAAACTGTGAGCAACTGCTTACATGTAGGGGACAGATACCTAAGAGAGGTGTAGCCCTGCAAGATGTTGGGCTTCTGGAGAAAGCCTGCATCGCATCTTATAAAGGAAAGATTATTTTTTTGGGAGAGGAGAAAAAATTCAAAGAAGAAGTTCGATTGGAAGAAGATGGCACATGTATCGATGGAACTGGTCTGGTCGCACTTCCTGGCTTTGTTGACTCTCACACACACCTCCCCTTTGCTGGGACAAGGGAGGAGGAATTTGTTCTCCGTCTTAAAGGCTACTCGTACCAAGAGTTGGCAGAACAAGGTTTAGGGATTCAGACTACTGTGAAAGCAACCCGTCAAGCTTCCAAGAAGGATCTCCTCTCCCTCTCTCTTAATCGCCTCGATAGTATGCTTCTTTTGGGAACAACGACTGCCGAAGCCAAAAGCGGCTACGGCTTGAACCTTAAAGACGAGATAAAGCAGCTTGAAACGCTCGAAGAGCTGAACAGAGTCCATCCTATCGATATCGTCCCGACTTTTATGGGTGCCCATGAAATCCCAGAAGAATACAAATCCAGGAAAAACGATTACATCGAGCTTCTCATCGATAAAATTCTACCCGAAGTCAAAGAAAAAAATCTGGCGGAGTTCTTTGATGTCTTCTGTGAGGAAGGAGTTTTCTCAATAGAGGAGACAAGAAAATTGGTTAGAGCCGCTAAAGCGGCCGGATTAAAGATCAAAATCCACGCTGATGAATTCTCTCCCCTAGGCGGAGCAAAACTTGCCGCGGAAGAGAAAGCCACATCTGCTGACCATCTCCTCAACATCACCGAGGAAGGAATCAAGGAACTCGCCAAGAGCCAGACAGTCGCTACCCTGCTTCCCGCAGTTTCTGTCTTCCTCATGTACGAGAAAAAAGCGCCCGTGCGAAAACTCATCGAAGAAGGCGCTATCGTCGCACTGGCTACAGACTTTAATCCAGGAAGTTCGATGACAGAATCAATGCTCTTTATCCTCCAGCTTGCTGTTCTATCCCTGAAGATGAGCATTGAAGAGGCAATAAATGCCGCCACGGCAAACGCAGCCTATGCCCTGGCAAAGCATAACGAGGTGGGAAGTATTGAAATCGGGAAAAAAATGGATGTTGTTTTATGGGATGTTCCCAATTATCCCACCCTTGTCTATCACTTGGGCATCAATCCCCTGAAACATGTGATAAAGAACGGGAAGATTGTGGCCAGGGATGGGGCCATCGTGGCCCAAGAGGAAAAAGTTTGAAAAAAGAATTGAACCTCCTTCTCCTCAACCTCCTTCATATAAGTAGTTGGGGTCAGGCCTTGCTAACGGAGAGAAAAACTTTTAGCCATCGACTTTTCAACCTTCATTTTGATAAGGTCTGACCCCACTATCCTCTATTTCCTTCTTTTTTTCCCCACAGCCTCATCTTCGTATGCTTATAATCAAGGAAAGTAGAAAAGTCCCTTCCAATCGGGGCTATCTTGACTTTGGCCGCAACTGCTTCTGAAATAAACGCAAGTGCAGTAATCAATAACGAAGAAAAACAACAAAAACTCGCAATAACATCAAACCTTCTAAGACCAAAATTTTCAATACTTGATCCAACATATACGATGACTGTGCCCTGAGCACATACAGCAGCTGGGATTGTTGATATAATGAGCCACGTTTTTGAACAATACTTCGATACTACAAAAGGAGCATACACGCAGGATCGGTTAGCTGAAGGCATCTTAAAGACGTGCATAAAGTATGGACCGATTGTTTTAGAAAACCCAAATGATTATGAAGCAAGAGCAAACATAATGTGGGCGGGAAGTCTTGCCTTAAGCGGCCTTTTATCATTCGGCAAAAAAGGAGACTTCGCAACGCACAAAATTGAACATGAAGTCAGTGCAATATATGACTTAACTCATGGTATTGGTATGGCAATATTATTTCCCAATTGGATGAAATATGTAATGCATGAAAACATTGATAAATTTATAGAATTTGCTCATAACGTATGGAACATCCCTTATAAAGAGGAAGAAACAGATATTGCTAACTTAGGGATACAAAAAACAGAGGATTTTTTAAGCTCTTTAGAGATGCCCAAAACATTTTCTCAAGTGAACATTAACGATGAAAAGTTTGAAGAAATGGCAGCAAAGGCAGTTTATTTTGGCGAAATTGGCAACTTTAAGAAACTAAAAAAGGATGATGTCTTAGAAATATTAAAACTATCCTCTTAAATTATGCGAATCCCTCACACCAGCCACATCTTATAGACCGTGCCTCTTTGTGGCTTCTTCCAAGATCCGCATAGCCAGATACTCGGCTGGCTTGCCCATTTCACTGGCCATCTTGGCCATTGGGCTAAATTTCGGATAAATCCCCGGGAGTGTATTTACCTCGAGAATCCAGGGGATCCCGCGTTTATCCAGGCGGATGTCCACTCGTGCATAGTCAGTGCACCCTATCGAACGATAGGCCCTTGTCGCTGCCTTCTTCACAGCTGCCTCCTCATCCGCTTTCATTTCAGGTACTGTTACGTTATATTGCCAGTGGGTGGATTTCTTCTTCATCTTTTCTGTAAAGATTCGAGGTGCTCCTCGCTTAGTGTCGAAATGTTTCTCCAGGATTGGTAGGATTTGTAATTTTTTGTTGCCGATGATGCCGACGGTTATCTCACGGCCAGGTACGTACTTAGTTATCACTGCTTCCTTGTCAACTGCAAGAGCAGCATCTATTGCTGCCGGCAGTTCTTCGGCCGACTCGACAAAAGACTCTTCTGATACTCCTTCGCTCGCCCCTAAAGAGCAGGGCTTTACCAGGATTGGAAATTCTACCCGCCGAGATAGCTCTCGTTGTTTTCGATTAACCAAGGCGAATGGCGGCACAGGCAACTTGTCATATCGAAGGACTTTACTCGCCAGTCCCTTATGCATTGCCAGAGCATGGCACAAAGCACTGCAACCAGTGTAAGGCATTCCCATCTTTTCCAAGAGCGCTGGTACGTATGACTGGACTCTGCCAGATATTGAGTACCAATTGAAGACTATATCCGGCTTGGCTCTCCTGATCTTAGTAAACAGGTTTCCGCGTCCATCAATAGTCACAACCCTGTGATAAGCGCGCTCGAATGCCTTGCGCACGCGGGTAAGAGTGGGGTATAAGAGTTTACGGCGTGATCCGTGGATTTTATCTTCAGTGGCACGCATTTTCGTCGGATTGTAAACTATTGCGACTCTCATTATTATCTTGCTGCCTTTATAATTTCATAGGCTTAATCGCCCCATGATTTTTGCGGGGAGGCTTTGAACTCTTCATACCTTCAACATCGGCGAATCTCCTGCGCAGCTGGAAGCCCAGGTTATGTTTGGCCTTGCTACAATCAATAAGACCCTCTTTGCTAGAAAGATGTCTTCTGATTTGCGTTTGAGGAAAATAAGTAGCCACCAGATTCGGGATATCCGGATTCGAAAGGCAAACATCTTCAGCTGCAATATGGAATACATCATAACCTTTCAGGTCGGACATAAGAGCGCATTCAATAGCACAAACCGCATCTTCCACATGTACCCAAGCCCACAAGGACTTACGCCTCGCAGATGGATCTTTGGCATCAGCCAAATATTTCTGCTCGTCCCCAGGACAGAAAATGTTCGAAAACCGCAGAGCAACAATGTCTATATCATATTCTTCCGTAAAGCAGCGGCACATCTCCTCTCCGAGCGTTTTACTGATTCCGTAAGGATCTTGCGGCTTTAAGGGATGTTTCTCGTCTATCGGCACGTATTCGGGAGAAAACTCGTTAACACTCTGTGCTATCCCAAGAACTGCGTCGCTGCTAGAGAATAACAACTTCTCTACTCCTTCGGTCCTTGCTGCCTCGAGGACGCAGAAAGTTCCCAAAATGTTTGTTGCCATCACGTTCATCGGCTGGTAGTTGTATCGGGACCGCAGAGCTGCTAGATGTATCACCCCGTCTGCATCTTGAAAAGCCTTTCTAAGTTTAACAATATCTGTGATTTCACCCTTCATATATGGGAACTGGTTCTGCTGTGAGTGCTGTTTATCATAGAGCAAAATCTCATGATCGCGCACAAGCACGGGTGTGAGGTATCTGGCCAATTTTCCGCTGCCGCCCGTGATAACCAGTTTCATTCTTTTCACTTATGCTTGTTGCAATTAATATTGAAGATAATATTCTCTTACTCGAGCTATAAAATAACAATATCTATAGTTTCTTTCAAATCATTCATGGAATTCTGTATTCTCCTTTCGAGGTCTCCTCCTGGATCGTCTTCGATTTTTTCCAGTTCCTGAAGATCCAATCTTAGCAAATCCCGCATAACCTTTACTCTTTCAATTTGCTTATAATAATCGATTCCGTCCTCTAAATTTACTCTCTCAGCTTTGGCATTTAATTGATAAATTTTGGCACTTGCCTTTTTTAGTTGGGCTTTAATCTTTTCCTTATAAATTTCTTTCTTATCCATAATTGAGCTCATTAACAAAAAATACAACACAAATAAAACTCAACAGAAACCTGGATTTTGTGCTTGATTAGAAGAATTTAAAACTCATTTTTATTAATTATTACATATTCTGAATAAAGATTCAAACTCTAGAAGAAAATCTCTATCTGCATGTCAAGAATCTAAAAAAGAGGGCAAAGTTTGACATTCATTGATACCTGATGTATAAGTCCTAAACGTGTCAGGGGCAAAAATCCAAGCAAAAAACAAAAAGATTTGTTTCAACTCATTGCAGCCAAAAAAGCAAATTCCTGTAAACACGCAAAATATTGATTGGATTACATCCCCTTCTCCTAATAATGCTTGTTTAGAAAGGAGAAAGACTCATGGCCAACTTTAAAATATCCAGGAGAACCTTTATGGGAAGCCTCGCGGCCGGAGTTGCAGTCCTCCCTCTCAGCAATTATCCATGGGCTTATCCGGCAAAAACAGCCCTTCCCCCTGAAGGAAAGATTGATTGGGGCTATCCTGAGGGAGCTGTTCGGCTGAATGCAAACGAAAACCCGTATGGCCCTTCACCAAACGCCATAAAGGCCATGGAAAAAGGCCTCGCTGAAGGTCACCGATACACCCGCGCCACCCAGCTCACAAAAGAGTTGGCCTCCTACCATGGAGTCTCAACAGATATGATACTCGCGGGCTGTGGCTCAACAGAATTTTTAAGAATCGCTCCCTGGGCATTCCTCCGCGATGGCGGTGAACTGGTAACAGCCCTGCAAACATTTAAAATCTTACCAAGGGAAGCAAAGAAGCTAGCGGCAAAGGTCAAAGAGATTCCCCTCGACAAGAATTTCTACTTTGACCTCCAATCCTTAAAAAAAGCTCTGACTCCGAAGACAAAGATGATCTACCTGGTCAACCCGAACAACCCTACTGGGACTCGCCACGAGTTCGAGGATATAAAAAAATTCTGTGCATCCCTTCCCAAGACAATAATTGTCTTCATCGACGAGGCCTATTCCCACTTCCTCGAAGATAAGCAGGGAAGAGACGGGATAACCCTGATCAAACAGGGATACAAAGTGATTGTCAGCCGAACCTTTTCCAAGGTTTATGGGCTGGCAGGGATGAGACTGGGTTATGCCATCGCCGATCCATCGATCATCAAAGAACTAAAGGCATTCGGCTTCAGAAACTTGGGAATTAACCAGGCAGTCTTTGCCGGGGGCCTTGCCTCACTCGAAGATGAAAAACACGTCCAGCAATACAAGCAGCTTATCAAGGAGGGCAAAGAATATTTCTACGATCAGTTTGATTCCTTGGGATTAAAGTACATTCCCAGCACAACTCCCTTCATGATGGTTAAGGTGAATATGGCTTCAAGAGTAGCTGTAAAAAAGCTGGCTTCCAAAAATGTGTTTGTTCGCAAAGGTGAGGATTGGCAGATGCCTGAATATCTGCGCATAACCATGGGCTTCCCCGAAGAAAACAAAGCCTGCATCGCCGCGCTTAAAAGTATCGTAGGGGCTTGATTCATCAATCTAATTGCTAATTGCTAATTGGGGTCAGGTCTTGTTTTTTGCTTTTTTTGCGATTCTAGATACATGAGCATAATGTAATCCTACAAAATCACCTACTTCTTTTAATGTATAGCCCCATTGGTTAATGGCGATTGCAATACCTTCGTCCCGATCTTTTCGAGCAAATATGTCTCTCAGATTCGGTCTACTAACATGCCTTTCCCTTTTAGTAATTTCTTCACTATCTGTATTTTTGTCTTTTTCCATTACATCTTTAACAAATTTTTCTCCGCCTAAAATGAATCCTCCATGCGCATCTTTAAATGGATTTTCCTTCCCTATCCCTTCTTCAACAAATTTTTTAAATCCTTTTTTGGCACTGCACCAAGAATTGGAAAAAAACGATAGTATTAAGTCCGGATATAAATATTTGTATTGCTTTCTATCTCCAATAGTCTTTCTATATGAAGAATATGCCCATTCAAGAGGATTATGAACTATCCCAGCGCGAACTGGATTGAGAACAATATAGCGACAAACTTCTAAAAGATAGCTCTCTTTTTCTATTAAATAAGCTTTGAATCTTCCTTGAAAGAGGTGTCCGATTCTCCTGTGTTTCTCATTGAAAATTTGAGTATAAACACCATTTAACTGCCTCATCCCAGCTGATAAGTTTCCTAAAGGCGTCTCAATAACCAGATGATAATGATTACTCATCAAACAATAAGCGTGCACAATCCATCTATATTTTTCTACTACAGATTCTAAGGTCTTAATAAACTTATTTCTATCATCTTCATTTGTAAATATATCTTTCTTTTCATTACCCCTTGCGGTTATATGATAAAATGCTCCCTCATATTGAATTCTTAAAGGTCTTGCCATTTTAAGATATCAAGAGCTTTGAACTAGAACAGATTCTATTATCTATGATAATGACGAGGTTTATAACGAAAATGGCTCAAATCTTCAGTAATCTCTGCTGGAAACAAAATTGGCTCTAAACCAGTATTTGAAAAAAGCAAAAAACAAGACCTGACCCCCTTAATGTTAAGATGTTACTTTATAGATTATTGCTTCTCGATATCCGGTTATAACCCTAAAGTAATCATTTAACAGTTGATCAGTTGCCCCATCCCCTGTATCGACCAGTAAGGGACGACCTAACAATGAATTTATTTTATGCTTTGTGGCTACTATGATTATATTGTCTTTTCCAACATGTTTAATGACCTCCGGGCTTAGCTGTTGGTTTCCTCTCCCGAATAGATAGCCCTGGCCGCCGATCGGTGTAATTATTAGCTTAGTTTTTTCCCCTTTTATTTCTTTGAGCAAATCCTCCTCATTCAGATCATTTCCGACAAGCTTTTTCTTATGAATAAGGTCTATTCCTAATAAGGTATCCTCCAAATTGAGCTTTTTCATAATTGCCCTGGTTGTAGTTCCAGGTCCGACAATATAATAATACTCGTCAGACATATTCTCTGTGATCTCATGAGCGATTGCTTCCTGCGAATATTGTTCGCTAACAGGACTCCCAGCTTTTACTCTCTGAAGATATCTTCTTTCAAAAGGTATTTTTAAATACCCGTATAATTTAGCCCGTAATCTTCCTTTTCTATAATCTTCTTCGTCAATGTCCATCACTTCCGCTTCAAGGATATTTTTTGCCTTTTCCTCCAGGAATAAAAGAGCCAACTCCCCTGCCCTCTTCGGATTACAGGCATACACAGCAGAATGAATCTTAACACCTGCAGGTATGCCTAGTACTGTCATTGAATCGCCAACAGCGTTGTATATATCTCTTGCTGTTCCGTCTCCGCCGGCAAAAAGCAGCAAATCTACTCCTGAATCCAGCATTTCTTTGGCCGCTCTTTTTGTGTCTGAAGCAGTAGTCGTTTGGCCCGTAATTGCCCCAATGACATCAGGAGAAAAGCAGCAGCTATTGGCTGCTTCTTCGCCCATTTTATCATGATAGGTTATTAATTTTATCTCACCTTTGAGTGGCTCGAGTTCCTTGAGGGCCTCAATCGTACGGTTCTGAGATTGAGGTTTTGCTCCAAGCTTTATAGCCTTTTCAAGAATATCTATACCGTCTGTTCCCTTCAGACCGACTCGCCCACCCATTCCTGCGATAGGATTTACAATCAGCCCTAATTTTTTCAAATGTGACAAGCCTCTCTTATTTTTTCTTGTGTTTTTTCAGGTAAGCCCTCCAGGTTATAGCCCACTTTTCAGGGTCATCTAAGGTGCTGTGGTCAATCTTATGGACAACGCTGTTGTAGGGAGCGTTTTTCACCCTATCAGGATCTTCGTATGCTTCGCCGACGATTTTCTCCAGACCGGCAAGATATTCATCAATCTCGTCCTTCGAGTAAGACTCAGTCGGCTCGATCGTGAACGGTTCTGGGACTATAAACGGATGATGGCTCGACCATAAATGGAAGCCAAAATCAGCCATCCTGCAGGTCACATCTTCTGTGGTTATTCCTGTCTCTTCTTTTAGTGTCTCCCAACTGTACCTTACTTGTTCGATCCGATGTCTTCCTTTGGCATATGGCGCACTGGCGCCTCTTATCTTCTTTATTTTCTCCAATATATAATTATTGTTTAACACGGCTACGCTTGCAGCTTCTTTGAGCCCTTCAGCTCCCAAGCTCATTATCCATGAATATGCTCTTAAAACTGCGGGGAAAACTCCGTAGAATGCTCTTACTTTGCCAATAGTGTTAAGAAGATTATAGCTTAAATAGTACCTGTCACCACCAAACTCCACTATCGGGACTGGCAAATAGGTTATAAGCTCTTCTGTTACCCCGAGCGCTCCTGTTGCAGGTCCACCGCAGCCATGGGGAGAAGAAAAGGTTTTGTGCAGGTTAAAGAAACAAAGATCAAAACCAGCCTCATTTGCTCTTGTGATGCCCAATATTCCGTTCGCGTTGGCCTGGTCATACCCGCATAATCCTCCTGCCTCATGAACCACGTCAACAAACTCTGCTATTTTAGGGTTGAAAATCCCGGTATCCTCTGGATTCGTTATCAATAATCCTGCGGTCCGCTCAGAAACTGCCTTTTTCAGAGCCTCAACATCAGGTAGCCCGTCTTCGTCTTGATAGAGGGTAATCACTTTATATCCTTTTACAGCGGCCGCTGCAGCATCCGAAGGATGAGAAAATATAGTGGTGATTATCTCGTCTCGCTTATCTGCTTCTCCCCGGGATTCATGATAAGCATATATAATGGAAGCCATAGCCAGAATTGCCGAAGAACCTCCTCCAGGCTGCATGGTAAACTTTTTCATCCCAGAAATCTCTTGAAGGAACGTATCCAACTTATACATTATTTCCAGCGCGCCTTGGGCAGTATCCACATCTTGGAGAGGATGAACTTCTGCGACTTTAGGAGAACGGGCTAAAACCTCGTTAATTTTTGGGCTGTATTTCATCGTGCAGGTTCCCTGCCCCAAATCAACGTTTAAATCCGCTCCAAGGCAGTGTTGCGATAAGCGAATGAAATGTTTTAAAACTCTCATTTGAGATATTTCAGGAAGCGCGGGAGCTTTTTTTCTCGTCATGTTTTCTGGCAGTTTGGATATCCCATCACCGACAGTGCCTTCGATTTCTTTTTCTACCTCAGGGATTACGATTCCCCTTTCTCCTTCTGTGTGCAATTCAAAGATTATTGGCTCATCCCATTTGGCTTGATGAAAATTTCTTACTCTTGTTTTTTTATCTTTACTCATGGCCAATCCCTTCCTTTTCAATGATATCCAATCTTATGATATCCAAAGTTTCCAATCCCTATTTCAAGCAATCTTCCAGGGCCTGAACCAGACGATCAATGTCGTCCTTTGTGTGAACCTCGGTCACGCAATAAAGCGCGCAATTTCCAAGTTCAGGAAATTCCGTTGAAAGGCTTTTGCCTCCGAAGATGCCCTGCTCAAGCAGCGATTTATTAATGTCTTCGACTCTCTTTCTTGTATCTTTAAAACTAACTACAAACTCTTTAAAATGGGGTGAATCGAATAAGGGCGCTTTGACTCCTTTTATTTCTGACAGTTTCTTCATTGCATACTGCGATCTCTGCATGATTGTCTTTCCTAATTCCTGCATTCCTTTAGGACCCATGAGGGATAAATACACAGCAGCCGTAATGCCCCATAATGCTGCATGAGTTCCGACAAATTCTTTGCCCTCTTCCCTGACCGCGAAGGATGTTCTTTCATAAGCTACATCGCCAAACCCGTATTCACCTTCAACAGAAGTCTTTGTGATCCCGAAGAGACGAGACGGGTATTCCATAACAAATCTTTCTTCATCGCGGGTAGCTATGAATCCTCCTTGGCCACCGCCATAGTTCATATGAACTCCAAGTCCTTGAATATCTCCACAAACAATATCCGCGCCATAATTAGAAGGGGGAATAATGACTCCTAACGAAACCGGATCAACACCGACTACGCTTAAAGCTCCGTTTTTATGGACGATATCAGAAATACTCTTGCCTTGATGCTCGATAAATCCCAGATAGGATGGATTCTCAAAATATATGCCAGCTATATCTGGAGTCATCTTCGCTCTCAAATCATCGAGGTCCACGAGCCCAGTATCAGGGCAATGCTTTACCATTTGAACGGCAAGGACGGGCACACAGTAGTTTCTTATGGTCAAAAGCCTCTCTCGAGATATCGTATCTGATATGAGTACTTCACTGCGCCCGGTAATTCTCGCTGCCATCCTTAGAGCGGTACTCGAAGCCTGGCACCAATCATATGTCGGCACGTTAACCACGTCCATGTCTAAGAGCTCTGCCATCAAACTCTCGTATTCAAAAAGAGCCTGAAATCTTCCGTGGTCTTCATACGGCTCTCCGGCATAGGCTGTTAAAAATTCTGAGCGCTGATTTATTTCATCGCATATAGCTGGGACATAGTGCTGCCAGCATCCTCCCCCTAAAAAGCTGATGTTATCCTGACACGTCTGGTTCTTAGAAAGAATTTTTTCTACATGCCGCTTTAACGCATACTCAGAGGGTAACGCTTGAGGCAAATCCATCTCCCTTTTTAATCTTAAATTCTGGGGAATATCCTCATAGAGCTCATCAACATCCTTTACCCCTATCTCCTCGAGCATTTTTGCCTTCACTTTCGGTGCAGAATTGGGGATATAGGGGTGCACCATTTTTTCACTTTTTTTCATGATAAGCCTCCGATGATTATCACTTATGCTAAAAACGCTTTTTTCTGATTCTTAACCGTCAATTCTTATATTCAGGCCAATCCGCCGCCGTCAACGACTAAAACCGAACCTGTTACCCAGCTTGACATATCGCTGGCAAAATAAAGAACGGCATTGGCAATATCTTCGGGAAGACCTACACGATTCAAAGGACGGTCTGCCGCTGCTTTCATAAATTCAGCATCGTCCACTCCTAATTGAGCAGCCTCATCATGTAGGAGTTCGGTATCTGTGTCCCCAGGACAAACGCAATTGACTCGAATGCCCTGTCTTCCATGGTCAATAGCCATTGCCCGAGTTAAGTTCACTGTTCCACCTTTGGCCGCACAATAAGCCGCAGCGTTTGGACCTCCTTTAAGTCCCCAGCCCGAGCCGGTGTTTATTATGCTTCCTCCCCCGTCCTTAACCATAAACGGAATGACATGGCGAGAAAATAAATATATGGACTTTAAGTTCACGTTTAAAACTAAATCCCACTCTTCTTCGCCTAATTCAACAATAGTCTTGCGCTTTGTCACTCCGGCATTATTAAACAAAATGTCTATCCTACCAAACACTTGATAAACTTCCTCGGTCGTTTTTTTACAGTCAGAGTCTGAAGTAACATCGCACCGGAAAAACACCGCTTTCTGCCCGAGGCTTTTAATCTCTTCTGCAGCCTTCTCTCCTTTAGTTTCATTTATGTCAACCAAGGCGACATTGGCGCCCATTTCTGCTAAGCGTTTTGCTGTCGCCAGACCTATCCCTGAGGCTGCTCCTGTAATCACAGCAACTTTCCCATCCAATGAAAATAGCTCTGTAGCTTTAGATTCTATGTTCATGGCTAAAACCTCCACATATCATAATGCTGGATTCTTTTTCGTAATCTATTCATCTAAATCTTTTAGGAGCTTTCCCGCCGTCTCACCGCCGTCGATTGGTATCGCCTGTCCGGTAATAAATGAGGCTTCTTTTGACGCTAAGAACGCAAAAAATCCAGCAACTTCTTCTGGCGTTGCCTGACGATTCAAAGGAATCTCTTCGTTTAAAGCATCAAGCATCTCCTCGGTGTATTCAGCTTTCTGCATCGGGGTAAGAACATATCCCGGACAAACAGCGTTTACTCTAAGCCATGGAGCAAACTCCAAGGCCAGCGTTTTTGCCAGCAATATGACTCCTGCTTTTGAGACATTATAAGCAGCATAAAGAGGGTGCGCCTCCATCCCGTTCGTGGAAGCTGTGAATAAAACTACACCTGACTTTTGTTTCTTCATCCTCTTTATGGCTTCCTGAGCGCAGAGGAACATTCCGTCCAAGTTGACTTTAAGTATCTTTGACCATTCTTCGTACTCAATATCTAAGAATGGTTTACGCAGGCTTATTCCAGCGTTGGAGACGAGTATATCTATTCCCCCAAGGATTTCATCTGTCTCGAAGAACGCTTTCTTCACATCATCTGGTTTGCTAACATCGCAACATGCGCTTCCAAGCAATTTTGGATTCTCAGCCGTTGCTTTATCCAGCGCCTTTTTATCCCAATCAAGTATAAAAACGCTGGCTCCTTCAGCGATAAATCTTTTTGCGGTTGCCAAACCTATGCCGCTTGCCGCACCAGTTACGACTGCCCTTTTACCTTCAAGATCTTTGTAAATCCCCATCGCAATCTCCTTTTTGAAATCGAGAATTTTTCAAGTGTACATTTATGCTCCAAGGCTGTCAATGTATCATTGGGGTCAGGCCTTTAAAACTTTACAAGTTTAGACTTTTGTTTGCATATTTCTTGAGGGCCTAAACTTTTTATCTAATTTAGCCGCCATATTAAAATAATAAAAGTTTGAAAGGTCTGACCCCATTGCATTTAAATTCGTTTTATATAAAATTTGGTTTTAAGGAGAAAAGGTTATCCCATGAGAAGGAGAAAAAGCTATCCCCAGAGAAGGAAAGCATGAAAAAAATCATTTTAATCGTAATTTTGATCTTTGGTGCCCTAAATATTTCAGTGGCCTATATAGGCAGCACAAAAGAGCCTCTGGAACAAAAAGTAAAGGAAAATGAAGTCAAAGACTGGGAAAATCCGGCGATGATCGGAAGGAACAAAGAACCGGCTCACTGCACTTATATTCCCTATGCTGATATTGAGACAGCCTTAAAGAACAATTCTGCTCAATCACCCTACTATCTTTCTCTAAACGGCACCTGGAAATTCAACTGGGTTAGAAAGCCTGCCGAGCGGCCCGTCAATTTCTATAAAGATAATTTTAATGTCAGCAAGTGGAATGATATTGTCGTGCCCGGCAATTGGGAACTGCAGGGCTTTGGCATCCCGATGTACACAAATACCGATTATCTTTTTCCAGCCAATCCACCTCATATCCCCTACGACTTTAATCCAGTAGGCTCCTACAGAAGAGACTTTACCATCCCAGAAGGTTGGGACAACCGCCAGGTTTTCCTCCACTTCGGCGGCGTAAAATCTGCGATGTATGCTTGGGTGAACGGAAAAGAGGTGGGCTACAGCCAGGGAAGCAAAACTCCCGCTGAATTTAACATTACCAAATATCTGCGCCAAGGAAAAAATTCGCTGGCAGTGGAAGTCTACCGATTCAGTGACGGAAGTTATCTTGAAGATCAAGATTACTGGAAAATAAGCGGCATTGAGCGCGATGTATTCCTCTTTTCCGTACCGAATGTTTGTATTCGCGACTTTTTTGCTCTTGCAGACCTGGACGAGGACTACAAGGATGGGCGCCTGAAGGTTACGGTCAAGGTCAAAAATTATCTGGAAGCGGAAACGGGAAAGTACTATCTGCAGATGGAACTTTTTGACGCTCAAAATGAATCAGAATTCACTCCGCCGCTTGTTAAAGAATTAAATCTCGGAGAATCCGAAGAGCAGGAAATCCCGTTTGAACAATCTTTAGAAAACCCAGCGAAATGGACTGCTGAAACTCCTAACCTCTACTCCCTGGTCCTTTCTCTCAAGGATGATAAAGAAAAAACAATTGAGGTTGTTGGCTCGAGAACCGGATTCAGGAAAGTTGAGATAAAAGGAGGCCAGTTGCTGGTTAACGGTGTGCCAATCTTGATTAAGGGTGTAAACCGCCATGAGCATGAGCCAGAAACCGGCCGCGTTGTCTCAGAAAAATACATGATCAAAGATATCCAGTTGATGAAAAGATCTAACATCAACGCAGTGCGAACAAGCCATTATCCGAACGTTCCCCGCTGGTACGAGCTTTGTGATGAATACGGTCTTTATATCGTCGATGAGGCAAACATCGAATCTCACGGCATGGGATATGATCCAGATAAAACACTGGGCAATAATCCGGAATGGAAGGAAGCTCATCTGGATCGTACAATCAGCATGGTCGAGAGGGATAAGAACCATCCCTGTATCATCATCTGGTCTTTGGGGAATGAAGCTGGCGACGGTGTGAATTTCGGTGCTACTTATCAATGGATTAAAGACCGCGATCCCTCTAGACCGGTTCAGTACGAACGCGCCGAAACGGGTCCTCATACGGATATCGTCTGCCCGATGTACCGCACTATTCAGCATCTTGAAGAATACCTCAGAAAGGGGCTGGAAAACCGCCCGCTTATAATGTGTGAATACGCCCATGCCATGGGAAACAGCGTCGGCAATCTCCAGGATTACTGGGATTTTTTTGATGAACACAAAGAGCTGCAGGGCGGTTTTATCTGGGATTGGGTTGACCAGGGCTTGCTTAAAAAAACCGAGGAGGGCGAGGAATTCTGGGCCTATGGAGGCGATTATGGGCCGCCCGGTACTCCGAGCGACAGGAATTTTTGCATCAACGGACTGGTTTTTCCAGACAGGAAGATACATCCTCATCTATGGGAAGTAAAGAAGGTTTATCAATACATAAACGTAAAACCTGTTGATTTGAAGAATGGTGAGGTTGAGATCCTTAACAGGTATGATTTTACAGACCTCGATAAGGTCGAGATGAAGTGGACTATCATGGGCGACGATGAACTCGTTGCTGAAAGCAAATTTCCCCAGTTGGATATTCCTCCACGTCATTCAAAAGCAATCAAGCTGCCCTTTCCTGAGATTAAACCTTTACCGGGTGTGGAGTACTTCCTTAAATTAAGTTTTACCCAAAAAGATGAAACGCCTCTTATTTCCAAAGGTTATGAGGTTGCCTGGGAACAATTTAAATTACCTTTTTATGAGCCCAGTCCAGGGATAGATTTATCCCAACTGCCGGAATTGACACTCGAAGAAAAAGAAGAGTCCTTCCAAATCAAGGGAAAGGATTTCACCGTTGTTGTGGACAGAAGAAATGGAGAAATAACATCATATGCCTTTCAAGGTAAAGAGCTTATCAAAACCGGACCTATGCCCAATTTCTGGAGAGCGCCCACTGATAATGACTTTGGCTGGGGAATGCCTCGGCGGCTGGAAATCTGGCGCGAAGCCGGAGACAAAAGAATCACCAATAAGCTAACTGCAGAACAGATTAGTGCTCAGGAAATTCAAATCAATCTTGTCTCAACTCTTCCCACAGCAAGCGCAAAATACTACACAACCTATAGAATCCTCGGCAACGGCGATATTATTATTAATAACAGCTTTGAGCCCGCGAACACTAATCTGCCTGAGATGCCCCGGTTTGGCATGAAGATGACCTTACCTGCTGAGTTTGAAGATATGACTTGGTACGGCAGGGGACCTCATGAAAATTACTGGGACAGGAAAACAGGAGCTGCGGTTGGTGTTTACAGCGGAAAGGTCATCGACCAGTATCATCCCTATATCCGGCCTCAAGAAAACGGAAACAAAACAGATGTCCGCTGGGTAGCCCTAACAAATGATAAGAGTACGGGGCTCATTGCCGTCGGCCTTCCTCTCTTAAGCATCAGCGTTCTTCCTTTCATTGATGAAGACTTTGATCCAGGTCTCGAAAAAAAGCAAAGACACACCTACCATGTAAAAAAGCGTGACCTCGTCACCTTGAAGCTGGATTACAAACAGATGGGAGTAGGAGGGGATACAAGCTGGGGGGATCGGGCGCGGGCCCATCCTGAATATAGATTGCCGGTAAGAGGATATTCCTACAGCTTTATTCTCAGACCGTATGCTCAGTCAATGGGAAAAATTTCGGCTGTTGCCCGCAGAAAGATCCCAGGAATCAGTTGGAATTGATATGAAGGATAAGAGAAGCGGGAAAATTGTTCTCGTGGCCCACTGCCTGCTAAACGTTCATTCGCTGGAAGACAATCTTGCTACCTATCCCGGTCTTGAAGAAGAAGTAATAAATCTCCTTATTGAAAAAGGTGTAAGCCTCTACCAAATTCTCTGCCCTGAGATTGAACTTTCAGGAATATTCAGGAAAGCTCTGCCCAAAGAATCTTATGACCACCCGAAAATCAGGAAAATATACCGCCAGCTGGCCGATAAGATCGCTGACAACCTGAAATGGTATGTCAAAAAAGATTATAAAATAATAGCAGTTATCGGAGCTGAAGCAAGCCCATCCTGCGGGATAGAGCTTGTGGGGAGATGGAAGGAAAAGACAAAAAGCAAAAGAGAATTTCCGAGAGATATTGAATTTATTTCTGGCATGGGAGTTTTTATGGAGGAGCTTAAATCTGCCCTGACCAAAATAAATGTTTATCCAGAATGGATAGGAATACCCGGAAAATCTATCCGGACCTTAAAACCCGAATCCTTCGAAGAGACCCTTAATAAACTTAATAAATTGCTGTAGCTGCACCCTAAAGGTGGACCTCACAAGCAGCTCATCCTTTCAGGAAAGAACAGCAGAAAGTTTTTTTTCAGCGATGGAGGATTGATATGAAAAATTTAAGACCGCGCTGGTTTTTTACACTTGCACTACTGTTGTTTTTTGCTTCCTCGAGCTTTGCTCAAGATGTTGTATTCGAAGAGAAAAAAGAAAGCGATGAGCAGATTCTTTCACTGAGCAACGAGAGGATTAAATGCTTAGTAATCTTTAAGGAGAGAATGCTCGATTCTGACAGGCTTGAAGCGCAGCCTGAGTGGTCAGCTGAGTACGGGACACGGCCCTTTTCGATCGAAACCGATGCTGACTTTGGCCTGAATTTGATGTGGACTGGCTGGCGGGCGCCAGAGAACGTGAATAATGCAGAAAATCCCATAATGCTCTCCAAGCATAATTTTCAACTTCTGCGCCAAGATGTCCAGGAGCTCCCCGAAGATGGCAAAGAATTAAACCTTTTCTTCAAGGGACTGAACAGTTCTTTGGAGATACGGATAACATATAAACTCGAAAAGGACGCATTCTATACAAAGCGAAAAATTGCAGTTCGCGATTCCAGACCAGGCCGCCATTTCCTGAGATGGGTCTGGCCCCGCCGAGGTCTTGTTTTCGGAAATGTGACAATTCTTAAACCTGGAGGGTTCGGACAACCACTGGCGCTACAGCACAAGCAAGGAGGAGCTTTTTTCGGACTGGAATACCCGACTTCAGTAAATTCCCTGAAGCCCGCAGAGACAGGTAAAACAGCTCTGCGTTGCGGGCAGGAATTGGGGGAGCGGATCGGAAGTTCCTGGATAGAGAGCGAATGGGTTGCGGCAGGGCTTTCCCCGAACCAGAATGTCAAACTCTGGTTCTGGAAGTATCTGGACCGGATTCGAGTCGCTCCTCTAAAACCGTTTCTTCTTTACAACAGCTGGTATGATGTGAGGGCTCCTGAAATAGTGAAAAGTCCAGCCAATGTCATGAATGACAAAAACCTACTCCGAATTATCGAATCCTTCAAGAAAGAAATGGTCGAAAAGCATGGATTGAAGCTGGATGCCTTTGTTCTGGACGACGGCTGGGATGTTTACAAAAGCGACTGGGTGTTGAGCAAGTCACAGTTTCCGCAAGACCTCGCGCCAGTGGTTGAGGCCTTAAAAGGAATAGGAACAAGCCTTGGAATGTGGTTTGGTCCTATTGGCGGCTACTCGAACAGGACGTGGCGGATTGAGTGGATGCTCAACCACGGGTACGAAGTTATCCCCGGCCGCGAGGAAGGAAGGGGCCAGCTATGCTTAGCCGGGAAACGATATCGCCAGCTCTTCAAGAAAAGAGTATTAGATTTTATCCGCAACAATGGCGTGGGCTATTACAAGTGGGATGGAATCCAATTCTCTTGCAGTGAACCAGACCACGGTCATGCTATCGGAATATATTCCCGCAGGGCTGTTATGGAATCGGTAATTGATCTTTGTCAGTCTGTGCGGGCTGAAAACCCAAACATCTTCCTGAATGTAACCTCTGGAACCTGGCTAAGCCCCTGGTGGGTAAAGTACGCCAACACGATCTGGATGCAGGGCAGCGACTACGGCTATGCCAATGTCCCCTCGATAAGCCGTCGTGACGGGGCCATCACCTACCGCGATTACGTACTCTTTGAAGATTACGGGAAGAACGACTTCTGGTTCCCGATCGCTAATCTGATGACTCACGGGATCATTAAAGGGAATCTGCAGAAATTGGGAGGAGAGGCAGAGCCTTTGGATAAATTTACGGACAATGCGCTCCTCTATTTTGCGCGCGGTGTCTCGATGTGGGAGCTTTATGTCTCTCCAGATTTGCTTACAGATGGCGAATGGAATGCCCTGGCAAAATCCATCCGCTGGGCAAAGGATAGATTTGAAGTCCTGCGCTCAACAGAGATGGTCGGTGGGGATCCAGGAGAAAGCCAGGCCTACGGATATGTCCACTTTGCCGGGAAGCGCGGAATTATTGCTGCTAGGAATCCCTCTATCGAGCCTCGAACTCTGAAGGTGTCGTTATCACCTTCCATGGGTCTTGACCCAAAGGCTTTATCTTTAGTTGTGGAACGAGTGTATCCCACGCGGCGAATCTCACCAAAACTTTATAAAGCAGGCTTGAATCTAGATGTGCCGCTTGAAGGATATGAAACTGCCGTGTATGAAATCTATCCAGTTGAGGAAGCCTCTGAACCTCTGCTGGCCGGAGTTACTTTTGAAGTAATCAAGGAAAGTGAAAGCGACTATGCTGTGCAGTACTATGATGCGCAAAAAGGAGCCAGGTTGTTGAATCCGGAAATCGTTCGAACAGTGAAATACGGCGGCAAAAATGTTAAACCTAATAGGCTCTCGATTCCGGTCAGGCCTTTTCTCGTACCCGTGAGCCATGGTTCTGCTCAGCTCTCATTTCAAGAGAATCAACCTGAAATCGATATAAAATTTGACCTCCAGAAGCCTGCAGAAGAGGCAACTTTGGCTATTCTGCTTGAGCCAGACGGAGAATCAAGCGGCGAGATAGAATCTGAAGTCACTGCATTTTTGGACGGGGAAAAAATAGAGCTAAAGGTTGAGCAGCAGAAGGGCCGCTGGGGCTGGTACACGCTTGACGTTCAACCCGGCAAACATACTTCTCGAATCATAATCACCCAAAAAGAAAATACCAAAAAAAATGGGGCCAGGCCCCATTTTCCCAGTTCTCCAGGTAAAGGTTCAGCGAGTGAAGATAATGAGGGCAGTCCCCCTTACTTAAAAGAAAACGAAATAGAATATGGATGGATAGGTAAAGTTTCGGTATGGCTCGTCTGTTCAAAGAGGCCAGAGGGGATGGAGGTCTCTTTTAATCTGGCGAAGAAACCAGACAAGAAACGACCGATGCCGCCCCGGCCCTGGCCGTCTGGAGAGATACGAAGTACTGTCAAACTGGGAGAACTCGAGATTCGCACTCCCGCTAAATAATTGTAAATGATTGAATTTTTTGTAGTGGCTCCATTCATCCGTAGGGGTTTGATTTATCAAACCCACCCTTTTGAATGAAATGGATTTTATATTTAATGTAGGGGCTTGATTCATCAAGCCCGCCTTTTGCTAAAATTGAATCTTATATTTATAGTAGGGGCTTGATTTATCAAGCCCGCCTTTGTATTAATCGCACATAAGGCTCAACAATAATCAATCTTTTTCCCGCAGCTTTCTTAGCGCCTTGATAGCAGACTCCATTGTAGGGTCCAGCTCCAACGCTTTTTCGTAATATATGATAGCATTCTGTTTATCCCCGTCAGTCATATAGGCCTCACCTAGACTGTCGTGGCAGTTGGCATTTTTGGGATAAACCTCTATGTTCAATTTGAAGATTTCAATCGCATCTTTAACTCTCTCCATCCTCAATAAATCATAACCAAGTCTATTTAATTGCCTCGGACTAAAGTCGTAAGATTTAGGATGATTTTCTTTCAATTCTTTATACTGCTTGATAGCTGCCTCAGTGCCTTTTTCAGCAATAGTCTTACTTATGATAGCTCTAATCGGTGCTTTTGGAAGTGAGGGCGGCTCAAGCCCCAGTATCGTAAGCAAGGCTGCGATTGTAATATCCCCTGTTGGCGCAAAATCACAATTACTGAGCACAACCGCTGCCGTTGATCTTTCCGGCATCATAATAAAATATGTTCTATATCCGACATCACCTCCTCCATGGGAAACAGTTTTAATTTCTCTGTAAGTTCTTAGAAACCAACTAAGCCCGGCACGTCCGGTTTCTCCATTGTTAAGTTTAGCCGGTTTCCATAGGATGTCATAGCTTTCCGGTTTTAATATTTTTTTCCCCTTGAAGGCGCCTTTGTTCATGTTGGCCATCGCCCAATTACACATTTCCAGAACATTTGAATGTAAAGTGGAACTTGGAGCATGGGCGCGATGGTAGGGATAAATATCGCTGACAACTGTTTTCAGCTTCATGACATGTGGAGTCGTAGCCAACTTTGGAGAAACCTTTTTTTTGAGGAAAGTGCTTTCATGCATTCCTAAAGGATCAAGAATATTTTTTTTCACATAGTCCTCGAACGATACCCCAGAAACTTTCGCTATGAGGTCCCCCAGCACTTCAAAAGCCATGTTACTGTATGAAAATCTTTCACCGGGGGCTGCAATAAGTTCCTCATCTGTCAAACTTCTTACATACCGCTCTAGAGCACCATCATCATATTCCGGCTTATCCCAATGATAATCATTCACATCAGGCATACCTGATATATGACCTAGCATTTGCCTTATGGTGATCTCCTTATACCTCTTATCGTTTACTTTAAAATAAGGGAGATACTTTACTACAGGATCATCAAGGCTGACTTTACCTTGTTCAACAAGCTGCATGATGGCTGTCGCAGAAAAAGGTTTTGAAACCGAGGCCATGTGGAATAATGACTTTGTCGTAACGGGCTCTTTTGTATCGATATTTTTCACACCAAAACCCTTGGCATAAACTATTTCATTATCTTTCACAATGCCTATGGCTAGCCCCGGTAGTTCATGGGATTTCATAACCTGCATAACAATTGGTTCTACTTTTTCTGCAATCTTTTGTTGGTTTTCCTGAGCTGTCACATAGCCAAAAATCAAGATAATTAAAGTGACTAATATTAGGTTTTTAAATTTTTCCAATTTTAACTCCTTATCTAGGTTTTAGAGAAAGTAGCTTTTGCAGGCTTTATCAATTCCTCTATTTTTACTGCAGCTAATTGCCCGAGGCGCCGGCACACCTTATATTCCGGATCTCCCTTAGAAGTCGCATCTTCTTTCCTGATCTCAGAGCAATGCAAGGGTGCCATGGATGTCCAATATTGCCAGTATTGCTTGAGATTCTGCTTGCAGTGCTCCTTCCCTTCTAATCTTTGCTTTTTCAACATTCCAGATGATAGACCGATCGCCATAACTCCAGAAGTAAGAAATCCACAAAGGTCCTTCTGGTACAATCCTCCTCCAAACCCGCTGGCAACCCAGACCAGTTCTTCTGGCTTTCCCAGAAACCTCAAAGAGACCAGCAACAGGGACTCGGCACAGCTGTATCCCTTTATAAAATAATTCTTCAAATCCTTGGCAATTACAGATTTTTCCACGATCTTGAGCTCCTCGGGCGTAAGCTCCTCTTTTAGCTCTGGTGGCGCTTGTTCAGATTGAAATGAAAGCGAAGACATCCCGAACAACTGCCCTCCTATTGCTAGGAATGATGCAGAAGCGATAAATTCTCTCCTCGGCATTATCAAAATCTCTGATTTTTTCATGTGAGTCTCCTCACTCTCCGAAATTTTCCATATTGATTTTAACAAAAATCTCTTATCTCTAAAAATATCCCGACAAATAATAAAATGGGAATCTCAGATTAAAGTCAAGGAGAAAATAATTTCTTTAGAAATATTTATCCATAGTGCGGTATTGAATTGCCTCAGAAATATGGACGGGACTGATGCTCTCTTCATTGTTTAGGTCAGCGATTGTGCGGGCAACTTTTAACGCCCGAGTATAGGCCCTGGCGCTGAATCCCAGGCGGTTCACAGCCAATTCCAAAAGTTCCTTCCCCTGATCATCAACCTGGCAGTAATTTTTCACTTCTCTGGTTCCCATTTGAGAGTTGCAGTAGATTCTTTTCCCTTTGAACCTTTGAAGTTGCCTTTCTCTAGCTTCAACTACCCTTTTTCTAATCTCCGCCGATTTCTCGCCCTCAATTTTGGAAATTATATCCTTAAATTCCACTTTCGGGACTTCCACCTGAATATCAATTCTGTCTAATAGAGGCCCTGATATTTTGGAGTAGTAACGGCCTTTCTGGCTATCTGTCCAGTTGCAACCAGAAGAAGAGAGGCCCCCGTAAGCATCCTCGAAAGGATTCATAGCACCTACCAGCATAAAAGATGAGGGAAAAGTAACGGACATAGAAGCGCGAGATACCGTCACCTTTCCTTCCTCAACAGGTTGCCTTAAATTTTCGAGCACACGCCTTTTGAATTCAGGAAGCTCATCCAGAAATAAAACACCATGATGAGCAAGGCTTATTTCACCGGGCTTGGGGATAAGGCCCCCTCCGATCAATCCCGCATCAGAGATTGTGTGATGGGGCGCCCGAAAAGGCCTCTCCCCTACGACACCTCTGCCCTTTAAAAGCCCTGAAACACTGAAGATCTGGGTGACTTCAATAATTTCATCAAAAGTCAAAGGCGGCAGTATGGTGGGCAATCTACGGGCCAGCATTGTTTTTCCAGCTCCTGGAGGACCGATTAAAAGGACGTTATGGGAACCGGCTGCTGCCACTTCTAAGGCGCGCTTGACATGCTGCTGACCCCTTATTTCTTGAAAATCCACATCATATTCAGGCCGAGGCAAAAGTTCCTTTAAGGAATATCTGCAGGGTGAAATATTATCAGCATCCATGAGCAGCTCGACAACCTGGACTAAATTCTCGATGCCGTATATATCTATATCCTGGACCAGGGCCGCCTCTCTTTCGTTCTCTTTGGGAATGACCATTCCCCTAAAACCTTTTCTCTTGGCCAGAACAGTGGAGGAGAGAATTCCTTTTACGGGTTTTAGTTTTCCGTCCAAGGCGAGTTCGCCCATAAATAAATAATCCCGGAGCCTCTCCAGGGGAAAAAGGTCAAGATGGGCAAGAAGGCCGAGAGAAATTGGAAGATCGAAGGCTGAGCCCTCTTTTCTCCTATCAGCCGGCGCTAAATTTATGGTGATTTTTCTCGAAGGAAATTCGTATCCACAATTCTTTAAAGCTGCTTTTACCCTTTCCTTACTTTCCCGCACCGACGCATCGGGCAATCCGACAGTGATAAATCCAGGAATTCCAAAAGAAATATCTACTTCAACATCCACCAAATAGGCGGCAATCCCTACCAAAGAAGTGCTCGCGATCTTAAACAACATTTCAAGTCACATCTAATGACGATAAAATTCCAGAGGTTATATCAAAGCATCATGAAAAAATGGCGAACTAGGAAAAATCGAGAATTAAAGAGAGTAGAAGCGTCAATATAAAAGAGCCTTAGTCTTTTTGTTTGAAAAGAAAAACGCGCTGTGCTAATTAAGTTATAATCTATAAGAAGTGAAGGAAAAATCTGCGATGGAATTAAAAAAAATGATAAGGATTGGAGTTATCGGAGGTAGTAAACCAGATGCGAAAGCACGCCAGGTTGCTTTCAAAGTTGGCCAATTGATTGCAGAGAAAAGCGCAATTCTAATCTGCGGAGGACTCAGCGGAGTTATGGAAGAGGCTTCACGGGGAGCTAAACAGGCAGGAGGCATGACCATAGGCATCCTTCCAGGAAATTCTCCTCAGGATGCAAATCCCCACATCGATGTTGCCATTGCCACAGGATTGGGATATGGAAGAAATTCCCTGGTCGCCATGAACTCGGATGTCATTATAGCCATAAACGGTCAATTCGGGACTCTAACCGAAATCGCTTACGGGTCCATATACGGAAAAAAAATTGTTGGCTTGGAAACATGGGATATCGAAGGAGTGATTAAGGCTGAATCTGCGGAAGAAGCTGTGAATCTGGCTCTGAAAAATTATTTTCCGCTAACCTCCTGATCCAGTAACTCCATCACAAAAATGATGCGTAATTATAAGCTCTCTATAGGTTATGACGGAACTGACTTCTATGGCTGGCAGCGTCAACCTGAAAAAAGAACAATCCAGGGCATCCTTGAAGAATCCTTGACCAAAATCACTCGGAAAAAAATCCATGTCATCGGTGCCGGACGCACTGATGCCGGGGTTCACGCTCAAGAACAAGTGGCCAGTTTTAAAGCGAATCTCAACCTAGAGGATGAAGAGCTTATCCGCGCTCTAAACTCTGTCCTTCCTGATGAAGTAAGGATTAATTCGCTAAAAAAAATAGACATGGATTTTCATGCAAGAAAAATGGCCAAATCAAAAATATACCAGTACAGGATATTCAATTCTCCGATCATCAGCCCCTTTCTCCAAAGGTATGTCCTCCAATGGTCTTCTCCTCTTAAGGTTAAGTTGATGAAAGAAGCTGCTCCCCTTTTCGCAAGAAAAGCAGATTTTAGAGCTTTCTCCTCCAGCCAGCTGCAGAATTCAGTAAGGAAAGTTATGCGTTCTGAAATAGAAAAAAAGGGCGATGAGATTATCTACACAGTTGAAGCCAATGGATTTTTAAGATACATGGTGCGAACCATGGTGGGTACGCTTTTTGAGATAGGAAGAGGGAAAATGCAGCCCGACGGGATTGAAGAGATTTTCAGAGAAAAAAAGCGACCTTTGGCCGGGCCTACAGTTCCAGCCAAAGGTTTGTGCCTGATCAAAGTTAATTATTAGATAATTACCATAAGGTGGGTTTGATAAATCAAACCCCTACAGAAGAAAAATCCAATGCCAGCACAAGACCAACCAAATATCTTTAAAACACAGCGGTGGGCTTGATGAATCAAACCCTTACAAAATAGGCCCTGTCCTTTTTTCCGCTTAAAAAGTAGCCTGTCCCCTTTTTAGCTGATTATTTCTTTTATATCTTCTATCTTGAAAGGCTTTTGGAGATAGCCTAAAGCACCTTTTTGAATTAGCTCATCAAGTAAAGCCTTATCCATTAAGGTATCTGTTATCATCACTACTCTTGTTTCCGGAGAAATCTTTTTTATCTCTTTAAGAACATCTATACTGGCAATTCCTGGCATAACAACATCTAAAAACACAAAATTAAAATTATCTTTCTTAACAAGATCAAGAGCATCCTGCCCCTTGAGCGCATATTTCGCACTGTGTCCGTCTAACGACAACCATTTGGTAAACATCTTACAGATGTCTTCCTCATCATCCACTACCAAAATATTCAGAGGTTCGGGTTTTTCTACGCCTATCCTCTCTTCACGTTTTTCTTCAGCCTTTTCCCCCTTCGTTGGCAACTTGACAGTGAAAGTGCTCCCTTTCCCTATTTCGCTTTCAACTTCGATGATTCCACCGTGTCGCCTCACGATTCTATAAGAAACAGATAAACCAAGTCCTACGCCCTGGAGCCAGCTATCCTCTTCGACAGCAACCTGGGTAGTATAGAATGGCTCGAATACTCTCCTTAAATTTTCATCTTTTATCCCTTTCCCTGTATCAACGAAACTTACTTCCACGTTATCCTCAACCTGCTTCACTTTTATTTCCAAAACCCCTCCGTCGGGTATCATCGCATCCCGAGCATTCGTAACCATATTCAGAAATACTCTCTGCATCTCCACTTTATTTACCTCTACTGCAGAAGTTTTTTCATATTTCCTCACTATTTCAATATTGCGCTCCTTGAATTTTTCCTCTGTAAGCGAGAGAACGGATTCCAACGGCTCGGTTATGTCACACAATACCTTTTCAAACGACTCCTTTCTTGAAAAAGCTAACAAATCCTTGATGATATTTCCGATTTTATCAGAAGCTTTTAAAACTATATCTATAGCCTCTTCCATGTCTTCTGCTTTCTTTGTTTTCTTGGCAAATTCTGCGTGTCCCTTCATTATTTGAAGCAGGTTATTGAACTCATGGGCTATCCCACTTGCCAGATTCTCGATTCCTGCCATTTTCACTGATTGAATAAGTTGGATAAGAAGCCTTTCTTTCTCTTCCTTCTCTCGTTTCAGCTTGGTTTCGGAAATTTCCATCTCAGAAATTTCCTGGACCAATTCTACTAATTCATCCTCGAGCTGCTTATTTGACCTATCTTCCTCTTTCATCCGCAAGACCTCTTGAAAAAGGATAAAATCTTAGCTCAGCTGCTTTCAGCTGCTTTTGGGCTTTAAACGCTAACAGTGCGAGAGTAGCCGTGGAATTTGGAAGGCACAGCTTTTTGAAACGATATGAGTTGATGACAGTATTCCTCGGAATAATTGTGACTTTCTGTTTCTAGATTGTTGGTGAGCCTGTTCCCCTCGATATGAGGCATCTCCTTCAGCCCATATAATTACAAGAGTAATTAAGATTGCATCCAATATATATATAAGGTATGTCTGACACAATGTCAATTTATGAATTTAAGAATTCGGCTAATATTGGGGGAGGCCTTGAAAATTTTCAAGCAAGGTGGGTTTGATAAATCAAACCCCTACAATTAAATAAGATTGATACATAGGCAAAAGCTGGGTTTGATGAATCAAACCCCTACATGAATCAAGCCCCTACAAGATGGTGCCACTCCCTTTCCCATTTAAAAAAGTAGCCTGTTTCCTTTTTTACATAGGCAAAAGGTGGGTTTGATAAATCAAACCTACATGAATTAAAATCCTAGAGTTTTTTGCCCATGACAAGGGCGGGCTCTGGAGGGTTATGATAATAGTTCTCTTTTATCCCCAAAACATCAAAACCTAATTTATTGTATAAAGATCGAGCAGCAACATTGGATGGCCTGACCTCCAGGGTAACAAACTCTACCTCTCCTATCCGAATCTCGCTCAAAACCTTGTGCATAACTGCTTCTGCAATGCCCATCCGTCTAAAATCAGGATGGATGGCGATATTGTTGATCTGCATTTGTTTCTTTATCTGCCAGAAAACAAGGTATCCTATTATCTTGTTTTGAGGTTTAAAGACGATGACAAAAGGAGAAGATATCGGCTGGTTGTAAATCTCTCCCCTAAAAGTCATTTCATGCCAGGGGTTAGGAAAAGAGACATTTTCAATTTCTAGAACAAAAGGAAGGTCTCCTTCCTTCATCTTTCTTAAATAAAAAGAATCCTGGGGAAGGCTGGCTCTTTTAATTTTTTTCCTCCGCTTGAGATTTTCGAAAATAGATAGGCTTAAGCTCTTGGGAACTTACACCTTTTTTCTTTCTCAGCAACTCATATCCCAGCAGTCCTACTTCAAAAGCTATAAAAGGAGACCTATGGGAAA
>JABAOF010017287.1_pt1 | contig 30813 bp, 28 predicted proteins | sample 7062171 | NCBI WGS metagenome assembly JABAOF01 (sample SAMN14538628, study PRJNA623070) | marine sediment metagenome | biome: marine biome [ENVO:00000428]; feature: marine pelagic biome [ENVO:01000023]; material: deep marine sediment [ENVO:00002113] | place: India: Gulf of Khambhat ...
ATGTGGCATTATAAAAACAGGGGCATGTACTATTGCCAGGTAAAAGTCTTCATGGAAGCATTCAGACGTGTTAAAGTTTTCCTGTATGACGATTTTAAAAAAGACCCCCTGACCACAATAAAACAGGTGTGCGAATTCCTGGAGGTAAATACCGACTACCAACCGGTAAATACCGGTACCCATTACAATGCCACGGGAATTCCCAGGTTCAAAACCCTTAATAATATCTTTTTAATGAAAAATATCCTCCAGCGGACCCTGCGAAATGTGGGGCGATTTATTTTAACAGAAGATGGCTGGGTCAAATTCCGGGAGAATGTGCGGGCAAAACTGTTTGTTAAAACAAGTATGAAACCGGAAACCCGCGCTTACTTGCAAGGTGTGTTCCGTGAAGATATACTAAAACTTAGAGATTTGCTTGACAGGGACTTGAGCGCCTGGTTGAGGGTGGAGAACTAATGCAGTATTAAAGGAAGTGATATAATGAAGATATTCAAATTTAAAGATATCCTGCCGCAGGTCCCCAACCTGCTGTTCCGGGGGCGGCTGAGGTTAAAATTCGAGCATTTGCCTTTTGAGGCCAGGGGTATCACGGGAAAGAAGAAGTGGAACTTTATTGCAGCCGGTTTGAATCAATTCTTTTTACCTCCCCGGCCGCTGGGATACCCGGTTATCGCCCAGGTGGAACCTGCCAATGTGTGCAATCTCGATTGTCCGCTCTGTTTTACCGTTTCCCAGACGTCATCGCGGCCTTCGGCTTTACTGCCTTTCGAGACCTTCAAACAATTCATCGATGAGGTGGGAGATTATCTCCTGTTGATGGTGCTGTGGAACTGGGGCGAGCCCTTTTTAAATCCTGATATTTTCAGGATTATCGAGTATGCAGCTTCAAAAAATATACTGGTACATTCCAGCACCAACGGCAACGTCATGTTTACTGATGAAGACGCGGATAAGATCGTAGACAGCGGTCTTACCAGCCTGGTGTTCGGTGTGGATGGAGCTACTCCGGAGACTTACCGGGCGTACCGCAAAGGGGGTGACCTGGAGCGGGTGAAAGAAAATATCCGCACCCTGGTAGGGGCTAAAAGAAAAAAATCCTCCCCTACGCCCCTGCTGACGCTGCGCTTTGTGGCCATGCGGCATAATGAAGCCGAATTACCTCTTGCTGAAAAAATGGCCCAGGAATTGGGTGTGGATTTCTTTTCAGTTAAATCCGTGGACATACCGCCGGAACTGGGAAAAAGCCTGGATCAAAATTATCGACCGGGAAATGAGAAATACTGGCGCTATGAATATTTAGACGGGACTTACACCCGGGTGAAGAAACCGTTCGTATGCATGCGGCCGTGGAAACGGATTACCCTGGATGCGTTGGGCGAGGTAATTTCCTGTGAATATGATTATAAAAACCTCCATTCTTTCGGTCGAATGAGCAAGGGAAATTCCGTGCTGGACCTGTGGAAAAGCAGTGTGTCAAAAACCTTCCGCCGGCATTTCCACAAGGGTCATAATAATTTTTATCACTGCAAAGCCTGTACTTATAAAGACCTCCGTATGGAGGATTGTATTATCGAGGCGCATCCTGTTTGTGCGCATTGATATCGGAGATCTAACATATGACCGCCAGTGTTATTGTATGTACCTACAACCGTTCGCCGCTGTTGACGCGTCTCCTGGAGTCATTGTCCTGTCAGACTGCGCCGGTGGATACGTTTGAAATTATCGTGGTGGATGACGGTTCCAGCGATGACACCGCGGTGGTTTGCCGTTCGTCGGTGGCGCGTATGCCCAATATGAAATACATACCGATGGCGTGCAATTCCGGTCTCAGCGCAGCGGGAAATCGTGCCGTTACCGAAGCCAGCGGGGAATATCTCCTCTTTACGGATGATGATTGTATCCCTCATCCCTGCTGGGTGGAAAAGATGTGCGCTGCGCTTAGAGATTCCCCCATCGCAGCCGGAGCTGTGGTCAGTCCGTTGTCCAACTATTTTAAACTTTGTCACAATATTGCCCAATTTTATCCCTTTATGCCTGGTCAAACGTCACGAAAATTGGATTTTATCGCCGGTGCCAATATGGGAATTCAAGCCGGCGTGGTGAAAGAGATCGGCGCATTTAACACGGACACGACTATCCCCGACATGGAATATATCCTACGAGCCCGGCAAAAGGGTTTCTTCATTCATTATGCCCCGGAAGCCGTGGTTACCCATGACCCGCCGCGAGTCACCCTGGGTGATGTTCTGGGTTATGCAGCCGCTCATGCTTCCGAGACTATTTTACTGCGTCACCAATACCGGGAATTGCTGCGTACCCCTTTTGTACTCTTTTCCCCTGCTTTAATACTCCTGGCTGCTCCGCTTATTGCACTCAAAACCACCGCCAGTATTTACCTGGGCAACCGGAAATTGCAGCGATATTTTCATACGGTTCCTATTGTCTTTCTCAGCAAACTGGCCTGGTGTTGGGGGGCTGCCCGGGGTCTGCGGGCAAGGAACAGGAAAAACGTCCAATGAAAAACGACTCTTCAAATACTCAAGGTATTTTTTTACTGGGTCCCTCTTTTCCTTTCCGGGGAGGAATTTCCCATTACAACACACTCCTGTACAATCAGTTGTGTAGAACCCATGCAGTGATGTTTTATACGTTTAAAAAACAATACTTCCAATGGCTGTTCCCGGGTAAAGGTGATAGGGATAACAGTATCGAGAAAATAGAACCGGACACCCTACCGGTGGATAAAAATAATGGCAGCCGGGTGAAACGGGAACTCCACCCGCTGCACCTGGCGGGTTGGATAAGGGCCGGTAAGGAAGCAAGGAAATATCCATTGATTATCCTGCCCTGGTGGGTGGTTTTCTGGGTTCCTTATTACCTTTTATTTTTGACCTTTGCCAGGAACGGCCATATTCATAATAAAATCATTTTCCTGTGCCACAACGTGGCTGAGCATGAAAATGGATTGGCCGGGTGGCTGAAGCGGTTCCTTACCCGGCGTGTGCTGCAAAGAGGAGACGGGTTTATCTTGCATTCCCACGAACAGGAACGCCAGCTTTCCCGGTTACTCAAGAAAAAAACCGTACCAGCATTGGTCTCTCCTCATCCTCTTTACCAGGTATTTAATAACAACCGTTATACGTCTGTCAGAGCCAGGGAGGAGTTGGGGATTCCTGCTCAGCAAAGGGTTATCCTTTTTTTTGGATTTATAAGGAAATACAAAGGGCTTGAATGTCTTTTGAAAGCATTACCCCTTGTCAAAACCTATGATGGAAACATATTGCTTTTGATCGTGGGAGAGGTATGGAAGGGGGAACGTCATTACCGCCGTTATGTTCGCTTGATCAAAGAACTGGGCCTGGAGGAAAACACACGTTTTATCAACCGTTATGTGCCCAACGAGGAGGTGGAAATTTATTTTAAGGCCAGCGACTTTGTAGTACTGCCGTACCGGGATGGCAGCGGCAGCGGTATCTTGCAGATCGCTTACGGGATGGACCGACCCGTGGTAGCGACACACATCAGCGCTTTTGCAGAGGTTGTGGAGAATGAGAAAACCGGGTTACTGGTTCCTCCTGCAAATGAAACGCTGTTGGCAGAGAGTATCATAAAGATGTATAAAAGCGGTGGTATCCCGCAGATGGAAGCGGAAATTCGCGAGTACAAAAAAAGGTTTGCATGGTCGTTGATGACGGAGCGGATCATGCAATTTTACAGCTCTTAATGGCCCCATCAGGCATGCCTGTTCCCGACTTACCACATACACAGACCAGTAGGATACAATGACCAGCAAGATAAAGAATATTATTGCCGGTACCGGTTTAATGGCTGCGGCCTATTTTGTCAGCCGTTTTCTCGGTCTCATCCGGGAAATGGTGATCGCCTGGAAATTCGGTGCAAAAGGTGTTACCGATGTTTACAATGCCTCGTTTCTTATCCCGGATATTTTAAATTATATGCTGGCGGGTGGGGCGTTCAGCATCGTACTCATCCCCATGATTTCAAAGTATGTTATTGACACCACCCCGCCGCAAATCGGTAAAAAAGGACAGGAAATCTTTGCTGCCGTGTTCACACCGGTAACCCTGGCCATCATCCTGTTGACACTGGTGTCTCTGCTGGTGACACCCTGGGTATCGGCTTTATTGTTTCCCGAATTCGCCGGGAACCCGGGAAAATTTAATCACCTGGTGCGGTTAACCCGGATTATCCTTCCGGCCCAGGTATTTTTTATCGTAGGCGGGCTGATCAATGCCACATTACGGGCGCGGGGCGATTTCAGGGGCAATGCCTGGGGACCCAACATTTATAACCTGGGTATTATCATCGGCGGTGTGGGTCTGGGTGGTATTATCGGTATCGATGGACTGAGTGTGGGGGTTATGGCGGGTGCCTTTTTCGGGCCCTTTTTGATGTGCTATCTATTAGCCGGGAAGTCCATTCGCTATAAACTCTCCTTTAATTTCAAATCGCCGGATTTACGGGAATACATAAAACTCAACCTGCCGTTAATGATCGGTATTTCCCTGCTGACCGTGGACCAGTTTTTTATCCGGTTTTTCGGCGCCAAGGGCGGGATAAGCGAAGGCACGATTACCTGCTTGAATTACAGCCGTACCGTCATGCTGGTGCCCATTGCCCTGGTGGGACAGGCCGCTGGCCAGGTTTCTTTGACTTACCTGGCTCAACTGTGGCAGCAGGGAAAAACCGGGGAATTTGCCCGCACCTTAAACCATACCATGCGCGGCGTCATATTCCTTTCCTTTATCCTGGCCGGGGGACTTTTCCTGGTGGCCCGGCCGTTAACCACTATTTTATTTTACCGGGGGGCTTTTACCCTGGAGAACAATCTCTATACTGCTTTGCTTCTTCGGCGGATGATATTTGCCGTACCGGCCTTTGCTGCCCTCCAGGTTCTTGTGAACGGTTATTATGCCAAAAAGAACACGCTGCGGCCAATGTTGATCTCTTCTTTTTCCACCATTATTTCCTTTTTTATCTACGACTTGCTTAGAAAAAAAATGGCCGGCCCCGGGATTGCTATTGCTGCCGTGGTATGCTTCTGGCTAATCCTGGGTCTTACTCTCCTGGATTATATTTACAAATATGGAAAAAAAGAAAACTTCCAGGTTCGCTCTTTTATTGTTACCACGGCAAAAGCATTGACTGCCGCAATATGCGGGATATTAATGACTGTATTGATATTCCAATATTTTCATCTCCTGCCCCTTGATCCCGATAAAAAAATGGATGCCTTCTTGCTTATTGGCATCATGGGTCTTTTTTACCTGGTTATCGTCTTTGTCCTGTCCCTCCTGATGGGTGGTGAAGATGCAAGTACACTAAAAAAACTGCTGCGAAGAATTTTTAAGCGGTAGATTCCCAAAACCAGCTCGGTGTTTGAAAAGTTGAAAAGTTTAAGTGTCGAGATTGTATCAGTAATATAATGGGCTGTGGGAGAGTTTTTTTAATACCGGACATCAGGACATACTGTGGAATCCATCGTGCCTCCGCCACAGCCACCTGTACAATACGGGTCACACGTATTACAATTGGTAAGGCTATACAGGCATTCATCCACCGGGATAGACTGGAAATCACAATTAGGATCAGGGCAAGTGATTCCTATAAAAGATAAACAATTGCCGGTAAATCCTCCTTTGGCTTTTTCTCTTTCATCTGACGTCACAAAGCTTTGCACTTTTAAGTTTTCAAGACTAAGTTTCTTTTTCTTAAACATAATTTTTCTCCTTATTTTCTTATTTTGTATACTATATTAATTATGTATCCTGTAGACAAAAATTGGATAACAATTATAATTCTTTTCCTTTTTTTTTTCTTTTGTCGGTTAATCAATGCTTTTAAAAAGTATAGATTTATAAATTTTGACTCTTTTCAACACCTGTATCACCTGCGAAGAGAAAACCCGACGCCTTATTTTATGGGGCAATGATTTTTGTCACCTGCAACTCCCACTGTTCGGTATCTTCATTTTCTTCCAGGTGGTAGAAGAAGTTGTTTTTGATGGTATAGGTAGGGTGGGAGCAGCGGCGGCGAACCCACTGGGTCAGGGAGTGCTGAAACCATTGGTCAGATTGACGTAGGGGAAGCCAGACCTCATTTAATTTTTTCCCCTTTAAATCCAGGATAATAAACTTCGATTGATTTTCGCGTGTTTCATAGGTCAGCACGTAAATTTTATTATCTGCGGCGACAAAATTTTGGATAGCCGGGAGGTGTGAAGGGAAGTGGATTTCTTTTTCCATTCGTGGGTAAAGACGTTTCCAGGGTTGAGCGGTTTGGAAGTATTGATGGTATTGTTTTTTTATGGAGTCGGGGAAAGTGAGACGGGAGTATGGGTGTTGGATCGTATAGAGTTTCTCCCCCGACTTATCCAGGACATCGATGGTAAAGTCCCGGTTTTTTCTAAATAAGATATAGTCATTGTAGGTCTGGAATTGGATGCCACCAACTTCGATGGCGTCACATTTTTCACTGCTTTTTTTATATTGCCAGAAGAAGGCGTTTCGGTAAATCTCTTTGGTTTTGCGCAGGTTTTGATCATAGAGACAGATAGTAATGTACTGGAAATCCTTTTCTGTGGTACGGCTTTCGGCAATGAACCCGTTTGCTGCAGGCCTGCCCCCCCAGTATATAATGGATTTTGCTTTAATTTCTTTAATGTAGTCCCCTGTTGTAGAGAAAAACAGCATCTTGTTTTGGTCGCCGATTACCAGGTAATTTTCATGGCGCGACAGTAATGCGTATCTTAGCCATTCCCCCGGGCCTTCGCCTCTCCGGCCGAACTTTTTTATTAAGTGGTAATCCTTTAAGGAGTAGATATAGACGGAAGGAAAGTCGGTAATATAAATATGGTCATTATCGACGGTGATAGAACCGGGATTAATAATCTCCGGCAGTTCGATCACAGCGGCGAAAACCGGGATACTGGCCACTACAGATAATAAAAACACACATAGAATCGGTTCTATATTTTTCATTTGTCCTCCTTTTTCTGTTCAACGTGTTCCATGTTCCAGGGACAATTGTACCATTTATCACCTTCACAAACAATTGCCGCGGCTTGGGGTAAGATTTTTTGCTTGGCGACTTTTTCATTTCCTTACTTTCACCTGATCCCATACCTCCTCCATACCTGCAGTATCATGCACGACTCTTTCCTTTTTTCATCCTTTTTTTTATCTTCTTGAAAAATTATTCAGCTTGCGTTTCCAGTCATTGTACCTGGGAAAATGTATTAACGACAGGAGAAATGAAACGGCTAAAAAACCATACAATTCAACGCTATTTTTTTTTATTAAAAATAGGATAACGCCAAAACAAGCGATAGAGATACACATATTGAGTACTTTGATAGAAGCTGAATGCATACGGCTAATAAACTCGTTATCTCTACCTCCGGGAGGCTCATATGTATCTGGCATTTCATCCAACTCAAGCGGGTAATCGGAGAAGATCGATGGCTTGAACTTTCTTACAGTTGATTTTCCCGATATAATCCGACTTTTGAGTATCGGCATGATGAGGATTTCAATTGCGGCAATTCCTATCAGGATATACCTCAAATAAGGATATAGGGAAGATAATTCTTTGTTAGATATCTTAATGTTTACCAGGTGGAATTCAACGACCACCGCCAATACAACGGGAATTAAAACAGCACTGATTCCTGTCCATACAGCACTTCTGTAGGACCTTTTAAAGTGATAATTTTCCTCCATTTTTTACTCCTCCTTTTAAAGATTCATGAATTGTGAATCTTCAGTTTCACGGCAGTTAATTTTTTGCCCGGCACTTTTTCTTAGAAAAAAATCAATCCTCCTATTTTAATTTTACAGCGGAATACTTATTAAGTCAATATAAAAAAGATATAGTGCCAGGTAAATTATTTATTTTTCCTGGCTACTTTTTACTACCAGGAGTGGTCTTTTCGCCGTTTTTTCGCCTGACCGCAGCGCGGTCAAGCCACAACTAAAAAAGCTATTATTCACCGCAGAGCACACGTAATTGCGAGAACGCAGAGATGTTTTTTGTTTTTTATTATAGAATTTTTTCTTCGCGATCTCTGCGCTCTCTGCGGGGATAAAAGCATTATTCAAATCGAAAAAGTGCTGTGGAGGATGGGGCGCAAGCATTTCCAGAGTTTAAAAAATGCTTCGGGAGGTGGTCCCCAAGCATTTCCGAAGGACAGAAAATGCTTCGGGAGGTGGTACGCAAGCATTTCCGGAGGTCAGAAAATGCTTCGGGAGGTGGTACGCAAGCACTTCCGGAGGTCAGAAAATGCTTCGGGAAGTGGTTCGCAAACATTTCCGAAGGTCAGAAAATGCTTCGGGAGGTGGTGCATATTTGTTATAATTGAAGGAGCCATTCCTTGAAGACCGGGTTTAAGATGGTATAATTGCCATTCTCCTTATTGATTAATCCTTTCTTCACCAGTTTTCTTCAAACTTACTCCTTATAAAGGCTTCCCACTCCACCTGGCTGCGTTCTTTGATAGGAAATTTGGAACCGAATTCATAAAATGGATTCTTCATTCCCTAACCTCGGTTTTCATTTTTCTAACTCGTAAATTTACGTGTCGTATTTTTACGAGCTGGATAATTGTAACATATCAAATAGGCCTGATCAACCAACAAACCTTTTCACTTTCCTTCCGACTCTTTTGACTTTTTTTTAATTTTCTGGTAACACTTCTTTTCCCCTGATGTGTTATACTTTATATGAATAGAAAACGGATTAAAAAAAACGGTTTAAGCATTAAGGAAATTGGAAAATGCAAGTTGTTGAGAATAATGATCAGTTGGGAATCGATGTTGAAGCGTTTTATATACGCTACGGGCCAATGGTGCTGCGGCGCTGCCGTCATTTGCTGAAGGATGAAGAAAGGGCCATGGATGCCATGCAAGACGTTTTTACCAAACTGTTAGTGAATAGGAAACGGTTAAAAAATCAATATCCTTCAAGTTTGTTGTTTCGTATTGCCACCAATGTGTGTTTGAATGTCATTCGGGCGCAGCGCAGTCGCCAGTGGGTCGATGATGAAGATATCCTTATTAATATTGCCTGCTTCGATGAGCATGAAAGTCGGTTGATGTTCAGTAATATGTTGGATTATATTTTTAAGAAAGAAAAACCATCCACCCGTGAAATTGCGGTTATGCATTTTGTGGACGGCATGACGCTGCAAGAAGTGGCGGGTGAAGTGGGCCTGTCGCTCTCAGGGGTAAGGAAACGCATCCGCGAGCTGCGCTCACGGGTGAAAACCAATAAGGAGGTTTATAATGAGTGATAAAAAGATAAATAAATGGCTGCTGGAGCGGTATATCCTGGTGGAGCTGCCGGAACATCAAATCAAAGAAATTGACCGGCAGTTAAACCAGGACCCTGTTTTAAGAAAAAAACTTGAACAATTAAGAAACTCAAACCGGGAAATCCTGGATCAATACCCACCGGCTTCTGTTGTTCCACAAATTTTAAACCGGTACAAAGCAGAAACCTTCAATAAAACAAAAACGCAGGCAGAAGAAACCGGCACCAGTGCCAAGTCTGTTTTCTTTAAGCGTTTGTTATATGTCACTCCTGCTTTTGCCGCGGCACTACTATTGATTTTTTTTATAATTCCTTTTTACAGGAACTATGTGGCGCCTGGCAAAACAACCCCTGTTACAGAAAGCACAGGTACTCGTATTAAGGGAGCGAGTCCACAAAATTTAATGATTTATCGTAAGAGCAATGATCAAATCGAGCTGCTTAAGAATGGGACTCAGGCAAAAGCTGGCGATCTTCTCCAGGTGGCGTACGCGGCGGCTGAAGCCGTGCACGGCGTCATCCTCTCCATCGACGGGAATGGAGTCGTTACGCTCCATTTCCCGGAGCAAGTAAAGGGTTCGACACGTCTCAATAAAAAGAAAAAGAAGATACTATTGCAAAATGCGTATGAGCTCGACGATGCCCCTGGATTTGAGCGTTTCTTTTTTATTACGTCTAAATCAAAAATCGACGTTCAACAGGTGATAAAAAAAGCAAGGACTCTCGCCAAAGATACAGAGCGGGCCAGAACCCATAATATCGACCTGGGGGGCTCATTCCGGCAAGTGTCTATTTTAATTATCAAAGGAGGTAAATGATGAAAAAGAATTTACTCATAACGGTTTTAGTACTGATTTTTGTGTTAATGGTGGATGTTTCAGCTTCCGCCCAATCGAGTGATGAGGTTAAAGTAAAAAATGAGACAGAAAAAAGTGTGATTCGGCGGTTCGCCCTGGTAGTAGGTGCCAACGATGGAGGACCGCACCGGGCAAAACTCCGGTATGCGGTATCCGATGCCAAAGCCGTGCTCAAGGTACTGGAAGAGATGGGCGGGGTTTTGGCGGACGACAGCCGGCTCCTGGTGGAACCGACCCGTGAAGCCTTTTTCTGGGAAATGAAAAGACTCCAGGATAGGGTGAACCGGGCCAGGGCTGAACACCGGCGAGTGGAAGTCATTTTTTATTATTCCGGTCATTCGGATGAAAAGAATATCCTGGTGGGCAAGGAGAAAATCTCTTACCAGGATTTCAGGGATGAAATCAACCGCATGGAGGCAGATGTGCGCATTGCCATCCTGGACTCCTGTGCTTCCGGTGCCTTCACCCAGCTTAAAGGGGGGAAAAAACGGGCACCCTTTCTGGTGGATACGGCGTATGATATGAAGGGATATGCGGTAATGACGTCCAGCTCGTCCGATGAGGCTTCCCAGGAATCGGACCGCCTGGAAGGTTCGTATTTTACCCATTACCTGATCTCCGGTTTACGCGGTGCTGCGGACATGACACAGGATGGCCGGGTAACCCTCAATGAAGCCTATCAATTTTCCTTTAATGAAACCCTGGCGCAAACGGAACAGACCGTCAGCGGCCCACAGCATCCCAATTACAATATCCAGATGTCCGGCACCGGTGATGTGGTGATGACTGATATCCGTCACAGTTCCACTATACTGGTATTAGGAAAAGATGTTTCCGGTAAGATATTCATCCATGATCCCAAAGATGTCCTGGTGGTGGAATTGAACAAACCGTCGGGCCGGGATATCGAATTGGGGCTTGAAAAAGGCAAATACCGGGTTATTGTCATCGCTGAGGGATTGATCTGGGAATCAAAAGTAAAACTGCCTGAAGGAAAACGTGTGGCATTGGCCAGGGATGATTTTAAGAAGATGGATAAAATCGACACTGTTGCCCGCGGTGATTTTAGAGCAATTAAACGAAAAACGTTTAAAAAACGGGGGAAAACCACTATTTTTGGTGCATGGTTAAACAAACTCACCCGGGTACGCGATACCTGGTCAATGTTATCAGGTTTCCAGTTCGGTTTAACCTTTAATCGCTCGCTTTCCATCGGTTTTGCCGGTTTTGCCAATACCGGGGACTTTCCCCTGGGGCATCCTGTATATTGGGGTTTAACTGTTGAATATTTATTTCCTGCCCGCAGTATGTTCCAGCCCAAAGTGGGGATACTGGTGGGCGCCGGCGAGGAATATTTATTGTCTCACGGATTCTACGTTATCGAACCTGAGGCCAGTGTGACATTCAATATTACCAGGAAATTCAGCATTACCTCCGGGATCAGTTTTCGCATTAACACCCGGGAAAATGCCGTGTTATCTCCCTTTTCCTGGGGCTTCAGTCTCGAACTTGGAAGGTAGAAAAGTGCAGTGAGCAGGGAGCAGGGCGCGAAGCGCTTTGCTCTACGCTCTACGCAGATACAAAAAAGGAGAATGAAAATGAAAAGGAAAACAAAACATTTAAAAACAAGTTTATGTTTATATTTAATGGTTTTCACATCATTTGTAGGATTGTTTGCGTTGTGTGGTTGTTTGACCCTGGACTTTGATGACAATGGAAACATTTGGGACGGTAATGGCATCATTGGTTCTGGCCAGGTTATTGAAGAATTTCGCCAGGTAGCTAATTTTGACAGGATTTGCATCCGGGGAAGCTGCAAGTTGTTTGTTCGCAAATCACCAACACAGGAGCTTCGGTTGGTAGGAGAGGATAACATTTTGCCTATTATCGAAACCTACGTTGAAGGTGATACCTTAGTGATTGGCAGCGAACGGTCGTACCGTTCTGAGGTGGGGGTTACTGTTTATGCGTCGATGGAGGAAATCCGGGAATTCTCAATAGCTGGTGCCTGTGATATTGTTGGCGAAGAGAGTTTTACTACGGATACACTTGACCTGGAAATTCTGGGTGCTGGGAATATTGATTTAGAAGTCACCGCCCAAACGATATCCACTGTCATTCGCGGGGCTGGTAATGTGACGCTGCGGGGAAGTGCCCGGCAGCACATGGTTGAAATTGCTGGCAGCGGAAACATCGAGGCACTTGACCTGGAAGTGCAAACGTATGATATTGTGATTGCCGGTTTCGGTGAATGCTGGATATTTGTTACCGAACGGTTGGATGCGGTGATATCGGGAACCGGGACCATTTATTACCAGGGTGAACCAGCTGTGATCAATTCACAAATTGCAGGAACCGGGAAGCTGGTTAAGCTTTAGCTTTAGCGGGTTTAAAGGCGTACAACTTATCACCGCCGACAATGAGAAAACCTTCGGCACTAGCCGGGGAAGAAGCGGCTTCGATGGCATCAATTTCATATTTCCAGAGTAGTTTCCCGTTAATTGTCGAGAAAGCGCATAATCCCTCGAGCGTCAGGATGAATAGAGCCTCACCGCTGATCAGCGGGGAGCTTTGAATAGAACTGCCAAGTTGACTTTTCCATCGTTTTTTTCCTGTTTTTGCCTTTAGTGCATAGATATTTCCATCAGGGGCGCCAAAGAAAAGATGCTCCCCTGAAAAAGCCGGACGGGATTTAATCAAACCCATTGGGTCCAACAGCGGGTCCTCCATAAAGAAAGACCAGACATTACTGAGGTCATGTTGTGAGTGTGCCTGTATAGAGAATCGATTGGTTCCAAAGATGATTAGATCGTCCGCAATCATGGGACCGGATGTTATTCCTCCGTCCGTATACTCAGAATTGAGTATTTGGCCTGAGTCAAGGGAGAGCCGAAGGATTTTTCGATAAGAAGGCATGTAAACGAACTCCCCATCGGTGCAAGGACCCGTATGATAAGCGGGTTCAAATCCGAATTCTTGTTTATTTACTAATTTGCCGGTTTTCGCATCAAAGATAGCAATTTCATCATCACAAAAGAAAACCAAATCGTCTGCACACAGAATACAGCCAGTCATGGAAAATAGCCTGTTGATATCTTTTTTTTCATGGTCTGTTGTTGTGTTCCACAGGGTTTTCCCCGTACTCAATTGGAGACAAACAGCATGATTTGATCCACCCAGGAAGACCTTGTTATTTTTAACTGCCGGTGTTCCCGTGATGATGCCCCCCATATTGTAATCCCACAATCTGCTGCCGGTCTGCAAATCAATACCATGTACTTTCCCTTCTCTGTCTCCTACAACAACGATAGAATTGGAAATCACGGCACCGCCGTCTATTTCCTCAGTTCGGCAGGTCCAGGCAATCGCAAGGGGTGAATCGATGATCGAAGAAGACACACCGGTCCTTTTTAAATCACCACCGGAGGTTTCGAACCATGGTATTGCTTCCCCTTGCTGTGATTGTGCCGGGGTGGTCTGAGACGTATACTTCAAATCTTCTTGAGCGATTAGTTCCAGCACATTGTCCACTTCATTATCGATGGGGTTTAATTGGGCCAGGATCACCGCATAAGGCAAAGCAACTCTTGGCCGCCGCGGTGAACCCTGGAGACAAATAGTTAAGACGCCCTTTATCGCCTCCTGGGATTTGGGGTTTAACCCGGCTGCCAGTTGAAAACGTACCAATGCATTTTCGCTGTCACTTTCATTGTAGAAGTAGTCTTCCGCCCGTTTACAAAGCATTTGGTAAAATTCTTGGGCATAATAATTGGCATAAAAACCATCTTTATTGGGCATGGCCAGGAACTTGTAACACTTCATTAAAGAAGCAGCTGCAGCGTCCAGGTCCTCTTCCCCATGAAAACGCTCCACCTCGTCCAGGCAAATAATTTTCGCCTCGTCCAGTGACTGTGCTTCGCGGAAAGTTAGACCTCTTTCAGCCAGGATCGTTGTAGACACATCCATGCCTCTTTGCCGAATAATTTTGATACTTTCTTTTTGCGAAATCACAATTGAATTATAATTTAAAACCACCTACATTTCAATAAATTTGTCAGCAATTCTAATTTTAATTGAGGAGTAATGGAGTAAGGGCTTATATGTGATTTACCAGGTGTTCTGCCAGGATTTTAATGCCGATGCCAATTAATATGATACCCCCCAGCATTTCTACCCTGCTGCTGAAATGACACCCCAGGCGTTTGCCAATGCGGGTGCCCAGGAAGGATAAGACAAACGTAATGCTGCCAATGATGGTAATGACCAACAGGATATCTAATTTTAAGACCCCAAAACTCACACCCGCGGCCAGGGCATCTATGCTGGTGGCTATGGATAGGCCCAACAGTAAATAAAGATTCAAGGGGTCAGATTCCCGGATTTCGCATTGGCTTTTCTTAATCTTAAAGGATTCCACGATCATTTTCCCGCCAATCACGCCCAGGAGACCGACGGCGATCCAATGATCGATTTGCCCGATTAAACGCCTAAAACCGATGCCAGCCAACCAGCCGACCAGGGGCATTATCGCTTGAAACATGCCAAAGAAAAAGGCAACCTTCAATGCCTGCTTAAATTTTATTTCCGTTAAGGTAATACTGGTGCAGATGGAAACTGCAAATGCATCCATTGCCAGGCCAAACGCAAGCACAACCATCGAGATCAAATCCATACTATCAACTCCGCTTCTTTTTCACAGGTCAGATAGGATAACAAAAAAGATGGAATTTTGCAAGCCCGTCACGGATAGGTTTTAAAAAGGCCCATTGGGACCATCTCATGGGTAACCTTATTGGGCTGCCACTACCTTGTTTTTCGTATTTTTTCGGATTTTTTTCAGTTAAACCTAAACTATTTAATTAAAATTACGTATAATACAACATGGCAAACGAAAACATAATTGAGACATTTGGACTTACAAAGTATTACAGGAGAGGCATTATCGGTATTGAAGACCTCTCCCTTACTGTAAACCAGGGAGAGATCTACGGCTTTTTAGGCCGCAACGGTGCAGGCAAAACCACCACCATCCGCATGCTGGTGAACCTGATATTTCCCACCAGGGGCAGGGCCCGGATTTTCGGCAAAGACATGGTGAAACACCACCTGGAAATCTGCAAAAACATCGGGTATATTCCCAGTGCGGTGAGACCCCATAAACATATGACCGGCGAGGATTTTTTAAATTATATGGGAAATTTATCCGCCAACGGCGACATCCAGTACCGCAATTATTTATTAAAAAAATTTGATTTTTCCCAGAAAGATCTCAAACGAAAAATTAAAGAGTATTCCGGTGGTATGGCACGGAAGATTGCGCTGGTACAGACATTCCAGCACCGGCCCAGGTTGATGATCATGGATGAACCCACCGAAGGCCTGGACCCGGTGATGCAGCATACTTTTTATGAATTACTGAAAGAATACCGGGATAACGGCGGTACGGTATTCATCTCTTCTCATCACCTGTTGGAAGTGGAACAAGTATGTGACCGGGCAGCGATTATTCGCAGCGGCCGCTTGGTGGCAGTGGAAAAAATCCATGAACTGATGAACCATATGGCACGCACCCTCCAGGTGAAGTTTAAAAACCCGGTCGGGGCCTCTCACCTGGAATCCGACGCCTGGGAGATTGTCAATAAGGATGGGACCTCTCTCACAGCAAAAGTGACCGGCGATATCGATAAAGTGATTAAATTCTTAAGCCGTTTTGATATCAAGGATATATCGCTGCCCAAACCCAGCTTACAGGATGTGTTCCTGGACTATTACCGGTTACCGGAGGAAGACCAATGATTAAAATTGGGAATACACATTTAAAACAATCGATAAAGGGAATATGGAAAAAAACGCTGGTGCTTTGTGCTGCGCTTTTTATTTTTTTGATGCTTTTCGCTCTCATGGGTACATCCGTGAATATCCAGGACAGCATTATTAAGGATATGGATGATGTCCCGCCGGTGGTTCAAAAGATGTTTGGCGAAGGATTTTTGGAAGTCATGCTAAAATACGGGATTATTGCCGTCGGGTATATTCATCCGTTTTTACTGGCAATTTTTATTGTGTTTATTTTTATTGCAGTATCCCAGATGGTAACCTCCGAAGTTGCCAGCGGGACCATTGGTTTTACCCTCAGCAAAGCGGTCTCGCGCAAACGCCTGTACCTGAACCTGGCAGTGGTCATTATTGGGGGTTTAGGGCTGCTGGCGCTGTTTACTTTTATTTCTTCGCTGGTAGGTATTGCCTTGTTTCATGGTCCGAAGCTGTCTGCGGCACCGTTTGTTTCCTTAACCTGGAATCTTTTCCTGGTCATGCTTTTTATTGCCGGTTATATTGTGATTTTTGCCGCGATCTCCGATTCGGGAAAAGCGCTTTTTACCTGGGGAGGTGTGATGCTTTTGGTTTTATATTTATTGAGCCTGGCCGCGCCGCTGTGGAAACCATTGACTTATTTAAAGCCCATCAATCCCTTTGCCTATTATGAAGCCATGAAAGTGTTAATGGGCGGTCGCATCGGTTTTTCTACATCTATTTCTATAATTGTAGTTTCCTTAGCTATGTTTGCTTTTGCTGCCTGGCTTTTCAGCCGCCGCGATATTTCCAGCGGCTGAAGATATCTTTGTCTCCGACGGCCAGGGGCTCTTTTTAGTAAAAACCGCCCCTGGACCCCGCAAAAACTTTTCATACACGGTCAGCCCGTGTTACAAGGCTTCGACCATCGTACCACATTTAGCCCAATAAATCCCCTCTTGAGAGGGGTGCCCAAAGGGCGGGGTGTGTCTTCTTCGCGTTTCTTCGCGTGCCTTCGCGGCTTACAAAAATTAGCAGTGAATCCCGGGCCAAGAAATGTGTTGCTATTTCTTTCCATTTATGGTATCTAGTGCTTTAAAGGCTGTAGGAATAGAATAGTCCCGCAAAAAGAAAAAGGAGGATTAATATGGATTTAACACGGCAAACTAATTCAGAAAAGGAAATGCAAGGTTTTTCCCGGAGGGATTTTGCAAAGCTGATTATAGGAGGTTCAGCACTTTCCATTTATACCCTGAACCAGTTAAATGCTGCTGTATATCAAAGTATCACCTCTCTAAATAGTAAGTATATAAGAGATGAATCACCTGATGGTGTTTATTGGGAAGCTTTAAGCAAACATTTCCTTTTCCAGGATGGGCTCATCATGATGAATAATGGCACAGTGGGCCCCATGCCCAAGCCTGTTTTCAACACCTTAATAAAAACCTTCAAAATTCAAGCAACCAATCCCTTTGATTTTTACAATTATTTCCCTCAAAAAAAAGAAGATGTGAGAACAAAACTTGCCCGGTTTATTAATGCGTCCCCTGAAGAAGTTGTTTTTACAAGAAATACCACTGAAGGAATGAATTTTGCTGCCAATGGATTGGATTTAAAAGAAGGGGATGAAGTACTTATATCCAGCTTGGAACACCCTGGCGGCATCCATCCCTGGAAGTTAAAGGAGAAGAGATTTGGCATCGTCGTAAAAGAAGTACCCCTTGGAGTACCACCAAAGAGTGTTGATGAAATTGTCGATGCATTTAAAAAAGCCATTACTCCCAAAACAAAAGTCATAAGTATTAGCCATACTGTTTATATTACCGGTCTTATTGCCCCGATTAAAGAATTGAGTAAGCTTGCTCATAAAAATGGTATACTTCTTGTCGCAGATAGTGCTCATGGATTGGGAATGTTAAAACTTGACATGAAGGAATTAGGTGCTGATTTTTTTGCTTCCAGTCCTTATAAATGGCTGGGAGCTCCTGCTGGCATCGGTCTGTTTTATGTCAAGAAAGAGGTTCAAGAAAAATTGTGGCCTACCATTGCCACAACAGGTTGGGATACGTATAAGAGTGCTGAAAAGTATGAAACCCTGGGGCAGCGGGCAGACCCCCTTACGTTTGCCCTTGGAGAAGCCATTGATTTCCAGAATGTGATTGGTCGAGATCGAATAGAGAGAAGGGTAAAAGCATTGGCCACCTATTTAAAAAAAGAGCTGAGCAAAATTCGTGGGCTTCGCTTGCATACATCTGATGACCTTTATCTCAGTGGAGGTCTTACGGCTTTTTCAATTAAAGGAATTGAGCCTGAGAAAATAGTGAATTATCTCAGGGAGAAGTATAATATTGTTATCAGGACGATTGGACGCGAGAAAGATAATACGGAAGGAGTAAGAATATCTACTCATATTTTTGTTTCTTTTAAGCATATTGATATGGTTATTGAAGGAATAAAGCACCTGGTGAAACATAGAGATTAATTTTAAACAGCCAATTTGTAGACATACTCAACTAATTTGCAGCAATGCACAATCAATTTGTAGACGTGCGCAACCAATTTGCAGTGGTTTTTAAGCAATTTGCGGCAGTAAAAAGTCAATTAGAAGCATAAACCAGGCAACTTAAAACGAAAAAACGGCAATTTTAAGCATAAATCCATTAAAAAATCAAAATATATAAGAAATAGGAGGTAAATTGACAAAAAATCATAACTCTCCAATATGCACCAATTTGTGTCCCGAAAATATCAACACCAATTTGATAAGATTCGTCTTTTCTATCGTCTTCCTGTATTTTTCATCGATACTGTACGTTTTTAATTGCTCTTCCGCTGTCTGTATTAATTCCTGTATCCCGGGGTCCCCGCGTTTGCTCCCCGATTTTAGATATTTAATCTCCAGGATATAGGAATAGTTTATCCCGGCATACCGGGCCAAAAAAGCCTCCATAACCAGGTCTGCGTATCCTTTGTTCAACTCTTTTTCGCTGTGAATGATGTAGAGATCGCTCAACCCCAGGTAAACATTTAAAAAAGCCTGGATGGATTTTTCCCCGGTTACCAGGTCCCTTAAACTCATGCTCTCCTTCATCCGGCCGGTGATAAATTCTAGCAGCGGTTTCCATTTTCCATCATAGGCCATGTCGGTCATTAAATCAGAGTACACCGACAGGTCCAGGGCAAATATACCGGTCTCACGATAGGCTTCTTCTATATAGCTGTAGTACAACCGTTTGACCGTTTCATTGGGAATTTCCAAACACAATTTATTTTTTTCCGGGCCTTTGATGGTTAACAACCCCAGGTAAAACAATAAGGATTCAAAGTTCTCCGGGTCCATCAATTTCTCCAGGGGGAATCCCCTGGTAATCTTAGACAACGTTTCACCTTTGCCGACAATCTCCTTTAACTTGCTGAAATTTCCATTGGTAATTATTGTTTTACCCCTGTCTACCACAATAAGATGCCTTAATTTGTCGTAGTCTATTCGTACATTATTATCGATTAAATCACCGGGTATAGACTGGATTTTAAAATACTCTTTTAAAAAATAGAGAACCATATCGGAATTATACAACCTCTCCTGGTTAAGGGAATATTCTGAAAATAAGTAATTGCCATACCATTGGTCGATAATCTCCATTAAATACCCGGTCTCATGTTTTATCAATCCTGCCGATTGATAATAATCGATCATTTCCGTGACATCGGTGCGGGTAAATCCCAGCATCCGGTTAAAGAGGGCGTCAAGAGAAACATTTTCCCCGATATTATACCCGCTGGTAACATCATCCATGGTAATGGGGGATACGCCGGTTATAAAGGAGCGGCTAATAGGTGCGCCTGTACCGGTAGTTCCTTTTTTCAATGCATTAAAAAAAGACCGGAAAAAACCCGGTCCGTGTGTTAGTTTTAGATAGGCGTCCTCACCCACTGTGGATAGGATGGTGTTGGCAAAATTATCATATTCGTCGATAATCACGTATAATTTTTGCCTGGCGCCTTTACAGAGAAGAAGCAAGGTAGATAAGACGTCGGTGGCAGACCGGCTGTTTTCTATTTTTTGGGCGTAATAGTCTCTTTTGGGGTTAGTTGACAGATAATCACTGTATCTTTGAATAAAATCCACGGCAGCGTCTTGAATATGATTTAAAAAGGAAGCTTCCATTTTTTCCGGATCAGGTTCCACGACAGAGAAATTTAAGCTTAACACCAGGTACCTGCCTCTTTCGTCCGTGGGATGATCATAAATCCACGTGCCTTTGAAAAATTCTTCAAACCGGTCTTTGTAGAAGACATCATAATAGGCTTCCATCACGGAAAGAAACAGGGATTTACCAAAACGCCGGGGCCGGATAAGAAATAAATAATTTCCCACTTCCTCCACGGTAGGTAAAAAAATAGTCTTGTCTACATAGTAACAGTTTTGTTGAACCAGCAGCTCATAATTTGCCAACCCATAAGGGATTCTCTTTATCTTCTTATCCTTCATGGTTTCTCCGCTTCCATTATATAGGAATTCCCCTATTTTTACAAGGGATGTACTTTTTAAAAAGTTGACAGCCCGGTTTTTCTATCGGTTAGAAGGTTTTTTCTCTACCTCCTTGACACAGCGAAATCCTACATTGAAATCACGCCACCCGGCACCCAAACTATTACGGTAATACACCCTATTACAAAACTTACCGGAATGCCAGCCGCCGCCGCGAATGACCCGGTGTTTTCCTATTTCCGGTCCTTTAGGATTTTTATATGGACTCTTCAAGTAATAATCCCTGTCGTAATAATCCGAAACCCATTCAGCCACATTACCAGCCATATCATGCAGCCCAAACTTGTTGGCAGGATAACTCCCCACAATAGCAGTACCTTTTGATTGCAGCGCAAAATTGGCAAGTTTAGGGTCCAGGTCATCTCCATCAGGGAAATTTTTCCCAATTAAACCTCCCCTGGCCGCATATTCCCATTCCGCTTCAGTAGGAAGCCGCATCCCTTTCCACTCTGCATAGGCTTTCGCATCCGCATACGAAACCCCTACCACCGGATGATCGGGAAAATCAAGACCACAATGGAATTCATTCATTCCCCAAAATTCCGGTAATTTTCGGCCTGTCGCTTTACAAAACTGGTAATATTGGGCATTAGTCACTTCATACTTATCCATGTAAAAGGAATCCACATCCACCTTATGTGCATGGTCATCGATGTAGGATTTTTTGTCTTTTGACTCTTCTTTTGGCCTTTGCAGTCCCATTATAAATTCACCCCCGCGAATGAGCACCAATTCGCTCTTTTTGATTGATGCATGGCCATTATGTTTTTGCGGATTTGCCGCGGAAAAAGGAATAACTAAAGCTAAAACAAAAAACATTAAAATGAAAGATAAAGTACTTGTTTTTTCGTTTTGACGTCTCATAATGGAAAGATTTTAAACCAAATAGGCATAGATTTCAACCCCACGGTCCCAAGGCGTAGGCAATATCCATGACTCTCTCTAAACAAAAGTTTTGTGGGGGTCCAGGGGGTGGTTTTTCAAAAGAACCCCCTGGTCGCCGAAGGCTTAAATGGGCTTAAACGGCCTTATAGGCTCTGCGTACACCTTTCGGGCCGGTACAGAGACAAATTTCTTCTCAGGATAACGCAAGGCTGTCAGTTTACCACCAAACACACATCCGGTGTCGATGTTTACCGTATCGTTTAACCACTCCACCGCTGGAACAGGCGTGTGTCCATAAACCACTACCGCCCACCCACGATACCGCTCTGCCCAATTGTAACGGATAGGTAATCCGAATTCATCCGTCTCACCAGTGGTTTCACCATAAAGACAAAACTCGCGAACCCTTCTGGACATGCGCCCCTGCATTCCCCGCTTAAGCCCGGCATGGGCCACCACTAACTTACCCCTGTCAAAAACATAATGACTGGGAAGCCCATCCAGGAAAGTCACTGTTTCTTTTATAAACGCATCTCGTATGTCTTCAGGCAGCGCATCGATTTCGTTTAATGTATCGGCTAAACCATGATTAACCTGGACATTTCTTCCCTTTAATTTTCGCGTGAGTTTCAGATCATGATTGCCGGGAACACAAAAACCACTGCCTGATTGAACCATATTATATACCAGCTTAATGGTATCGATAATTTTCGGTCCCCGGTCAACAATATCACCGAGAAAAACCGCGGTTCTCTTTTCCAGGTGAGAAAACACCGGGCCTTTCATGGGCCCTGCCATATCAGTGTTTAGGTTTTCCTTCACCTCCTGGTACCCCAATTTTTCCAGCAGTTCTACCAATTCATCATAACACCCATGCACATCGCCAATAATATCAAAAGGCCCGGCTAAATCCGTTTTATCACATCGCAGCGGCAGCCGTTTCACCACGGCTGCATTCACCTCATCCTCTGAATTCAATATATATATATACCGAAAACCCTCTTTTTCCAGGTTTCTAATAGAGCGTTCCATCTGGTTTATTTGACGCTGGATCGCATGCGGGGGCACTCTCCTGTCCGTTCGCTTCCGGCTGCGTTCCAGGCAGATTTCTTTCGGCAAATCCAAAACAATTGCTGCCAGAATATAATGAAATCGTCGGGCCATTTCAATTAACGGTTCCCTGTCCTCAGGCTTGATATTGGTGGCATCGATAACTGTCAGCCTGCCCCTGACAAACCGTTTTTTGGCAATAAGATTCAAAACCTCGAAAGCATCCCTCGTGGCCTGTTGATCATTTTCATCATCAGAAATAAGCCCACGACAGTAATCCGAAGACAATACCTCTGTACCGGTAAAATGTTTCCCGGCAAAAGTGGATTTCCCGCACCCGGAAGGCCCAATCAATAGAACCAGGGATAACTTCGGTATTTTAATCTCCATTCTTACTTTCTTACCTTCCTCGCTTCTCCGTTTCTTCTATTCCTATATGCCAATTGCCAATTGCCAATTGCCAACTGTCAACTGACCTAATACCTTTTGATGCTTTTGTTGTAAATTTCATCTAAGAACTCTTGTTTGCGTCTTAATAAACGTTTATTGATGGGTGAAAATCCTTTAACGGAATTTTCGTCTAATACTCCCATGTATTTGCCGATAAAATCAGCGGTCAGGGTTTTTATATTATAGAAAATCCAGTAAAATTTCTTATGAATCGGGATTTTCAATTTGAACAGCGCCACGAACGTCCGGTGAAGTGTACGTTTAACAATGGCTTTAATCACTCCCAATTTACGCCGGATATAGTAGATTTCAAATTCCGGGATACTTAAGTGCTGGTCGATGCACATCCGCTTCATCAAATAACTAAAACTGACTTTGTGCCAGTGGTAAAACTTTGCTCCCTTGGAAATTGCTACCCGTTGATTGTTGAGAATGAGTTTCTTGGCAAACAGCATGTCTTCGCCGTAAGGAACAGCGGGGAATTTCACATTTAAAAGCACTTCCCGGGTAATACAGGAAGAGCAATTATCAAAATTGCACAACCGCCGCCGCAATTCCGGTGTGAAATGATCCCAACAGAACCGGGAGATGGGTTCTACCACCTCGTACCGGTCTTCCCACCAGTTATTGTGGATATAGGCATCGATGGGGTCGTGGGTTTCCGGGTTCACTTGGCACACACCGTACGCAGCCGTAGCTTTATTCTCCAGGACGGGTTTTGCCAGCTCAGTAAGAAAATGTTTGCCAATGGGTATAATATCATCGGTAAAAAACATCATATATGCCCCAACGGCTTCCTGTGAAGCTCTCATCCGGGTACCGCTGTGACTGAATTCGCCCTCCGGTACATGAATGACCTTTTTATGCTTAAAAGGTGTACTTTTTAAATAATTAACCGTTCCATCTTTGGAACTGTTGTCCATAAATATCACTTCGTATTGATAAGGGAATTCCTGGTCTAATAAAGCGGTGATAAGATTTTGAACAACCCCCATGGAATCTTTGGTCAATATCACAATCGAAAACATTATATCCATATTCACCTTCTTTTCTTCTTCTCTTCCTTCGTGTCCTTCGTGTCCTTCGTGCCTTCGTGGTTCCCCCCTAAATCGAACGATATTTTTGGAGTTCTGTGCTGAAAAAATCCCTGACATTTTTTTCAAACACGTCGCGGGTGAATTTCTTGCTTCGTTCGCAAGCGTTCGCCCCCAGTTTTTTCCTCAGGTCCGGTTCCCTGATGAGTTTCAGGGTAAAAGTCATCAGTTCCGCGGTTGAGGTGACCCGGAAGCCCGACTCTTCGTGTTCCACGATTTCCCGCTGCCCGCCGCCGTCAAATACAATAGGAACCAACCGGTTTTGCATGGCCTCCACGATAGTCATACCAAAATGTTCCACCAATGCCGGGTCTGTCTGGCCCAGCCCGCATAAATGCCAGAAAATAGCGGATTTTTTGTACAGGGCTTTTAATTCATCACCGGGGATGTTCACCTTTAATTGGATATTCCCGGCGCCGCTCTTTTGAATGACTGCTTTGATGGTTTTGAGGTAATCGTTCTCATCCGGGCTTCCACCCACCAATACAAGCTGCCATTGCTTAAAAAGCTCAGGGTACCTGCGGTTCAGTTTAACAAAGGTGCGAACCAATTCCAGTTGTTTCTTGCTGCCCCCTGACTCAAACCGGGCCACCGAAAGGATGATATTTTCCTTTTCCGGCTTTTTTTCATCTGTACCCGCTTCCATATCCACCGGTGGATAGATATGTTTGTGGGGTGAAAATTTCCATTTTTGTTCAATCCAGTGAGCTGTATACTTGCTATTGTAGATCACATAGGTGTATTGGTCCGCGTAAAAATAATCTTTAGGCCGCCTTTCGGGGAAATGGACAATTAAGGCGGAGAGATTAGAAAGCGGGCATACTTTCTCGTTCATGCTGTTATTGATAAAGAAATCGTAATTGCCGCTCTCTTTACTGATAATGTGAAAGGGATTGGCCACACGCCGGGAAACTCGTGCCGGGTCCAGGTGGACGGGATCCAGTGCTTCAAAAAAGGGGATAGGGATGATTTTGATTTTACAAGCGGATAAGTCCAGGTGGTACCACTCCAAAATATCCTGGAGGGTAATTTTTTTATTAAGAATTAAGGTAATATCAAACATATCTTGCAAAGCATGGGCGATAGTGAAGCCGTACTTCTGGCCGCCGCCAATGATGTGGCCGGTATGGTCGTAAATCGCCAGTGTAGGTTTTCGTAAACCCAACACCACCTGGATGCGCATTAATACATTGTAAGCCGCCTGGATGCCATGCCCTGCTGCAATTTTATCGATCTCATCTTTTAGTTGAGATACATTTAAAGGAGACTGCGAAAGAATGTTTTTAATTGGTTCCGGGTTTATTTGTTTCATTTTTTAATTTTTCCAACTGTTCCAGCAGCAATTCCTGGTCTTCTTCAAACGTTTTTAGTTTTTCTTCGATCTCTTTGATTTTTTGTTCGTTGTGCCGGAAGCGGATAAAGGAGGCCAGGTGGAAAGCCACCAGTTGTGCATTGAATTGTTTCTGCTTTTCCAGTAACGTATTGGTGTAAAAACCGGTGAGTTTCATAAAGAGGCGTTTAATAAGCACAATCGGTTTTCCCAGGATTCGTCGATGGGAGGTAATGGTTTTAGGGTCTGGCCGGATGTCGATATCGTCGTTTAAGAAAGAAAGGCGGTTACCCATTTCATTATCCAGTTCCCGCTCCGATAGTTCCCACAGGTCCATGGGAAAATCCCGGTCGATTTCCCTCTTCACCAGGTGCTTGACATCGGAGATATTCTCCTTTTGTTTGTAAATCTCCTCTTTTAAACGGTTGATTTCGTTTACGATTTGTTCATCCATATAACCATCCATGAATATGAAAATGTTATCATTTTTTCCTTTTTAAGGCAATTGTCAAATGAAAAAAAAAATGTTAAAATAAAAATTAAAGATAGAATTATCACGTTTCAGACAAAGGTTAGAGAATTGAAATCGTTGACAGCAATAGATTTGAGGTGTATCCAATTTTTCGCTTATTTTATCCAATAAATCGGAGGCCTTTTCATGTATAAGATTATCGAGAAAGAGATGTTATCTGAAGATGTTGTTAGATTGGTAATTGAGAGCAAACTTGTAGCGAGGACCAGGAAGGCCGGCCAATTTGTTATCGTTAAAATCGGGGATAAAGGGGAACGGATTCCCTTAACCATTGCCGATGCAGACCCGGAAAAGGGAACGATTACTCTGATTGTACAGAAAGTGGGTACAACATCGCATAAACTTTCATTGTTAAATGCCGGTGATTCGGTTACCGACCTAGTGGGTCCCCTGGGCAAGCCCACGGAAATTGAAAAAGTGGGAACCGTTCTTGCCGCGGGAGGCGGCGTGGGAATTGCCCCCCTTTATCCCATTGCAAAAGCTTTGAAAGAAGCTGGTAATCGCTTGGTTGTTATATTGGCAGCCAGGAGTAAAGATTTGATTATCCTGGAACAAGACATGAAAGCCTTTGCCGATGAAGTGGTGATTATGACCGATGATGGCTCTTACGGTAAAAAAGGGCTGGTCACGGTTGGAATTGAAGATGTGATTAAACGGGAGAAAGTTGATCTGTGTGTGGGCATAGGGCCTGCTGTGATGATGAAATTTGTGGCCTTGTTAACGAAAAAGTATAATATTCACACCATTGCCAGTTTAAATACCATCATGGTGGATGGGACAGGGATGTGCGGTGCTTGCCGGGTCACTGTCGGGGGTCAAACCAAATTCGTTTGTGTGGACGGTCCGGAATTTGACGCTCATCAAGTGGATTTCGATGAAATGTTAAAGCGGCTTAATGCTTATAGAAAGGTGGAAGAGCTTTCCTATAAAAGATACCTGGAATCCCTCAACAATTAAGGAGGACGCATGCCTGTAGATTATAACCAATTGAAAAAAGATAGAGCAGCGGATTGGCGGGAAGAATTACGCAAGACCTTAACTGCCAAAGAGCGAACCAAAATCGAGCGGGTGAAGATGCCGGAAAGGCCAGCAAATGAGCGTAATAAAGATTTTGACGAAGTCCCCATAGGGCTGTCCGAAGACCAGGCCCGGACCGAAGCCAGCCGCTGCCTGGATTGCTCAAACCCTACCTGTATTTCCGGGTGTCCTGTGAATATTAATATCCCGGGTTTCATCAAAGAAATCGAACGAGGTAAATTCTTAGAATCCGCAAAAGTGTTGAAACAGACCAATGCGCTCCCTGCTGTTTGCGGCCGGGTATGCCCCCAGGAAACCCAGTGTGAAGAACAGTGTATATACAACCGCATGAAAAAGAGGCCGGTAGCCATCGGCATGCTTGAACGCTGGGCTTCCGATTACGAACGCAGCACCGGTAATATTTCAATTCCTGGAATCGCAGAGAAAAATAATATAAAAGTAGCTATTGTCGGTTCTGGTCCCGCCGGTCTAACCGTGGCCGGAGAATTAGCAAAATGGGGCTACGATGTCACTATATTTGAAGCCCTGCACGAATACGGCGGTGTGTTGGTGTATGGCATCCCTGAATTCCGGCTGCCCAAAGAAATCGTGCGCACAGAAATCGGTATACTGGAAAAAATGGGGGTTAAACTGGTTAAAAACTTTATCGTCGGCCGGAGTGCCAGTTTCGATGATTTAAGAGAAGAAGGTTTCAAAGCCTTTTTTATTGCCAGTGGCGCCGGTCTGCCCAGTTTCATGAGAATCCCCGGTGAAAACCTGATTAATATCTATTCTTCCAATGAGTACTTAACTCGCGTGAACCTGATGAAAGCCTTTAAATTCCCGGAATTCGATACCCCGATTGTGAGAGGTAAAAAAGTAGCAGTCATCGGTGGTGGAAACACAGCCATGGATTCTGTGAGAACTTCCCTACGGTTGGGAGCTGAGCGCGCCATGATTATTTACCGCCGGTCCGAAAAGGAAATGCCCGCTCGAATCGAAGAAATCCATCATGCTAAAGAAGAAGGCGTGGAATTTTTGACCCTTACCAACCCGGTTGAATACCTGGGTGACCCTGATGGCCGCGTGACACAGGTGAAGGTGCAAAAAATGGAATTAGGAGAGCCAGATGAATCCGGGCGCCGCAGACCCAGGCCCATTAAAGGTTCCGAGTATTTAATCGATGTGGACACCGTTGTGGTGGGAATTGGCACATCACCCAACCCGCTGATACCCCAGGCACTCCCGGAACTGGAAACCACCCGTTGGAAAACTATTGTCGTGAATGAAGAAACCATGGAAACATCTATCCCGGGAATGTTTGCCGGCGGGGATATTGTTCGCGGAGGCGCAACTGTTATTTTAGCCATGGGCGACGGTAAGATCGCCGCCGAACATATGCACAAGTACCTGCAAAGCAAATAGATGCCTCCGGCGGCCATGGGGGCTCTTTTCGAGAAAACCGCCCCCCTGGACCCCCCGCAAAAGCTTTTCATACTCGGTTAAACATCGTACCATGCTTCCCAACATATTACCCCATTGGGATAATTTGTATTCCGTTTCCAAAGAAGGGTTTGTATTTTGTAATTTTGAATTTGGAATTTGTTTGTAATTTGTGATTTGGAATTTGTAATTTTCATTTGCCTTCTTCTCTTCTTCTTTTCTTGCCAACTGCCAACTGCCAACTGCCAACTGCCAACTGTCTTTTCGTTCCTTCGTGGCTAAAATTCCTGCATTTTCCTTCAACCGGTTGATATTTTGTTTGATATGTGGTACATATTTATTTTTAATCTGTTTAAAAGCTGAAGGACAAGGGAGTATGTATGATGGTAAAATTTATGGAAAACATAACCGGTAAGCGAAAAAAAATCGTATATTCATGCCTGCTGCTGATCCCGGTTATCTTAACCGGCCTGTCAAAGGTTCCTTCTATTCAATGGAAAAAAGTTGATACCGGCTTATATATCGCCTCTGTTGACTCACCATTGAAATCTTCGCTAGGTGATTCTAAAATCACCATCTTAAAAATCAACCCCAAATACTATCATTTTAAGTTGATTAGTGCCAAAGAAACCAATGAAGCAAACAAGACAGCAAAAGAATGGGCAGCGTCCCGGAACCTGATTGCGGTCATCAATGCAGGGATGTTCCAGGAAGACTATAAAACCAACGTGGGTTTTATGAAAAATTATGATTTTATTAACAGCCGCAAGATGAATAAACATAACACAGTTACGGCTTTTAACCGGAAAACCCTGGATGTGCCTGAGTTCCAGATCATCGATTTGAAATGCCAGGATTGGAACATACTTAAAACCAAATACCATTCATTTGTACAGGGGATTCGCATGATCGACTGCCGTCAAAGGAATCGCTGGAGCCAGCAGGATAAAAAATGGAGCATGGTGGTGATTGGGATGGATAAGAGAGGGAATGCCTTATTTATATTTACCCGTTCTCCCTATTCAGCGCATGATTTTATTAATATTCTTTTACAATTGTCTTTGTCGATTTATAATGCCATGTACCTGGAGGGTGGGCCTGAGGCTTCTTTTTATCTAAATCATAAGGGGATTGAAATTCAGAAATTTGGCAGTTATGAGACGGGTTTTAATCTGAATGATGATAATAAAGGTTATTGGCCCATCCCCAATGTGATTGGAATCAAAAAGAAACAGCAATTCTAAATTTACCATTTGTCCGGGCGAACACGAAATGCAGGCCGAGCCCCTACATCTGATGGACGTTTTCGTGCATTTGTAGGGGTAAACCTTGTGTTTACCCTTGCGTGAAACGCCAAAATTAGAATTGCTGAAAAAGAAACCATCCGGTTGAATTTTTTTTTGATTTATGGTATTCAAAGCTTTAATCATTATCCATATAAAAAATTAAATGAAACGGTTGTTGAAAAACAACCTTGAGAGGAGAAAATGATAAATAATCAAACGCAAAAAGCAAACGACAGTTGGAAACGAATTGCCATTTTCCTGGTAATCACTTTTATCCTGGGCGCCGCGGCATATGTCCTCAAGGCCAAGATGGTGGACGATCGACTCAGTCGCATATTTTCTCTGGTGCTGATCTTTATCCCGGCAGCAGGGGCCATTCTTACCCAGCTAATCACCGGGCGAAGCCTGGGCGAATTCGCCTGGAAACTTAAGGATAAGCGTTACTTATTGTGGAGTGTTCTCCTTCCCGTGGGTATTGCTCTGGTGGTGTATATCATCGTATGGATCGTGATGGGAGGATTCTATGATGAAAGTATTGTTTATAAGGCAAGTGGGCTGCTTAAACTGAAAACCGATGACCCCGTTATTGCCCTGGGCGCCTATTTCCTCTTTTTCTGCACAATTTATTTTGTCTGGGCCATTATAATGTCCCTGGGCAGCGAATTGGGATGGCAGGGGGTACTGGTTCCTGCATTGGCAAAACAAACCTCCTTCACCACCACGGCCTTGATTACCGGCATAGTCTATGTTGTTTGGGATTTACCGTGGTTTCTATTCTTCAGTAAGTCTGAATTCCTTAAGTTGGAACCGGTTTGGGGAATTGTCTGGCCTTCGGTAGGGGCTTTGGCCTCAGGTTTTGTGCTCACCTGGTTAAGGTTAAAAACCCAAAGCCTGTGGCCGCCGGTCTTTTTCCGGGCTACCTACGGCGTATTCGTTATCTGGATACTTCACTTCATCACTGCACCCACCCCATCTATGAAGTACGTCGTCGGTTCGTTTGGCTGTGCCCTCCCCGCCTGCCTGGTGGTACTCGCGTTTGTACTCTGGCTAAAACGACCCCTCGGCGAGGGGAGCCGCTGAAGGCGCATACGCGCCATCTAAAGGCTTCCTTACCAGGATCAACCATTTCGCCGACTATTTTTGAAATTGACATTTTTATTAAATAGGATGTTGTTTCAAACGTTTAGGGAAGCC
>JABAOF010008765.1_pt2 | contig 30766 bp, 26 predicted proteins | sample 7062171 | NCBI WGS metagenome assembly JABAOF01 (sample SAMN14538628, study PRJNA623070) | marine sediment metagenome | biome: marine biome [ENVO:00000428]; feature: marine pelagic biome [ENVO:01000023]; material: deep marine sediment [ENVO:00002113] | place: India: Gulf of Khambhat ...
ACCTTGAACTGGATAGCTGAAAACCTAGGCACCGAAACACGAGTGAATCTGATGTTCCAGTATCGACCAGAATGGCGCGCACACGAAATCCCCGAGCTCCAAAGACGACTTACTAAATCTGAAATGAAAAAAACGGTTCAATTAGCCGAAAAAGCAAACCTAAAAAACATAGTTTAGACCCAAGCAATTCTCTTCTATTAAACCGCAGATACTTAAAAACACAGAAAGGGATTATTTTCAAAATCGGATGTCGTTTGTGGTGCGGTCGCCGGGATTTGAACCCGGGTCGTCAGCGTGGGAGGCTGGAGTCCTAGCCAAACTAGACTACGACCGCTCCTATTCTAATGATCCAAGCCTTTTCTAACTCAGCTAGGTCAATGTTAACAATATTATTTTTATTCTTTTGGTCAAATACTGTCCGTTCTAACGTTCAAGTTTTTGTTGTTATAACTTCTGTTTTTTCCTTAGTTTGGTTTGATAAGGGCCCTCAGAGTTCCTGTGTTCATCATTGTATTTCAAATAAGCACAGGATCACTATGGCAGTAGAGCAAGTATTCAAATAGCTAAAAAACAAAAGTTTTTCCAATAAAGAGAACGGTGAAACATTTTGTGGTATGAATATCCAATTCCCGCAAATTTTGACAAACAGAAAGAAATTATTCGGGCGTTAAGGAAATGGATACAACAACTTGAAAATGGTAATCTCATTGAGGGTTATGCATTCAATCACTATTATCCAGATCCACAGAACCCAGACGAACCTGATGAATTAAGAATCAGATTTCAATATGCAGACGAGCAAAACCGATACAGAATAGAGGTAGAACTTGAAAGCGAAGTGAAAAACTTACTGCCAAACTACGTCAAACAAGTGCGACCTTGGAGTTCCTATTCAAAGGAAGACCACGTGTTGCAAGCATACGAACTTGGAAGCAGATGCGCCTTTTTTGCTTGGGAGCAAATTGACAATGGACGTTTTTTGGAGAGTTACTTTGATCAAGCATCCATCCTTAAAACCCAGAAAGGGGTTGTCGCTAAGCGAATACCCCTGGAATTTCAAACCCTTTTAAGCCACGCAGTAATGAACTCTCTTGGTATTCCAAAAAATCCAGATGAACACGCAATCCTCATAAAAAACTTAATGGATTCAACCAATTCGAAAACAAAAAAAGAACTAATAAAATGGCTGCAAAAAAAGTGGATTGATCTTTGATCCTAAACCAACCCAGCTTTCCTCACAGTTTTCGTGACATAGGGATTCACAGGCATCAAAATTACCGTGTTTATTGTTCTTTTGCTTCTCCAATTTTGCAGCGGAAATAGAAAAAAATTTTGGTAATTAAATTTTCTTCTGGCTTTATATTGCCAATATTGCAGATTATAGCAATCATTATCTTTTACCAACAAGAAAAGAATACCGAAAAGGAGAGCTACGTACATGCCTAGAAACTTAACCTACACAGATGCAGGTGTAAACCGTGAACAACGCCACGAATCAAAAAGACACCTTAAGACGCTAGAGGAAACTTTCAGCTATAGCAATTATGGCTCCGTGATGTGTCTGCCGTACGGAAACATCTTCCCAGTTGGCCAAGACGTGTACTTGGACCTCGTTATAGAAGGCGTAGGCACCAAAGTTCTAGTAGCACAACTGGCAGGCAAGTACAACACTATAGGTGTTGACGCGGTTGCCATGGCAGTTAACGATGTCATACGTTCAGGAGCCAAGCCTCTAGCCATCGCAGACAACATCCATGCGCAAGCTAGCGACCCGCAATTGGTTAAAGCTTGGCTTGAAGGCGTAGCCGAGGGTGCCGCCGAGTCAGAATGTCCAGTGACGGGCGGAGAGATAGGTGACGTAGCCGAAGTTATAACGGGCATTGCAAAAGGAGCAGGCTTCGACATGATTGTGGCAGCCGTAGGCAGAGTTCTAAAGCAGGACATAATTACTGGGAAGAACATCATACCCGGCGACCCGATAATCGGTTTAAGAAGCAGTGGACTCCACAGCAACGGCTTAAGTCTCGCAAGAAAGATTCTTTTCAGTGAATGGGGTGGGAAGTACAAGCCAAACGTTATTCCACAAGGCTTAGACAGCGAAATAGCGCTTGAAGTTCTAGAGCCCACTAAAATCTACGTGAAACCTCTCCTCAAAGCAGCTCAAGCAGTTAAGATTAAAGCAGCCGTGCACATAACAGGCGATGGCTACTTGAAATTCAACAATCTCGCACGTTTCTCACCGGGAATAGGTTTTGAATTCGACAATTTCAAGCCGCAGCCTATCTTCGCTTTGATACAAAAAACTGCAACAGAGCTAGGCTATACGGTTACGGACGAGGAAATGTTCAAGACTTTTAACATGGGATGGGGCTTCGCCATAATCGTTGGCGAAACAGACAAAGAAAAAGCGATTTCTGCCTTAGAAAATGCTGATGCTCAACCTGAACAGATTGGAAAAGTGATAGAAAAGCAGAAAATTGTGATCCACCGCGGAAAAAAGAAACTGGTTTTAGCATAATGGTTTGTACAGGTTAGTGATGAAAGCGTTTAAATCAGTATGTTTAACATTTTAGTCCATGAAATACCGCGTGAAAATCGAAGTTAGCCTTAAACCGGGTCACAGCGATCCAGAAGGTGAAACAGCGTCAAGGTTGCTTAGAGAGCTTGGCTATTCGGTTAACGCAGTGTACGTAAGCAAAGTATACACAATTTTTCTCCAAGCCCAAACGCCAAGCGAAGCCAAAACGAAAGCTGAAGAAATGTGCAAGAGGCTTCTGGCAAACCCAACCAAAGATAACTACATAATAGCAGTCGAGGAGCAAAAATGAACACTGGCATCTACGTCCGTGGCAAAACCTCCTTCAAAATGTACGAAATAGCCCTGTCTGAAGCTTCAGAGGCGCAGCTTTCAGAAGTGAGTTGCAAACTGGCCTTGGGCTTAACCATGCAAGAGATGCAAGCTGTCAAAGCCTACTATAAAACTGAAGGCCGCAACGCCACTGACGTGGAGCTTCAAACTATAAGCCAAACATGGTCTGAGCATTGCTGTCACAAGACGTTCAGGGGCAAAATACGCTTAGGCAACAAGGAAATCAGCAGCCTCATAAAAACGTTCATCGCAAAGGCTACACGAGAAATCAACCCGTCTTGGTGCTTCAGCGTCTTCGAAGACAACGCTGGCATCGTTAAATTTGACAAAGGCTACGGGATAGCTGCAAAAGTTGAAACCCATAACCACCCGTCTGCAGTTGAACCGTTTGGTGGCGCTGCCACAGGCGTAGGTGGCGTAATCCGTGATGTTTTAGGTGTGTGGGCAGATCCTATAGCGTGTACTGACGTTTTGGGCTTTGGACCGTTAAATTATGATTATAACAAGCTCCCAGCAGGTGTAAAACACCCAGAATACGTGTACATGGGCGTCACAGCGGGCATAAGCGCTTACGGAAACAACATGGGCATTCCCACCGTGAACGGCGCTATATATTTCGATGAAAGTTACACGGGAAACGTAACAGTCTACTGCGGATGCATCGGAATTTTGCCGCTTAACAAGTTCCGACGAAACGCCCAAGCAAATCACATAATTCTGCTGGCGGGAGGAAAAACAGGCCGAGACGGCATCCACGGCGTAACCTTCGCCTCCGCCGAGCTCACAGAAGAATCGGAAGAGGTTTCCAGACCTGCTGTGCAAATTGCAGACCCTATCGAAGAGGAAAAATTAAAACGCGGTATCATCGAGGTTCGCGACCGTGAACTCGCCTCGGCGATAACGGATTTGGGCGGTGGAGGATTATCATCTGCTGTCGGTGAAACCGCTGAAAAATTCGGTTGTGGCGCAACAGTGGCACTTGAAAAGGTGCCGTTGAAGTATCAAGGTTTAGCTCCTTGGGAAATTTACATTTCAGAATCGCAGGAAAGGATGCTTTTAGCGGTTCCGCCTGAGAATTTGGATCTTGTTATGGCGATTTTTGAGCAGGAAGATGTTGACGCGACCGCTATTGGAAAATTAACCGCCGAGCGCCGTTTGCACTTGGATTATCTGGGTGAAACTGTTGCAGACTTGGATATGGGTTTCTTGTTTGATATTTGCGAAAGCACAAAAATCGCCATCGTAAAAACCCCGAGATTGACGGAACCAGAGTTTACGGAACCACAAAACCTGTCAGAAACACTGATGCAATTGCTTTCTGCGCCGAACATCGCCAGCAAAGAATCTGTAGTACGCACATATGACCATGAAGTTAAAGGCAACACTACGCTTAAGCCGTTGCAAGGCAGATTTGCTGGACCCAACGATGCCGCCGTGCTGAAACCACTTGACCACTCATGGAAAGGCTTAGCCATCTCATGTGGCATGAATCCGAATTACGGAAAAATTGACGCTTACTGGATGGCAGCTTCAGCTATTGACGAAGCTGTGCGGAATAACCTTGCTGTCGGCGGTACAAGAATTGCTTTGCTGGATAACTTCACTTGGGGTAACCCTGAAAAACCAGAACGCCTAGGATCGCTGGTCAGAGCGTGCGAAGCTTGTTACGATGTTGCAAGAATATTTGAGACACCGTTTATTTCAGGCAAGGACAGCCTCTATAACGAGTCACCTTTAGGACCTGTAACACCAACCCTGCTTATAACTGCCGTGGGAATCGTACCCGACGTACGCTCAATCGTGTCAATGGACCTGAAGGCTCCAGGTAACCTACTCTACATACTAGGTGACACTTATCCTGAACTGGGCGGCTCCGAATACTACAAGCTAAAAGGATTCCTAGGCAAATCAGTCCCGAAACTACACGCATCCAAAGCAAAAAAAACATACCACAAACTCACCAAAGCCATGGGCGAAAGCGTCATAAAATCGTGCCATGACCTCTCAGAGGGCGGATTAGCAGTGGCCGCGGCTGAGATGGCATTTGCAGGCGGCTACGGCTTAAAGCTTGATTTGAGGGCGATACCTAACAGATCGATTACACGAAACGACTTTTTGCTATTTTCAGAATCTAACAGTCGCTTCCTTCTAGAAGTGGCAGAGCAAGACTGCTCCGAGTTCGAGAAGCTAATAAAAAACGAAGCTTGCAAGATTATAGGAAGAGTTACTAAAGACGAGAAACTGTTGATTCGCGGCTTGGAAGGAAAAGTTTTGGTTAAAGCTGGTCTTACCGAGTTGCGGCGCAGTTGGAAGAAAACGCTTAGTATGGAGGCACAAAACGAATGAAAAGAGACGAAATCAAAGTCTGCGTTATGCGAGTCGGCGGAACAAACTGCGACGCAGAAACCCAACGTGCCTTCAAAGAATGTGGCTTGCAAGCCGAAGTACTTCATGTCAACGAGCTATTCAAACAAGGCAACTTATTAGACTATAGCGTGCTGGTATTTCCAGGTGGCTTCTCGTTCGGCGACTACGTGCGTTCAGGAGTAATATTTGCCAGGTCGCTCAGCGCAAAGCTGGGCAAAGAAATAGAAACCTTTGTGGACGAGGGCAGGCCAATCTTGGGAATATGCAACGGTTTTCAAATTTTGGTTGAATACGGCTTGCTTCCAGGATTTGAGAGAGTAAGCGTTTATCCTGAAGCTACGCTAACAACCAATGTGCCGCAGGGATTTAAGTGCCAATGGATACACCTTAGAAATTACAACAAAGGCAAATGCGTCTTCACAAGCAAAATTCAACCAGGAGAAGTTCTAAGAATGCCCATTGCACACTGCGAAGGCAGATTTCTGTTTCCAGTGGAAAAAGAACAACAAATGCTGCAAAAACTAATTGACAACGACATGCTAGTTTTCCGTTACTGTAACGAAAACGGCAAGGTTGCAGACGGAAAATTCCCAATTAACCCAAACGGCGCGTTTCACGATATAGCGGGCATATGTAACAAGGAAGGAACAATCTTAGGTTTGATGCCTCATCCTGAACGAGCAATGTACTGGTGGCAGCAACCAGACTGGACGAGACAAAAGCAGATGCAGCAGTATGGCGACGGAAAGCTCATCTTTGAAAGCTTGATTGACCACCTAACGAAGAAATTCTAAGTCCTTGGCAAATGGAAGCCCCGCTCTAGCTCCCATTTTCGTCACGCACCTAGAAGCCACAAAGTTGCCCAGCCTACCACACTCGAACAAGCTTTTATCGTTAACTAAGCCGTACAGAAAACCCGCGCAAAACGCGTCTCCTGCACCAGTCGTGTCCATAACTTCCACTTTGAAGGATTCTATAAAGTGCCGCTCACGGCCATCCGTAACGTAACAGCCGTCGCCGCCAAGCTTGACTGCAACAATCTCGACACCTTTTCCAATTATAACTTCGGCGCCTTTGCGATAGTTAACCTCGCCTGTTAAGATTTCAAGTTCAATGGCATTTGGCATCAAAACGTGAGCTTTTTTGATGATAGGCTCCAGCTTCAAGAAGCCTTTACGTGCATACAAGGCTCCGGGATCGAAACTAACCTTGACGCTGTTTGAGATAACATCTAAGAGTTTTTTCTGTGTTTGGAATGATTCGTCTCCGACGAACGAAGTTAAATGCAAAAATTGTGCTTGCGAAGCGTATCTAACGTTCACTTCATCGAGCTTTATGATATCGTTAACGCCCGAGTTTATATATAATGCTCGCGAGCCTTTTTTGTCCACAAACCCCAAGACTGAGCCGCTTTTACCCTGATCTGAACGGATTACGCCATCAATGTTTACGCCTTCATTGCAAAAATCTTGAATTAATACATCGCCTTCCCTGTCAAAGCCCACCTTGCCAATGTAACCTACTTTGCAGCCGAGCCTTGCGACACCAACTGCAGTGTTAGCAGCTGATCCGCCGCAGGCTTCCGCGTAATCCTCTACGAAACTTTCATCTTCAGCCTTTGCAAGTTTGTTTACTTTGAAGAGTTTATCCACATTAAGCGCACCGAACCCCACAACGTCAAAACGGCTCATGAAAACAACTCCCGCAAGTGAATTTTAAACTCGCCCAGTTTACCACCGTAATTGCCAGCTGAAACCCGCACCACGCCCTCAACATTCAACAAAGCTTCGATTCCAGCCTTCATAGCTTCCTTAACAGCCCATACCGAGACACCATTGATTACAATTTCTGGAACGTAATGCACGCCGTCGGGAAGCAAAGAGGCGTTGCCTAACTTTGGTTTAAGCGATAAACAATACGGATGGTTCGTAGTTGGTCCTATGATTGGAAACTGGGTTTCAGGCTTCGAGCCAGCGGAGCAAACGTCAAAAGGAGTAACCACGCCCTTTACTGTGTGAATCGCTTCTAAGGCTTTTTCTCCAACCGCCTTTACAGCCTCTTTTGTCTTACACATAACCCAAAAATTCGCTCCCATAACACCGCGGGCGTAACCCAAGTACCGTTCGATTACGAAGTCTGGAACCATAAGCGGAACCACGATAACCTCCCTGCCATATCGATTTTCAACCCACTCGTAACCATCACCGCAGTGCCCCACACGCTCCATCATATCCAGTTTACCCTCTGCATCGGGCAAAGCGTCAAAAACTGCTGTGAAAGGCTTAACAAGTATGTCCTGACGGATCCTATACGAAAGCTCGGCTTCAAACTTCTTTAAAGTCTCGGGTAAGGATTTTTTTGGGCTTAATTCTCCCCAGAATTGTAGTACCGCGCCTTTGCGTTTGTCTGGTGTTTCGCTTTCGATCAGCCATTTCTCTACGCCGCCTTCAACCCTGCCGATGACCACGGATGGCGTAGCGGTTGAGTCTTCAGCGGCACGGTGCAGAGTGCTTTCATCATCAGCAGTGACTATTACGCGACAAAATATTCCTGCAAAGGCTTCGGAGTAGGTATCCTCGATTTCTGGTTTCGTTGCCATTTTACCCGAGTTTCCCAATGGCTTCTCCTCTGACTTTTTTCCTAAATTCACTACTATTTCTTGTTACAGTTTCCATATTTTCCTCTGTTACTATTTGAACCTTGGGTAAGGTCTGAGGGTGAAGTGAAAAAAGCCGGTCGAGAAGTGAGGGATTCATCACCTTGTTGTCTCCGAGAGATTGTACGTTCCAGTTTTTCACTAAATCTAGGGTGGCTGGTTTTCCAAATTTGCAAAAGATATCAGCAATTACCGCTGTGACAAGGTTGTTTTCTGACAAAACCGAGATTTCGGCGTTCCTCACCGCGTAGCTATTGCCATTGAAGGAAACGGTCAATCCACCGTTCTCTCTTACTAGCTTAAAGGCTTCTACGTCGGTTATGCTGTCGCCAACGTACATGGAGTCTTCCAACGGCACATTTAACTTTGTCACGGCGTCCTCTATGGAAGCAGCTTTTTGGCTTCCACCCACGGTAGTTACTTCAGAGAAAATTCTGCCTACGTTCATGTCTGCGATTTCGCTCCAGAAAATATTGTCAAGCCGCTCAATTTTGTCTTTGTCAGCACTGGAAAAATCTTCTATGGTTTTTGCCGTTGTAGGAATAGTTATCATTGACATTTGTGCGATTTCCTTTGTTATTTCTTTTAGCCGTATCTTTTCTTGTTCTGTAACGGTATATTCGTCGATTTCTATTTTGGTGCAGTAAGTGTTTTCGTAGGGAAATTCTAGCCCTTTGCAAAGCGCCTTTATGTAATGCTCGTAGCTTGTGCTTACTATGAAGGCGCTAGCTAATTTCCTAACATGTTGCAGAGTGTGTTTGCTGTTTGCGATTAGGATTAAGTTTTGAGCGGAGAATTCTTCCATCTGCGCGTCTGTAACTTCGTAGGACTTGAGGAAAGGCAAAATCAGTTTAAGTGTGCTTCCCGCCGTGTAGCCTGGCTTATTCAAAACGTCCGCTAGGAAGTCGTCATACTTGCTTATTACGGTGAAAATTTTGTCACCGTTTGGAACGAAACGCGCCGTAATTTCGAAGGCATTATCATTCTTGCTTATAGGGCCCTCACAGTCGGATATGAAAACGCGCTTCAAGGCTTATGCCTCAACCGTTGCATGTGTTTTACGCTAAGTGCTATGTGCTTCTTCGAGGCAATATCCATCCTGTTCCACATAGCACCGCCTTTTATCGCTTGGATGCCTTCCAAGGAGAATCGGCGTGCTTCCTCAATATTTTCGCCAACACCTAAAACGCCCACCGCTCGAGACTTCAATGCATAAACCTGATTGTTCCTTACTTCCATAGCGCCTGGATAAGTTCTTATATTCTCGCCATATTTTCTGTGTAGCATATAGGCCATGGAAAGATCAACTGGAGTATTAACAGCCGCTTTGTTTACAAAGCTGGAGAAAATATCGGCGTAGCCTCCGTAACCCGGCGGAACCTTGTAAGTTAAGACTGTTGCTACCTTATTTAATTCAACATGGGTCAAGTTGCCTTCTAGAATTTTGAAGCAGACATTAACGAAGTCGTCCTTCATTATGGGCAGGATATTTATGATTTCAGGGTCGCCTGGTCGGCTATTATTTTCTAGGATTTTAATTCCCTCTCCCGTGTGCATGAAAGCCAAGTACAAGGGTACGCCTCTCAAAGCTGAGTCGTCTTCTATTTTCGCATTCCATTTTTCGAAAATCTGCGTGGCTAATTGAAGCTCCCGTTCCCGTTCAGATGAGGTTAAAAACGGCAGCACGTCACTTTTGTCTTTGTAGGAGCCCATTCCACCAGTGTTGGGTCCTTTGTCACCGTCAAATGCGCGCTTGTAGTCTCGTGTGCTGGGCAAGGGGACAATATGTTTGCCGTCGCACAGCGCTTGGAAGCTGGATTCTTCACCATCGATTTTTTCTTCTATTAGAACAGTGCCGTACTGAAAATTAGACATGAAATGCTCAAAGAGCTCTTCCCGTGTAATGAAGTGGTCTCCCCAAACGCCTACACCTTTTCCAGCTGTGGGTTTATCAGGCTTAACGACGGCTTTGTTCTCAAGCTGGTCGAGCCAACCGTGAACCGCGGTCTTAACTTCGTCTGTTCCCTTGTAGTCTTTGGGGTCGAAAATCTTGAAACGAGGGTTTGCTTCCGGCGCTATTTCCTGAAATAATAAGCGTTGCTGTACCTTACTGACTTCTATGGCGTATTCTTGCTTTGGGCAGATAACTGGTATACCCGTCCGCTTTTCCAGGAGGTCGCGTAAACCTCCGATTATGGGTTTTTCTGGACCGACTATCGCGAAATCCATTTTATCCTTGTTATTTTCAGCGAACTTACAGATTTTTTCAGTATTTAAGTCGGGTATCACTACGTGTTTAGTTGCTTTTTCCAAGTTGAAAGGATTGAGTTGCTTGTCTGCAATATAGAGTTCAACCTCATGGTTTGGGCTTCTCGCAAAAGCGTCAATCATCGCTGTTTCTCTCGCACCGTACGAAACAACGAGTACACCAATTTTTTCCATTACATGCACCTTTTCTTGCTAGAATAAACTGAAAAGATTAATTTGCTTTTTCACTGAGCTCATGAGGAGATCCCAAATGTCTCGTAGATTCTTCCTTTTTCTTGATACCCCTTAAGGAACTTCTTTTTCATTTCATCAGCTATTTCCTGAGCTAACGGCGTAGGGTACTTACCCGTGATGCACGCGAGACATAATTGGTCACGGCTCTGACCGGTTGCGCGCACTAATCCTTCGATGGATTGGTAGCACACAGCGTCTGCACCTATAATTTTCGCGATTTCCTCTGGATTATGATCCGAGCCAATTAGCTGCCCGTAAGTTGCCATGTCAATTCCATAAAAGCATGGTCCGATTATACGCGGGAAAGTAACGAACATGTAGACTTTTTTGGCTCCTGAACTGCGCATTTTTTCTATTATAACCTTTGTGGTATCACCACGGACTATGCTATCTTCAGTGACTATGAGGCGTTTTCCATCAACTTTTGGTCCTAGAATGTTTATTTTTCTTTCTATGGTGGAGTAGCGGTCCCTATTAAGTAGTATGAAAGCTCTTTCGGTAACGTAACGATGTCTTCGGGATGCTCGTTCCCATTTGAGTCCAGACTCTTCGTGAACGCCCATGGCGGGGTCATCACCGGTTTCAGGCACTGAAAGTACTATATCCGCGTCTCTTACAATTTCAGGGTACTCGCGTACAATGTTTCTTCCAAATTCCTCGCGAATTTCGTAAACATATTTACTGTCAAATCGCGAGTCAGGCCTCGCAAAGTAAGCATACTCAAAAGCGCAAAAAGCTTTACTCGAATTCTTAATTATTGGTTGGCGTTTAAAGCCTTCTTTAGTGACAGTGACCAGTTCACCTGGCTCCAACTCGAAATCTCTTACAAAACCGTTCATCTCTAAACTTACGGTTTCTGAAGAAAATGCATAAGTTTCCTCTTTTGGGCTGTGTCCTGAGCAAAGTGGCTTGATCCCATGCTGGTCTTTGAAAGCGAAAAAGTCACCTTCTCCCGTTATTCCAGTCACGGAAAACGCGCCATCGATGCTTCTCATGCACTCGCCAACTGCTGACGCTAAATCTTTGCAGTTTTCAAGCTCGACTAGTAATTTGCGGCAAACTAAATCTGAATCGCAGGTGTATGGCAGGTCGGAGAAATGCTGGTCAGTCTCCTTTTTAAGTTGACCTGTGTTAACGAGGTTTCCGTTGAATGATAGAGCAAGTTCAAAACCGTTCAGCGATGCGGTGATTGGTTGGGTACCTTCAAGCAGCGAAGGATCATCGCATTTTCCCGAAGTAGTGTACCGAACATTGCCTATACCTGTTGAGCCTGGTAGCCGCCCGAACCATTCTTGTAGGGCGCTGGACTTTAGTTTCGGGACCAAATCAAGGTTTTTATAAACATAAAATTGTTCGCCGTCGTATGTGAGGAACCCGTGTGACTGGTGACCTCTGTGGTTTTGTGCGCGAAGACCCCAATAAACGTAGGAGAAGACCTTTCTATTATCGAAGTTTTTCGCACCGAAGATACCACAGCCTATTTCTTACTCCCTTCTTCAGACGGTGGGAAGTAAAGTAGAAACTAGGTTTATCAGCTTTTAGTACATTTTTAAGTAAAAACCATGGAAAAGATATTTCTCCCAAACAATTTCGTCTTTGTCGCTGCCTCGTTTTTGCATTAATCATTGAAAACAAAAAAAAGCTTGCGATAAACCTAGCAAATGCAAAAGTAACTGAAAGCGTTTCTTTGCTAATTATTTCAATGCTTTCCGCAGTTCTTCTGCTTTGTCAGTTCTTTCCCACGTGAAGTCTGGGTCATCCCTTCCAAAATGCCCAAACACAGCTGTTTTCCTGTATATTGGCCTGAGAAGACGCAGGTTCTCTATAATTGCTTTGGGTCTCATGTCAAAGTGTTTTTTTACTAATCTCAATATCTCATCGTCGGATAGCTTTCCCGTACCGAAGGTATTAACGAACACGGATATTGGCTTTGCAACACCTATGGCATATGATAATTGAACTTCGCACTCATCTGCTAACCCTGCGGCAACAATATTTTTGGCAATATACCTTGCCATGTAGCAGCCTGATTTGTCAACTTTTGATGGGTCTTTTCCTGAAAAGCATCCGCCTCCATGGCTTCCAACTCCTCCGTAAGTGTCAACGATTATTTTTCGTCCCGTTAAGCCTGAATCTGCTAGGGTTCCCCCAATAACGAACCTTCCCGTTCCATTAATTATGTACTTTGTTTCTGCGTTTAGCTTGTCGGCGGATATGATTTTCTTAATTACATGGTTGATTATGTCTTTACGAATTTTTTCGTTGTCAACTTCAGCGGTGTGCTGAGCTGCAATCACGACTGTTGTTACCCTCACTGGTTTTCCATCTTGATATTCAACAGTGACCTGTGACTTGCAGTCAGGTCTTAAATAGGGTAAGGTGCCATTTTTTCTGCATTCAGCCAGTCTCTTAACGAGTTTGTGCGAAAGCATTATAGGCAGAGGCATAAGCTCCTCAGTCTCATTTGTTGCGTAGCCGAACATCATTCCTTGATCTCCAGCACCTTGTTCATGGTCTTCGGTTTCGTCTACTCCCTGTGCAATATCTGGTGACTGCTCCTCAATTGAGACTAGAATGCCGCAGGTTTCCCAATCCAATCCGTCTTTGGCGTTGTCAAATCCGATTTCCTTCAATGTTTTCCGAACAATCTTTGGTATTGACACATAGCAAGAGGTGGTGATTTGCCCAGTGACTATAATGTTTCCCTGCATGACTAATGTTTCGCAGTCAACCCTCGCTTTAGGATCTTTAGATAATATAGCGTCTAAAACGCTGTCTGATACTTGGTCTGCAACTTTGTCTGGATGGCCCTCTCCCACAGATTCTGAAGTGAACAAATATTTTCCAGTCTTTCTCATGGTAAACGCCAAGTGAATTTTATAATGAAGATTTTAGTAAATTAGTCTTTTTCTTAAAAGGTTTTCTAAAAAATTGGGCAGGTATATAAGTGGTTTCGCAGCTATCTTAACCCGCTTTCCTTTGAGTAGACTTGATAGTTGGTGTTCTCGTTGGTAATCTAAATGGAGCGAAAAACTGTGAAACCTACCGCGGCGCATTTTGTCATCTTTTTATCATGTCATAAATTATAATAATCAGCCACTTAAGATAGAATATGGGCACCTGCTATGACTTCACGCTTCAAAAAACTAATTGAAATGCTTGCTAGCCCAAAAGGTCCAGGGCCTTCCACTACGTTTTCCATGTTTCACATATTCTATGCGTTGGAACTTATAGCTGAAAAACCAATCGGGCGTCAAAAGTTAGCTGAGAAAATGAAAGTTGGAGCGGGCGCTATTCGCACAATAATAAATCGCCTTAAAGGTTCTGGCTTGATTACAACCTCAAAAGAGGGCTGTATTCTCACAGATAAGGGTGTAGCCACCTGGAAAAACTTCAAGTCTGTTTTTCCAAAACGGGTTAATATCGAGAAAACAGTTTTGACAACTTCGGAGTACAGTTACGCCTTTCTTGTTAAGAACAAGGGGAATAAGGTCAGATCTGGAATCGACCAGCGCGACGCAGCTATAATGGGTGGGGCGAGGCGTGCTATTGTAATAGTTTTCAAGAATGGTCACCTGATGATAAGGTCGATAAGTAATAGTCTAGAAACGGATTATCCAGAAGCTGCTAATTTGATTCTTGAAAAACTCAAGCCTGAAGACAACGATGTAATAATAATCGCTGGTGCTGATAGTCAGCTGAAAGCGAAGCGTGGCGCTTTTGCTGCAAGCTGGGTGCTTATTGGTGACAATGAGTAACCGTTACATGCTTCGCGGATGATATTGTTTAGTAAGTGTATTTGTTTCCTCCGGTTAAGACTCGCTCCAGCGTTGTGTTGAAGTTTGTTAATCCTTGGTTTGTTTTGGCTGAAACTGGAATCAGAAGCGATTTTATGCCAAGTTGATTGATTGCTTGCATCATGTTTCTGCCGAAAAGGCGTTTTGTTCCTTTAAGTTTTTGCTCAATTGAATCTTCTAGGGCTCTTGGATTAGCCGCCCAGTCAGTTATTGTTTTAACTTGGGTTTCTGGGAGTAAATCGCATTTTGAAAGTAGGTTAATTTGCGATTGGAAGAAGCGGTTATAAACAGCGGCTGAGAGAAACATGTTGGAAACGTAGTTAAGCGGGTTGATGGAAAAAACTGCGTCGAACATATACACTATAGCTTTAGCTTCTTTTGTAAGCTCGTTCACTATGTAAGGACCGCTAGCTCTAAACGCGAACAGCTCCATCTGCCCTGGGGTATCTACTAAAACGAGATCTGCGTTGGCGGCTTCAATGTCTCCCGTAAGGTTGTTGATTTCGTCAGCTATTAGATCAGCAGCCAAGATCAGCGCTCCGTTTGGTCCTAACCCGTATTTTTCCATTAAATTGCCCACGTCCACGTAGTTTCTGACATCAACATCAGGCGAATAAGGCAACTTTAACGCTCCGGGATCCAGATTTACTACGGCTACATCTTGTTTTGACATTTTCAGCCATTCACTAAAGGCTGCTGTGAATAAGGACTTACCCGAACCTGCGGTTCCTATTATGAAAGCTAGAGGCATTTTTGTTTCTCCTTTACTGTGCGGTTTGTATTAATTTTGATGTAATAACTTTTCTGTTTGTGCCGATTCGCTGATTCTCAGGGGGCGTTCAATTCTCTAAACAATCTGTTCTAGAGTTTGTAATCAAATCACCTCTATCAGATTCCAAATGTTACCTTCACACCAAAGATTGAAAGCATACTAGCTTTGATGAGAGGAAAACTTGCTCTTAAGTAATTGTTATTTCTTTATCCTTGACAGCGATTGCGACGTTTAACACACTACTCACTGTAGTTTTTGCTTAAGTTAGTCCAGTAACTATCGTAGCAACCTTAAGCCTTGCCTTCGCTGGGTTCGCTGGTTTCAGAAAAGAAGGCAGTTTTAGCAAGTGACACATAGTAATAGAAAAAATTAAAGCACTGTAAAAAATGCGCAGCAAGATTTACTAGGGTTGCGGGTCACTCGATTCTAGGTATTGTTGCTGTCCGTGTTTTGCTACGAGAATTGCTATTACGCCTATGATTGTTGCTACGACAGCGACGCCTATTAGTGCAGTCAGCAATAGGGGTAGCACTAGGGCGTTCTTGGCGATGCTCATCGCGCCAGTGTATACTTCGTTCCCCGACCAGCCAGCGCGGATGGCGTGTGAGCCCGCAATCTCAGGTGTCCAAACATAATTGTAACTTCCATCTTGTTGAGTTGTCGCTGTGCCTATTACTGTCCATGTTGAGCCATTAATTTTTGCGTAAAGCGTTATGTTTTCATTCTGCGTTTCTGGGGCAAGTTTGCCGGATAATATTATTGCACTGCTATGGATCGAGATAATTGGTGAAACCTCAAGCGACAGGACGCTTGGATCCATCGATGTGAAACTCGCAGAGACCTGTCCGGGTGCAATTTGCTCAGCATTTTCAAGAGTTACTACTTCAGCTGAGACTTCTTTCAAGTCTGATGGGCACTCACCGACTCGCCAGCCTTCTCTCCAGTTTCCACCTGTACTCTCTGCAACGTAATATCGCATGTTGTCATGTGTTACGTAATAAACGCTGTCCCTAGAGTCTTCTGGGGCGGTGGAAAGGTTTACTCCGATATTCATGTGACTTTGCTCTTCGTAATATAGAAGCACCACATCCAATCCCCCGGCGTTTAATATTGAGGCGGTGATGAAGGAGAAAAGGTCGCAATCGCCCTGTCCGTTTACCATTGTTTCAACTGGATATTTGCTTGGTGAGGTTTCCTCGTAGGTTATTTGATGTGCAATCATTAAAGCTCCGTTGGCGAAGTCTTCTGGGTTGTCATAGATTTCCCAGAGTCTATCGGCTATGGGTTTTAGAGCGTATGGCGTCACGAAGAGTGAAAATTGGCTCGTTGAGGTTGTTCTATGAGTTTTTGCCTCATAGTATTCGTGGAGGTTTTCAGGGATTACAACGTTAAGCTGGTAGCTTACATTTCCTTCTGGATTATTTAGGAGTTGATAGGCGATTGTGTAGTCTTGGGCTTTGCTGATTGTGATTGTGGAGAATAGAATTAATGTTATGGTGAGTAGTATTGCGGGTTTTGTCAACCTGGACTTCATGCTGTATCGAATATTAATATTTGCGACACCTTATTAGGTTTTACGTACAATAGATTACTACAGAAAATACCTAACGCAAATCACTCGAAAATAATCTTACCGCCAACTTCCCTAACTAAGGCTGCAAGCTGCATCAGCGCCTTTTTCAGTTTAACTTCCGCAACTTCACTTTCATCCGTTAAGATAGACAAGTGAACTTCAATATGAGGCATACTTTCCTTTCCTTTCGGATGCGACTTAACGTAAACACCCAAATTGTCCAACATCACCTTATCTATGAGAGGCGCCAAACTCGACTCCATAACACTTTCAACGTGAACGCTCTCTTCATAAAAACCAATTCTGCCCGAGGTTTGCATAAGTAGTGGAACCACCGTTTCTTTGAAAATTGCTTTCATTTCAGAAGGAACCCCCGGCAAAGCAATCAAAGTTGTCTGTTCCAAGTCCACCAGAACACCAGGCGCAGTTCCAATAGGGTTAGGAACCGCCTCAGCTTTTTCAGGTAATTTCGCCATTTTTACTCTCGCTCCAGTAAGGTCAACTTGGGCTGATCCTTTTTCTCTTGCATACGCCTCGTATTTTTCTCTCACCATTTTCAGTGCTTCTATGTTGACCTTGAGCTTGCGGTTAAGAGCTTCTGATATACCTTTTAACGTTTTATCGTCAAAAGTCGGACCCAATCCTCCAGTGGTTACTATAAACTGTGGTTTACGCATGAGTGCTTCACGAATGGCGTTGGCTATTTCGTTCACGTCGTCAGCTAGCACTATAATGCGTTTAACGATTAAGCCCAGAACTGTGGCTTGCTTGGCTATCCACATAGCGTTAGTGTTCAACGTTTTCCCAATTAGCAGTTCATTACCTATGCAGATTATCTCCATATTTTGGGCCATAACCGTCACTTTAAGGCCAGCTTAGCTGTAAGAACAATTAATGCTTTACTCTTTATACTGTTTACTAACCAACCGCAGACAAGAATTAGATTTTGCGGCTATTTTTTCTTGCTAAGCCACCATTTCAAGTATTCTTTTCGCTGTTTCTGTCGTTCTTCCTCAGCTGACTGAAAGTTAGGCCTCAGCTTCTCTCGCAGCTCCCACAGTTCCTGTTGCGTCACAGACAAGCCGCAGCTTTTGCAGATATAGTGCTTAGTGGCTATCGCGTATTGCATGTCTCCACCGCATTCCGGACAATACCGCATTGTTTGTTCACTAAAGAAAATAAAGCACAAATCGAGAAATATTAGTCTTCGCTCTGTTTTAAGGCAAAATTATCGAGTTAAACGTGGGCGTAGATTCGATCTGAGGTGTACCTTCCAGTCTCCATCTCCTCTTCTATTTCCCGCAACAGTAGTATCCGCTTGAACGTTGGGGGGTGAGTCGCAAAAAGACTTGTCAACTGGTTCCAAGTGGATTTTGCCTCTTTCTCCATGGCTTGATTTAGTTCACGCTCATCCAAAACACCGTCTTTGTCCAAGTCGTATTCCTGTTTGTTCTTCATTACCATGCTGATTTCCTTTTTCGCCATCGTGGGGTCTCCAATATAAAATGCTCGGGCTTCTGATGACGCTGGCGGCGCGATGGATAATCCATAAGTAATTTTCGCTAGTGCACTTTGCAGGCTCCTCGGGGAACCTGTTACGTACGCGGAGTACGCGTCTGCATAGTGCTCTCGGAGTCGGCTGAGTCTCATCACGCTTAGGAAGGATATTATGTAAACTATGAACGATATTACGCCCACGGCTATAAACACCAAAGCCGTGTTTCCCCTGTCGCTTCTTCTTCGACGGTTGGAGTATGAACTCCACATGGCTGTCCTGAACATTCCTTGTGCTACAATATATGCGACTAAAGGCAACGCGGACAGCACGGTCATAACTATGTAATCTTTATGTTTTATGTGCCCCAGCTCGTGCCCGATTACGCTCTTAACTTCATCCTTGTTCAAGTTGGTTAAAAGCCCCTCGTGCAAAGCCAGGGTGGCACTGTTGGCGGTTCTACCGAAAACAAACGCGTTGGGTGTCTTGTTAGGAACTATTGCAAGCCTCGGCATGTGCATCTCGCTTTTGACTGTGAACTCCTTAACTGTGTTTTCAACCCATGGGTTTTCGCCTGATTTAATATAATGTAGCCTAGTGGTGGCGGTGATTATCGCTGGCCCTATCATGTACTGGAACAAGATGAATAAGCCTGTACCTGCCAAGCCGATTATCAAGCCTGAAAGGAGGTCGAACTGGAAAAGGTACAGTATCGCCAGCAGGAAAACGCCGAATATGAAGGATGCTATGAATATTGAGGTTCCCATTGCAAACTTAAGTTCAGCTAACCTAGCCAAATGCACGCAGCTCCTAAAGGAATTGTCCACTGAATATGGAATTAAGTCTTACTAAAAGAAAATGGTTTGCTTGTGCTATCGGTGATTTGAAGGTGGAAAATGAGAGGATGGTTTTTAGATAGGGTAGGCTCCACAGATTTTGCAAAACTGGATTTTAGTTTTAATGTAACTTTTGCAATAGGGGCATTGAATTCCGCCATTGTCAGGGTAAACTTCTTTGGGTTTTCCGAAGAGTTTTCTGAAGTGCTCGTAGTAAAGCAGTTGCTCCTTATCCTGTATTTTTACGTCGTCTTCTTCGAGAATCTTGCCCTTTCTCTCTTCGAACAGGCTGTCTGAAATCATGTCGTTGAAGTAGGTTCGTAGCACTTCGGTCCCTGTTCCCGCTTCGAGGGGTGCTTTAGGTCTCCAAATGACGTCTTTCGGGATTATGTCTTCATAGGCTTTTCTCATTATCCATTTGCTGTATTTTACGCCTTCGCGCATGTTAATCTTGAATTTGATTGGCAGTTTTTTAGCCCAGTCCATGAATTCCTTGTCTAAGTAGGGTGCTTTAATTGTCATTCCTAGAGACGCTGCCATGGGTATTGAGGAGAAGCCCATTTCATCCCACATCTCCTTTTGTTTTTGGGCGAACTCGGCTTCCGACAGGTGGAACTGCCATGGATATCCGAAAAGCTCATCCAACCCATCGCCTGTGAAAACACTCCTTAAGCCTTTTTCCTTCAGGATCTTCAGGCCAATATAAACTGGCATGCTGTTCCTTATTTCCATAGGGTCAAATTTTTTCAAGGCTTTTACAACTTTTGGGGCATTGCTGAGAACTTCTTCTCTACCGAAAATGTGGGTTTCATGGTTAAGCTTCAGGAAAGCAACCATTTTCTTTACGTACTCAGTGTCCTTTGGGTTTCCATGCTTGAAATGCATCGTTAAACATGGAAGGTTTGGCTTGTACTTCACTGCTTCGAAGGCTATGATTTGTGTATCAGTTCCAGCTGAAAACAGCATAGAGTCACCCATGTTTTTTTCTACAACCTTATTCATTAGGGTTCGAACTTCAGGCAAAAGCTTCCCATATTCTTGTGGATTTAGTGTCACGTTTTTACCTCGCGATTAACATTGTTTGCCTTCTCGCAGTATTTAAACCTATCCGTATGCATACAAAAGCCCCTAAAATGTAAACATATGTGTGAGAAATAGCATAAATACTGAACAAAAGTAGCGGAGAGTCACATTTCGGAGAATTCGTGTCAAGCAGTTAAGTTTAAAAGTTTTCACGTTCCGTTTTTACTGAATAACATCACAGTAAATACCAAAACGCGCACCAAAAGGTGAAGGGTTTGAAGGTAAGTCTTATTCATATGAAAGTCCGCAGCTCCCTAAAAGGCAGCCTAAAAGCAGCTGCCACCGCAATTCGTAAAGCTGCCAAAGAAAAACCCGTGTTTATCGCGCTTCCAGAATACTTTTCGGTTCCAAATAACATGGAACAATTCAACTCTGCAGCATCAATCAGCAAGGAAACATACAGCGAAACAACCCGCTTCCTCTCCGATATTAGCGAGGAACTTCAAGAAATCTACCTTGTAGGCGGCACCGTACTCGAAGAAAACAGCGGTAAATTCTACAATACGAGTACATTATGGCGAAATGGCGTGCTCATTGGTAAATACTGGAAAAGAAACCCGATTGACGCTGAGTTGAGGGCGGGAGTGAGCCGAGGTGACAAGCCAGCCGTCTTTACTACGGAATACTGCAAAGTTGGTATGCTCGTCTGCGCTGACATATTTGATCCGCCCTCAATAAAAGCGGTTGTTGACTTAGGCGCGGAACTTGTGTTTCTTCCTGTGGCCGCCATGGGCACCCACCCGCATGTCAAGGGGCATCCGCTCACCGAGAAGCTCGCCACGGAAAATGGAATCTACGTGGTAAAAGTAGGCAACGTCAGTTCAAACACCAAGGGTGGAAGAAGTGCCTTCATCACTCCATGGGGCACAGAACAAGAAGCTACAGACATCGTCAAAGACTCAATAATGACCATAGAATTCAACATTAAGAAGCTAAGGCAATACCGAAAAACTCTGAAAAAAAATTTGCTTGAGTAAGTCCGGTTTCTATATACAAAGAAGAATATGAGTAAAAATCGCAAGATGTCAATATAGCGTAGCCCATTCATTAACTATCTTAATCATCTCAGTGAATTCGTATTTTTCGAGCCACTCGCGGAAACCGAATTTGTTTACTGCGTAACTGCAAACTTGCTTCGCGTTCTCTGGGTCATGCACCAGCAACAGCACTCCCATGAGTTTATGTCTGCTCAAGTAAGCCACAGTCTTCAATAATGCATTCAGCTTCTCGTTAGTCGGCATTTCAGCACTGAGTTCTACAATCACAGGCTTCTTCAAAATCTTAAGGAAGTCTCTTGTTATCAGGTCTACCCAGTAATTCGTCAAGTAATCTCTCGAGGATAGTGGAATATGGAAGTAATCTACCAACTTGGATATGCTTTCGAAGTCTATGCCGAACCGTTCTCTAGCAAGCACTGGATCAGGAAACATCTCTACCGCAAAAGCGCCTTTAACAATGCTCTTCGCTTGTTTAAGGAAGCCTGTTACTTCTTTTGCTCGCCACTCTGTCCAGTCTAGTCCGCTCCGTCGCCATAGTTCAACGCACCTGGGGCAAACACAGAACTCTTCCTCTGGAAAATGGTAAAGGTTTAAAGTTACTCCTTCAATTTTTTGTTCTCCTAGTTTTTCAAGGTAACCCAAAACTTTAGCCTTGTACTCTGGATTGGTTGGACAAACAAAGTCGAAAGGCACATTTATCTTCCTGTTCTTCCTTAATGCCAAACCGTTCTTAGAAACCGCAACTAAACTTGGATCTTCCCTGATGGCTTTCGCGTCGCAGAAACAAGTAACGTCGTTCTGCATTTCTAGCGCCGCTGGAAAAACTGAACCATCTGCTCGTTTTGAATAGTACACATGCAAGTCGAAGCCTGCAACTTTCACTGGAGCATATGTTACCAATCCCATTTTCATGTCTAACAACTCAGCGCGCAACAGATATATTCAAGCGACTTATTTAATTGTTGACTTGCCATGGATAATCACAACTCGATTATTCTAATTGATTACGACAAATGTCCTCCCTGTTCCGCACTTATCTGCGTCGGTGTTTGCCCACTCGGAATATTAGAAGCAAATACAAACGGAAAACCCCAAATCGCTGACGCATTTTCATGTAGCCGATGTGAGGTCTGCGCAAACCTGTGCCCTGCAAGCGCGATCATTATTAATCAAGACAAAACTAACGAAAACACGTAATAGGTGGATGAATTTACGAAGCAAATTTCCCTCTCAGGAGACTTTGGCAAGCTCGTTCTAAAAGGCAACGTGCTAGCGGTAATATCAGAAACAGAATTTAGCACCGTCAGCTCTGCTATTTACAATGGGGGCTTCAAAAAAGCAGAAGCCATACTCAACGTTCAAGCCCCGGACGATCTTAGCGACCAGCAACTGCACGCAAATCCTCAAAAATTTATCGTCGATTCTGCAAAAAAATTCGGCATCTCAGACAATTTTGTTGGCATGATCACAGCTGCAGCAATCGACAAGTTCGCTCTAGCTTCAAAGAAAGACGGCGACCTCACAATAGCCGTTATTGCTACCGCGGTAGACACTGAAGGTAATACTTGTTCTCACGCCGAAACTGCAGGTGAAACCATAACGGTTGAAGAAATGCTGGGAACAATAAACATAATGGTAGTGATAGATGGAAACCCAACTGAAAGTTGCCTAGTCAGCACCGTTCTCACCGCAACAGAAGCAAAAACAGCGGCGTTGTGGGAACTGGACATCAGAAGCCGGTATTCTGGAGATGTGGCTACCGGAACGATAACAGATGCAATCATCGTCGCTGCGACAAGCCGAGGTGCACCAATAATTTATGGAGGTCCAGCCTCAAAGCTCGGCCAACTAATTGGTTACTGCACAAGGAAAGCCGTGAAAGAGGCCATAATGAAAGCAAATAAGTACTCGCTATAAACAAGACGAACCCCGCTCTTTCTGATGGGAAAAATGGAAACCTTAAATAACCTGCAAATTATTCCGTGTACAAAAGTCATACTGCAATGGTGAAAAAATTGAAATTTGCTACCTTTCTATATCACCCCGAACCAGCTGAAGGTGTTGACATAAACTTCTACCGCATCAAACCTGAGTCTGGTACGATTGGAACCCCTAACCCCAAAATGTACACTAATATAGCTGTTTTCGGAGACAACTCAATGGCACAGAAACATCCAGAGTGGATATCAGTTTCAAAGGAAGGTCCAGCGTTCCGTAGGTTAACCGCTCCGAAAGTTAACGGAATCAATCCTGGAAACAAAAAATTCAACCTTCGATGGGACGTCTTGTGCATGACAAACCCTGAAGTTATAGAATACAATCTCAAATTAATCGAAGACTGCGCTCATCAAACTCCGGGAATAAGCATAAGTAGCCAGCACTTTGCCGACCATGGCTTCTGTGTCTGTCCTCGTTGCGTTGAGCTTTGGCGCAAAAGCGGACTAAATTGGTACGACTGGAGAGCCCAGATAGTAACAGACTTCTTGAAACAAGTGAAAGACCGCATTGGAGGAAAGCCTTTATACGTAAACTTGCTGCCTGACCCAGTACTTGGCAGAGAAAGGTTCGGCTACGATTTTGACGCTCTAGCAGAATACGCTGATGTTTTCGTTGTTCCAATGTTTTCAAAGGCATATCCTTCTCCATGGTACTGGGAGATGCTGGCCAGAGCATTTAAAAGCAAACTGAAGAAACCAGTTTTCACCAACCTTTACATACGCGGACCAAATGATGACCCCAAACAGGTTCCACCCACTGACCAGCTGCTAACAGTTGCAGTTCGCATAGCCCGAACAGGCGTCGACGGAATAATATTCTTGGCTGAAAATGCCCAGAGATTAAGAGACTTCCAGAAAGCCGCAATAGAAAGTACCGACGTATTGACAGAACTGGATGGCTACGGTGGCGACGAAGTTCTCGACTTAGTTAACAAATGGAGATCGCTATTTTAAATTCAACTTTTCCCTTTTGCTTCAATACTATTTTTGAGACTTTAGATTTCCCGTATGAAATCTTGGTATTTTGCTTCTGGAGTTATTGGAATAGGCTGTACGTATAAAAATTATTAATAAAAACTTTTTTTGTGGCTATTCTCGATTTTGGTTTCGAGCAAGTTTCGTTTTCCTTATAAATGCGAAGAAAGCTAAAACTACAACTTCGACGCTAAGTGAGATGGTGAGTGAAACTGTTGTCATACCTATCGGTGATAATCCTAAAAACAGCCCTGACATTCCAGCAATGGCAAAGCTCAGCGCTACTGACAAAACCGCTTTTTCAACCAAGTCAAGTTTTCCATCTTTGAATAAGAGGTTTACAAGACAATACCCAGGTAAGACTGCAACGAAAACGAATCCAAAAAGGCTTGTGAAAACGGAAAACGGCGAATCGTTAGGGATAAGATATACAAAAAGTAATGTCAAAACCGTGTAGCAAACGATTATTCCAAACCAACTGGTGTGTTTCACCTTTTTATCCTTCGGGTTAATTCAACGAAATTCATATAAAAACAAAAAGATGGATTTTAAAGGAAAATCTTGTAAATTGGATGCTGCTCGTGTAGCGGTCTCATACCTAAGTCACCCATTGCAGATGCGATGTAAGCGTCTACTATTGCTATTGCGGGGAAGACATAATCTGACTGTTCTACTGGTCCGAACATTAGCCAGTTAGCGCCCATTGTCTGCATTATAGCATTGGTTGCGGTTCTAGTTCCTTTCCTGAACGGTTTTTCGAAGTGAGCTTTAACCCATCCCATGGTGGTAACTACGTTTCCAGTTCCCAATCCCGTCGGATGACCGTATTTTTCTTTAGCTAATGGTATTGCTCTTACTGCTGCGCCCATGGTTGGTTCGAATGCTGAAATGGCTGTGTCAATTAGTGGTTTTGTGATTCCACCTTTTTCGGCTAGCACTAAAGCTTCGTCTAAAACTTGCATCTTTCCTTCCAAGCTATCGTCTTTTGGGTTGTCAGCTAGAACTATGGACATTTTGATTCCGCTTTCCTTTAGTTTTTCCAGTTCAGGGTCTCTGACGCCCTTGTAGATCGAGTTGTATAAGCATCTGTCTTGAAGTCCCATGTTCTTAGCCAGTTCTGCTGCCTTCATGCGCGTTCTTGGACTCATTGCATCCAGCATTAATGGCGCTTCGCTGTGTTTGGCAACGAAATCAATGTATTTTTCGAAAGCTGTTTCTGTAGTTCCAACTATGTCGTAAGCAAAAGGAACACCAGTTAAATCGCTCAAAGTCTCAACTTTGTTAATTAGGTTTTCAGCTTGTTCAGCGTCAAATATTCCTTGGTTTGCATCTTCAACCATTTTTTGACCTAACCAAAAAATTGAACCTATAAGAACAGTGGGTAGCTCTCCAGGCTGACCACCTATTTTCACTTTTCCTACTTCATAGACTTTTTGTGGCGTATTGAATTTGTGCATGTTGCCTCATCTGAGTTGCGAGTTTACTATTTTCCAGCTACTGCTTTCTTTGCGATTTCAACGCCTTCTTCCTTATTCTTGCCGAAAATTGCTCCAATTGCTTCCGCGTCTTCTTTTTTAACTGCAGCTCCGCCCATTATGATTATCAGGTTTTCTTTTAATCCGGCTGATTTCAGTGCTTCATCTAGTTTGGCAATGTTGTTCTTTGCAGGTACGGTGTTAACTGAAAGCGCTAGTATGTTCGCATTGGATTCTTTTACTTTATCAACGAAAACTTGTGGGGCAACGCTTTTGCCTGCGTCAACCGTTTTGAATCCGGCTCTTTTAAGTGCTTTCCTAACTGCTTCCTTAGCGGTGTCGTGCATGTCGGGTAAGACGTTGCCTATGACAACTGTGCCAATTGGGTTCTCTGGTTCCGGAGGTTCTTTCTCCATCATAGATTTAAGCCATGACATTTAACATTACTTCCCTTTTTGTTTTTTATACCCTCGATTTTTATATTCGAATTCTATATTTAAACTTTAACTCCGCTACTTCACTATTCATCAAATAAACCAAAAACGGTGCTCGGGAAAACAAAAATGTTCAAAACACCAAACAAGTACCTCATCTTATTCTTTGTTTTAGCTTTTGCATTCGCATACCGCACGATGCTGTTGCACTGGGAAACTTATCCTCCGGGAGCAGACATCGGTTTACACATGAGCGTAGTCAATTCAATAACTTTATCGGGCAACACAAATTTCCTTTGGAACAATTACCAAATGGGTGGCGGGCTTTCTCTAACTTTTCCAGGATACCACATATTCGTTTCGCATATAATCGTGATGACTGGAATACCTGATTATCTGGTTCACTCTCTGGTTGCCGCGTTTTTTTCTTCCTTTATTGTTTTATGTGCGTTCTTGATAGGCCGACGCGTTTGGGGAGAATCAACTGGCTTTATAGCTGCTTTCTTAGTGGCAATTTCACGGTTTGATGTAGAGATGTTGCTGTGGGGGGGCTTCCCCAACGCAATAACTTTACTGCTGATTCCCATGGTTTTTTATCTTTATTTAGAAAGGGAAAGATTTTCTCCGGTTCCTTTTCTTATTGCGACAACACTTTTGTCTGGAGCCCTTTTCTTAACTCATTCACTTAGCGCAGTTATGTTTGTATGCATAACGTTTTCCACTGTAATCATATCGACATTTTTTTCCAAAAAAATCGGCATATCAAAAAAAAATCTTCTAACTTGGCTTGCGCCAATTCTTCTCGGAGCAATTTTAGTTTCTCCATTTTTAGCAGAAGCCGTGCCTGCATATTTGGGGGAAAACTCGAGCGGTTTGTCAGATATTCGACAGGCACTTCTTTCAACGAGAGTGTTGCCTCTGGAATGGGTTATACCTCTTTTTACTTGTATAATCTTCTTCTTTTTATTCTCAAAAAAGTACCGAGAAAAGTTTTTAACTGTTCCAGCTTTGCTTCTCGCATTATGGATTTTAGTTCCAATGATGTTTACCCAAGCGTTTTTAGTAGGGATTTATACAGATTATAATCGATTTCTATATTTCATAATTTTGCCCCTTATCCTACTAATCGCGCTTGGAATTGACCATGGCGCAGGATTCTTCGCACGCATAACCGACACGTACCTGTCTCTAACAAAGAAGACATCTCAAACCAAGAAGATAACCAGCAAAAAAAGTTCTAGAATAATAGCACGTCTATCTCGCAAACGCATTTACCTAAGCTTTGTCATAGGCTTCTTGTTTTTCTCGTTCTTAGTGGTGCCAATCTTTCTGACTCCATTTCGAGGCGAAGAAATTCAGAGTTTTTACCAAACCATGAACGACTCTGGATATGAGGCAATGCAATGGGCTCGTCATAAAACGCCGGCTGACTCGATTTTTATTTCAGACGCCTACTATGGATGGTGGTTTTCAGGTTTTGCACAGCGTCCAACCTTAAGCGCTGTTGACCCTCAGTATTTGGTGCTTGCCCGAGAATTTGAACCTGCAAAGGTTGCTAAGAGTTTACTTGACACAAACTACATAATAGATAACGGAAAAATTCAGGTTCGAGAGGATGGCGGATACATTGGCAGGCACAACCCAGTGATTCTAGCTAAGCTAAACTGGACATATTTCCCTTATTCTTTTCTGAACTTTAACAATAGTAAAACCAGAATTCAATACCGAGTAGGCGATAGCCTGCATTTTCTACACATAGATGAGCTTTCTGTAATAGAAATGCAAAAAGAAAACAATTTAGAACATGCTAATATCCTTGTCAGGAAAGGCAACGACTTCTTTAATTATACTCAGTTAACAACAGTTTACAAAGGAGTACCTTATGTTGACATATCTATAACGGTGGAGAGCAAAGTTGAGGGTATTTCTTTGGATTGGCTTCAATTCTTTATAGAAAGCAAAGGTAGAGTAATAGAATTGCAGAATAGAACGGTTGGTTTATTGGATGAAGGCGTGAAAGCTTTAGCTCAATTAATTCTTGACAAGGAACTACCAGAAGTGCAAGAAATTAAAAAAGAGAATCCGTGCATCCTAGAATTGCTATACAACTTGCATGGCAAATCTAAAAGCGAAATTCGAATTTCAGTAACCGCTTATTCAGTTACAGATGATGAAAAGTACTATAAAGACCCCGAAACCATAAGAGAAAATTTCATAGAAATTTTTACTCTTAATCTCAATTCATACCTAAACAGTTCCTATAGAGAACCAAAATCTGATTTACCCATCGATATATTTGACTATCAGAAAGCTTTGAACGACTGGAATATTTCGTATATTGCATGCCGTGATTCTGAAATATTACCGAAATTTGTGAAAGACCCTGCATTTAGTTTGGTGTTTATTAATGATGAAGTAGCCATATTCACGGTGAAAAAAGACGTCACCTAGGTGGAGAAAGATATAACTGGTTTCGCACTTACTTCTGAGCAGAAGAAAATCTTCGAGACTACGTTTGCAGTGGTTTTTTCAGCTGTAATCTTGGTGCTTTTCTATTCAATAACATCTATGAACGGTTTGGTTATGGGAAACGACCCTGCTGTACACATGGAAAAAGCTCATATTTTTCTAGAGACTGGACGAATACCTTTGGAAAACTTAGGTTGGACTCCTCCCCTTTTCCAGATTCTGCTTGCCATATTCATCTCTTTCACAGGTGCAACCAGTATTTCGCAATTAATCTTTCTCGAGAAGGCCTTAGCGGTGCTTGTTGATTGGTTACTGTTCTTTTCGGTTTACTTAGTCGCATCCAAGTTTTTTAGCAAGAAAATCGGTTTTGTAGCAGCTGTTTTGTTGCTTTTTTGTGTTCCGATGTACGAGCTTAACTTGTGGGGAGGCTACACTACAATCCTCGGGTTGGCATTCTTGCTTTTGCTTCTTGTGTATTTGCCCTTTGCACTGAAGAACTTCGAGCATATTATAATTGCTTTTTTCGTGGCTTTTTCATTGGTTTTGTCTCATCAGTTGACTGTATTTCTAACCGTGTTAATCCTTCCACCGATTATCCTATTTATGTTCATAAAGTCCCGAGGCAAATATTTCAAGGCGTTGATTGCCGTGATTCTGGGGGGTGGAATAGCCTTTTTTCTATACTATTCCCAGGCGATGTTTCCTTACCTCGGAGTTCTTATAGAGCATGTTTTCTTCATGCAAAAAACGACTCTATATCAGATTCCAGGCACTACTCTCAACGCTTTCATGGTAAACTTCGGCTTCGTATTCGTAATTTCCATCGCTGGAATGTTCATTGCTTTCCAAAAATTGAGAGCGAAAAAGCAACCTCTCTTTTTCCTAATACTATTCATGAGTTTCCTTGTCCCACTCGTTTTGGCCGAATCCTATTTATTTGGATTGTATCTGCCTTTTCAATGGTTCATTTACTACTTGATGCCTCCAATAGCTGTTCTCGCTGCTGTTTCAATAGGCTTCGCCGCTGATCAATTATCAACCTTCTACTTTAAACATAAAGGGAGTTGGAAGAAATTTAGATTGCGATTAGTCACTGTTTCTCTTGTTGCCTTAGCTTTTTTGTTGCTTGTAGTTCGCTTTGGAACTGTCTATGGGAAAATTATGGAGGGAAGCTTGTACTATTCAACATCCGACATAAAAGCATATGACGCAGGTACTTGGCTTAGAAACAACTTTGCTGATAACACAACAGTGATTGTAACCAAAGTTCCTGGTTTCTGGTTCAGATTGTTTTCAGGTAAGACTATAATCGCGGAAACTGATCCCATCATTGAAAGAAACGCGATTGCCGCGGCTGTCTTGGAATTAGCTTATGAAATTGAACATCCGCTAACTCTACTCAGAGCCTACGATATGACGAAAGGCGATATTGCCGACGAAAACTACGTATCAATGAACGATGTTTGGCGCAGGGTCTTATATTCCGCGGCAGATGGAAACAAAATCTTGTATCGGGCAAATGGCATTGACAAAGAAATATACTTATCCAATTTTACCAGAGAATCAATCTTCGAGGACCAAAGTTCCCCCAAGAAACTGACCTTCAGCTACTTCAACGACGAAGTAAACATTACTCAGACAATTCTCGTTCAGAACGACAAATACCCAATAACCGTTGCTTGGTCCCTGTCTCCAACCGAAAGTGATATTACCGATGTTTCTTTATACTTAAGCACTTTCTTTGATCTCCAATTCTCATTCGAAGAAGCATATGTCCCCGGTATTCTGAATTGGCAGAATCCTTGGAGTAATCCTTCCAACATCAAGGAAAACGAGTGGGCTGTTGTTAATTTTTCTAGTTCAACCTTAACAGGTAATTACCTTGGCTTTTACGACGAGACGGCAGCGGTTGTTTTCGCGCTGAACTTCCAAGGATTGCCTGACTGGGGCAACGTGGGCGCTCTAGAAAGCAATCAAATAGATGCAGTTCGGTTCCAATACAACTTCAACAAGATTGACATCAACGAAACTTCCTCTTTCTCGTACAATTTTCTCACTTTTTCGAAAACCAGCACTCCCGAAATTCCAAACCTTAAAGATTTGAAAAGCATATTCGAGTTCAAACCAACCAATACATTTGAACTGAAATCAAGAGACTATCACGACTATATAAAAGAATACAACATAGGGTTTTTGGTTTATGACAAAAACCAGCTTGATACTAAAATTATCCGCTGTAAAATCTTAGAAGTAGTATACTCCAATGATAGATACACAATCTTCAAAATTAAAAAGACTTCTTAAACAGCAGTTTTTCTGTAAAATACTTCGGTTCACATTCAAAATTGGCTACCAATAATAATGAAATCTTGAGGGAAAAAACAAAGCTACTTGCTTGCTTTATTGAAAAATAAAGGCTTACCGGCTTTTTTCTATTGTTCTCGTATTATTTTTGGTGTGTAGGCGCA
>JABAOF010007809.1_pt1 | contig 30693 bp, 27 predicted proteins | sample 7062171 | NCBI WGS metagenome assembly JABAOF01 (sample SAMN14538628, study PRJNA623070) | marine sediment metagenome | biome: marine biome [ENVO:00000428]; feature: marine pelagic biome [ENVO:01000023]; material: deep marine sediment [ENVO:00002113] | place: India: Gulf of Khambhat ...
CCCTTAAGAATCTAAGGCTTATAGACATTCAACTTCCATCGGAAATATTAAAGTCTTTCAAAGGTCCGAAATACGGAGTAGACGGAGTTCGCAAGCTACTGAGGGTATACGACCGCCCTTTAGTGGGAACTATAATTAAACCCAAGCTTGGGCTGAATACTTCAGATCATTCTAATGTAGCTTACGAGGCTTGGATAGGCGGATGCGACATAGTAAAAGATGATGAGAACCTTAGCGGTCAGAGATTTAATCCATTTGAAGATAGGGTGGTAAAGACGTTAGAGGCACGAGATAGATCCGAAGAAGAGACGGGTGAGAAAAAAGTTTACATGGCAAACATTACGGCGGAAACTACTGAGATGTTAAGAAGGGCGGAATTTGTGCTTAATCAAGGGGGGGAATATGTTATGGTCGATATTTTAACATGTGGGTTCGCTGCTTTGCAAACACTTCGTAGGCAGGATCTTGAACTTGTAATTCATGCGCACAGAGCTGGTCATGCTGCGTTTACCAAAAACACAAAGCATGGGATTTCAATGAAAGTAATATCTAAAATATCGAGGATAATTGGTGTGGACCAACTACATGTAGGTACTGTTGTCGGGAAAATGTTTGAAACAAGTGAGGAAGTGAGAGGGAATTGTGAGGCATTAAAGGAGGATATGAATGGGTTGAAACCAGTATTACCTGTTGCATCAGGGGGATTGCATCCAGGAATAGTTCCACCGCTAATCGAATTCTTTGGGGAAGACTTTGTTATCCAAGCTGGAGGCGGCATTCATGGACATAGAAATGGAACAATTGAGGGAGCGAGAGCCATGAGACAAGCTGTGGAAGCAGTTTTAAAGAACATATCATTAAGCGAATATGCAAAGGGTCATCCAGAACTCGAAATTGCTCTGAACATATGGGGGCAAGGGATATAGAATTAGTTATGAAAAAATCCATGGATATTTCCGATGAATAACTTCGATTACTGAGTGGGGGGGAATAATTCCTTCTTCACATATTATGCCGTGGATAAAGTTTCTTCTTGTGATATCAAACGCTGGGTTTTTAATGGTTAAGTTTTTAGGGGGGTCTTTCCAGATTTCCTTTGGGCTCCTTTCTTCTATCTTTTCGTAATCGCCATACATGGTTGATGGGTCAAATTTCAAGAGCTCAGTGACTATATAAAATGGCGTTCTAGCCTCATGGGCTGCAAGGGCCACAAGGCTTGTTCCAATCTTGTTTATCACGTTTCCTTCTGAGGTTATAGCATCTGCTCCAACAATAACAAGATCAACTCGGTTCATGTAAAATCGGGCGGCCGAATCAACAAGAAGGGTTGTTTTTATCCCTGTTTCCAGCATTTCTTTAGCAGTTCTTCTGCCTTGAAAAACCGGTCGTGTTTCAGTACAGATAATTTTAAAATTTTTTCCTTCTGTTTTGGCCTTTTTCAATAAATGAGTAACCGTGGATGAGTGACAGTGGGTGAGAATTATCGAATCGTTTCTAATTCTTTTTGCTCCTATTTCCGCAATTCTCTTCTTTGAATTCTCAAGATCTTTGAGAAACATTTTTGAGGCTTGTGAAATAATTTCTACTAATTCTACGATTTTTTTCTTATCGCTGCTCTCTATTTGGGCTACTATTAATCGAAGGGCATTCCGCATAAGTGGTTCCGTTTCCCGCGTAGCAAAAAGGATTCTCTTTGCTTTAAAAAGCTCTCTAATGAATTCTTTCTTAGTCTTTGCTTTTGTCTCCTTTGCTGAAGCTTCTATTGCTTTAATGGCTGCTATGGCTACGTTTCTGGCGCCTTGAATTTTAAGACTTTTTATTCTCTCGGCAGTGAGCAGAACAGGTTTCAGCAATAATTTCCACCTAAAAGCTAATTATCTTCTATTTAGCTAATGGACTAAAAACGTTTGGTAGATAATTTTGACGGTTTTTGTAATAAAAGCTGATGGAACCAAACAGTTGTTTGCCAGAGAAAAAGTAATTTGGACTTGTCTTAGAATGGGCACAACAAGAAAAGTTGCTGAAACAATCGCTAAAAAAATTGAAATAAGAATGTACGATGGTATAAAAACAAGGAAAATTCTTCAGATGATTTTCAGAGAGTTAAGCAAGCATAAACCGGCGTTTTGCACATCTGATTGATCTGTGAAAGGCTCTAAGTTTGATGAGGCCTAAGCCAGACTTTGAACGTTTCATCCGGATTCTGCTAGGCGAACATGGCTACGAAGTTACTCCAAACCAGATTATAAGAGGCAAATGCGTAGAACATGAAGTGGACGCCGTTGCAAGAAAAGTCGGTGAAACCTACATAATCGAGGTGAAACATCACTTCAACTATCACGCTCTGACAGGCTTAGATGAAAGCCGTATTGCAAGTGCCGTATTCGAAGATGCCATTGAAGGATTCAAACTTGGATTAAGCGACTTGAAAATAGACAGAGCGATGATCGTTTGCAACACGAAATTTTCAGAGCACGCCAACCTGAAATGCTTATTTTTTGTTTTCCAAAAACTCTCTTCTCATGAATCCTGGGATAGGCGGCAGTATTTTTTCTTCCTCAAGTTTCTCTTTTATCGATTCTATAATCTAGGATTTGATGAACTCCTCGTTTTCAGGGTCATTTATCCAGAACAAGGACTCTATCTCTGTGGTCCATTCTTTGCTCCGTACAACAAACCTTATTTCGCGTCTTCTCTTTTCGTCTACCATAACGTTAGGGTGACTTCTGAGAATACTCTCGATGGCATTTTTGGCTTTTTCAATGTCAAAAATATAGTCAATGTAGGAGATGATGGACGCCACTGTCTCTTTCTTGCCACCAGTGAGATTAATTATGTTCTCTTTTAACAATGTAGAATTCGGGATGATGATTTCGTTTCTATCGTACGTCTTCAGTTTAGTCGTTCTGAGGGTTATGTCTACAACGACACCTGTCAAATTCCCAACCTTTATCACGTCGCCAGTCCTGTAGGTTCTTCCCGAGATTATTAGTAAGCCAGAAATCCAATTCTCGATTACGTCCTTTAACGCAAAACCAATTACTAGGGCGCCAATTCCTAAACCAGCAAGCAGCCCTGTTACATCAATTTCAAAAGTCCACAGAATCAAGACTACTGCTACAGAATAGACGATTAGCTGAAAGAATCTCTGAGCATGAACAAGGCGCCCCTTCTTGACCTTAATTCTCTCCTCGGCCACTCTTACTACAAATCGATTGAAAGTCATCACTAGGATGAGACTAACTATGATTATCACGACAACTTGCACGATCAAGAGGATAAAATGCCAATCTAACAAATCAATCATGAGTTGGCTACCTACCATAATTCCTAGCCTTCAAAAGATAAGCGTTTTTGCCACATTTCTCACACCTCGAACGAATCTCATGGTCTTCTCTTCGCAAAGCTTTAATTGAATATCTTTCGATTTCGTTAGTGAAGGAAATGGGCAGACTAGTTGCGCTAAAGCTTACAATGACCATGTCTGTTTTCTTAGTGGGTCTGATATTCGCGGTGTTTTTGTCAACGATAATGTTCATCCTCAACTTTCCCTTAATCTACGCTCTAATCATCACAGCTATCTTCATTCTGATTCAATATTTGATCGGGCCGGCCATTGTAAGGAGTTCTACGCGTCTGCGGTATCTGGATCCAGGCGAGAATCCATGGCTTGAATCCACTGTTAAGAAGCTGGCCGACAAAACGGGCATGACAATGCCTAGACTTGCTGTCGTTCCAGACGACACACCGAACGCCTTCGTGTTTGGCAGAACAGCAAAAGGCGCTACGTTAGGCGTTCATGAAGGCCTACTGACTAAACTGAGGAAGGATGAGGTTGAAGGAGTAATTGGCCACGAGCTGGGACATATAAGGCACAGAGACTACATTGTGATGACAGCCCTATCGGCCTTGCCTCTCCTCGCATACATTATCGCCAGGGGAACATGGGTAGCTGCAAGATTTTCTGGTTCTTCTCGGAAAAGAGAAGAGGGTAGCATGAGAGAAGCCCTATTCATAATCGGGATAATATCCTACATAGTATACATCGTGTCGCTATTGTGCGTCATGAAGCTCAGCAGACTGCGAGAGCACTATGCTGACGCGTATTCAGCCTATATAACCAGTTCACCTCACAGCCTGCAGAGCGCACTCGCAAAGATCACGTATGGGTTGTCACTTTCTCAAAAACCGCCCTCTGGAGCGAGGGCTTTCTATATAGGTGACCCAGCACTTGCCAAACAAGAGATCCAACACATAATGAATAGAAAGCAAGAATATGATCTGGACAAGGATGGAGTGCTGGATGGAAGAGAGTTGCATATCGCCATGGAAAGGGAAGCCGAATCTACATGGTCAAAGATAAACACATGGTTCTCAACTCATCCAGCAACTTTCAGAAGAATACTACTCCTACAGGAAATCGAGAGAGAGATGGAAACTGGAAGATACACCAGCGACCGAGTCTACGCCCGTGTTTAGGTAAGAAACACTTGAAAGAGCCGGTTAATGTTATGCTTTCAACGAAACGGAAGACTCCAAGATTTTTAACTTACTTCATAAAACATTCAAACGGGAACAGAGTTGAACATCCACTCGACCATTGAGAAGCTCACATCAGAGGTTCGGGAAATTACGCTAGAATCAGGTGCCGATCTAGTTGGAATTGTCCCAGCAACAGTGATTGACTCATTATCAAGAATCTGGATAGGCTGGAAATATCAGGAGTACACGAAGAAAACCACCGACATAATGGCTAACGCCAACTCTGTTGTTGTAATTGGGCATCACGTCTGGGATGATATGCTTGAATTAGCGATAATGAAAGATGAGAAGTGGGTATACCCAGGATATCTACCACTCGAAATCTCAACGCAAGCAGCAATAAAACATCTGGAGAAGAACGGGTATAAAACCGCTCCTGCTTATGGACTTCCATACAAGCGTCTAGCACAACTAGCAGGATTCGGGAATTATGGAAAAAACGCCGTGATAATAAACCCGATTTTCGGGCCATGGATACGCCTCGCTACAGTTCTTACGGACGCGGAAATGTTGGCTGACAAGCCTTTTGAAAAAGATCTCTGCGGCAAATGCGAAGAATGTATAAAAGCTTGTCCAACAGGAGCTTTAACCCCATACAAAGTGGATGACCAGAAATGCCTAGTTGGGATTCACCTCATCGACAAGGAGAGATTTGAACATGTCCCGGAATACAGGAACCATGAACCATCTTTGACGAAGAATTCCCACCTGATGTGTACCGAATGCCAAAGGACCTGCCCTTATGGAAGAGAAATGCACACTTTCTCGCACCGTCAGAACAGGATTCGTCAAAGCTAAGAAAAGCTAAAAGACAAGGCGAAACAGTATCTAGAAGCGACAGGAAAAGGGGAATGCGCTCTATGAAAAACATGAACCATAGAATCCGTATATTGCCAACTCCTCACATTCAGGTACGAGAGGTGTAGTGTGTAGATTGAGAGTAAAGCTTCTTCGCTATACAAGGGATCCTGAACATCTGTGTGGTGTTGCAGCGTTGACTTCCACCAAGAGCCAGAGTCCTTCAGAAATTATGGAGAAAATAGATCAACGCACCGCAGCTAGGATCATCCGACGTGTTACGGGATATGGTCACGTTTCAGTGGTTGAACATGCATACTTCACCTTCAGTCTCGAAGAAGTCTCTCGAGCTATGACTCATCAGCTAGTGAGACATCGTATAGCCTCCTACACGCAGCAGAGCCAACGATATGTAGCCTATGATAAGGCTGAGAAATATGTGACTCCTCATAGCGTCGGAAACAACCTGAAGACGAAGAAGCTATTTGAGGAAGAGTTGGGAAGGATTTCTGAAGCATACCAGAAGTTATTGGAACTGGGAATTCCTAAGGAGGATGCAAGATACATTCTTCCTAACGCATCCAAAACCAACATAATTGTGACCATGAATGCCCGAGAACTGCGCCACTTCTTCAATCTTCGATGTTGTATTCGAGCTCAGTGGGAAATAAGACAGGTTGCCATCGAAATGCTTCGACAAGCTAGCCAAGTTGCCCCTGCCTTGTTCAAGAAAGCAGGTCCCTCATGTGTGAGATTGGGATATTGCCCTGAAGGCGAAATGAAACCGCCAGATTGTGACATTCGAAAGATAAAGGAAAGATTTCAAAACATTTAGATCTCAAATCTTCTCAGTCAGCAGGATTAGCATGAAAAGATGACAAAATACAAAGCGTTGGCCATTGCCACAGACTTTTGGCGGCCAAGCACAGACTATCTTGCCGAAATAGCTGAAGGAATCAGAGGAGCCATTGAGGATGGAGATATAGTTGTAATTTCTGAAAAGGCAATCGCCACAGCGCTAGGTCACATCGTAAATGAGAACGAAGTTGAACCAAGCCACGGTGCAAAGCTGATTGCCAAATATTGGATGCGGATTATCTGGGGGTACATTTTAGGACCCATATGTCGTTTTCGAAACGGTCTACTCTCTTATCTCCGCGGCTATCCTGTTGGGATGGGCAGCCACCACAAACAAGTTGTCCTGCAGCAGGCAGGTCTGCTACAAAGTTTGATGTTTGGTTCCGAAGGGGGCATTGACGGAAGCAACTTGGCCTATGCTTACGTAGGTTTGCCTTTGAGTGACGCGGATCACATCGCTGAAGAAATATGCCTTGAAGTCGAGTCAAGGCTGGCGAAGAAAGTTCTGGCCATGATTGTAGACACGGACAAAACCTATTCCTATCACAATTTTCATTTCACACCACGCCCCAAACCAATCAAGGGCATTCATTCGTTCGGCGGCGTCATAACCTATCTAGCTGGGCGTCTGCTCAAATTCAGGAAACGCCCTACTCCTGTGGCGGTGGCAGGAGGCAGAATCAGCGTCGAAGAAAGCTTGAAAGTTGCCAATATCGCAAATCACATGAGAGGCGCAGGATCCGGGAAGACTGTTTGGGATATGGCGAAGAAGTTCGACGTAGGGTTGGACGAGGTTAGCTGGGAAATGTTGGAGACAGTAAAACATAAACCTATAGTGATTGTTAGGAAGAGCGGAGGTTGAAAAACCTGTGGAGTCTTCTGTGAAGGAGATGCATGCCTTTTTTGATCCGAATTCGGTTGCCATTGTTGGAGCAACTAGAAAGATAAACAAGGCAGGACACGTTATCTTCAAGAATTTTGCGGAAAGCAAAAGAAGAGGAGTGTTTAAGGGAGAGCTTTATCCTGTCAATCCACATGAAGACTCTGTTTTAGGCTTTGAGTGTTACGCCACTGTGGACAAGGTTCCTGGCAAGCTGGAACTTGTTGTGATTGTCGTTCCTGCGAAGCACGTCCCAGGAATAGTGGAAGATGCAGCAGCCAAACAGGTGAAGGCTGTAGTCATAATCAGTTCAGGATTCAGCGAAATCGGAAACACCGAACTCGAAGACCGGGTTAAGACTACAGCCCAGAAAGCGGATATGCGTCTCTTAGGACCGAACTGTCTTGGTGTATATGATTCAACAACTGGAGTTGACATGCTGTTCTTGCCCGAAACCAGAGTGCTGACAACCGGTGACGAGGTGATCGCCACTCCGAGACCAATGCTTGGTAAGATAGCAGTCGTCACTCAAAGCGGCGCTTTCGGCATTGCCGCCTTGGACTATTTGGCTGGTCGGCAGATTGGTGCAAGCAAGTTTGTGAGTTTCGGAAATAAAATCGATGTGAATGAGGCGGAAATGCTACATTATCTGTTGTATGACGACGACACCCAGGTTATCCTACTATACTTGGAAGACATAAAGTCGGGAAGGCATTTCCTGAAAGTGGCAGAAAAGGTCACCAGGAAAAAGCCTATCGTAGCACTCAAATGTGGAAGAACCAAAGCAGGAGCCAGAGCAGCAGCATCCCATACGGGCGCCATGGCAGGGTCCGACGAGGTATATGACGCGGCTTTTGCGCAGACTGGAGTACTGCGGGCGCAGGACATGGAAGAATTTTTCGACATGGGAAAGGCACTTGTCATGCAGCCTCCAGCGGCTGGAAGGAGCATCGGCATAATCACGGACGCCGGGGGACCAGGGGTAATGGCTGTAGACGAATGTGAAAGGAAAGGATTAGAGGTCAACCGTTTTTCAGAGAAGACTCTGAAAGAATTTGAGAGACTCAAGAAAGAAGGAAAGCTGCCAAGGTTTGCGACAAACCTTAATCCCGTAGATCTGACGGGCTCGGTGACCTCTGAGATGTTTGAACTGACAACGAGAATAGTCTTTGAAGCCAAGGAAATTCACGGGATTATCCTGTTAGGCCTTCACCACACACCTGCTTTGCAGGAAGATTTCGTCGATAGAGTTGCAGAAGTCGCAAGCAAGTATCAGAAGCCAATCGTTGCTTCAGATATTGGGGAAACAGAGATGGCTTTACATATACGTTATAGATTTGACAAGCTAGGCATCCCTGCATTTTTTTCACCAGAAGACGCCGCCAGAGCCATGAGCGCCCTTGTCAGATATGGTCTTCACTTAAAGGAGCAAAGATGCTTCAAAGAATATATGAAAGCATTCAAGATGCTAGGCTGAGCAAATCACTCAAATCCTATTTCGATCTCTGCGAAGTCACCGTTTCCAAGCTGAAGGGCACGTCTCAAATTGACAGGAGCGATTATTTCTACCATGTCTTCCGGACGACCGGATACATCCGGCATAATAATTGCACATGGAAAATCTTCTGACAGACTGGCTTTGAAACACCAGCCACGATGGAAGCCTTTGGCTGGAAGAATTTCTATCGCATTTCCTTTTTTCAGCAAGATCGCATTCTCGTTCGCTTCTGAAATCAGTCGAAGGTTCAGTGTGCCAGGGTGGGGAGTAAAGCCAAGCTTTTCAGCTATCTGTTTTCTGACCCACGGTAACTCGATGAACTTTGCAGCTTGGCCTTTTCCAGAGCAGACTGTTCCTTTCAGACACAATGTTTTCAGCGAGTTCTAGGCTCCTAGCCTATTTCTGCGTTTTCAACCAGTCTGCAACTCTCATGAACATGGGGTTGTCGGACATGTTGATGACAGGAACCATTATCTTTTCCTTTGTTTCGATTATCGACTGGTATTTTGGCTGCAGTGCATAACCTACAAAAGTCCAGTAGACACGCCTTTCTTCAACGAGAGCCTTTGCGGCTGTTTCGGTAGATGCCGACAGAGGGAAATACAGAAACACGACACCCTCAGCCCAATACAGGCCAGCCGTCTTGCCTCCAGCAATAATAGAGGCAAATCGTGCTATATCATCTGGAGAGGGAAAACGATTACGTTGCATAACAACGATCTCTCTAAAAGGCACATATCTCACTTCAACTTCTTTTCCTTCATCCAAGGCCTTCACGATCCTTCAAAGCTTATCTTATTCTTGTGCTCCTTTTAACCTTGTCTGTCATTCAGACACAGAGATAACTCTTTAGACGCGAATAAACAAATTGCAAGAAGAGGATGAAGAAAGTGGCAGAGATCCGGGTTGCGTTGGCTGGAGTAGGCAATTGTGCATCTGCCTTGATCCAAGGTGTGGAGTACTATAAAGATGCAGAAGAAGACAAAACTGTTCCTGGACTCATGCATGTAAGCTTCGGCGGATATCATGTAAGAGATATCAAATTTGTGGCCGCCTTCGACGTAAATAAGGACAAGATCGGAAAGGATCTGGCTGAAGCCATATTTGCTGGCGGCAATTCCTGCGTAAGATTCACCAAAGTTCCCCGCTTAGGGGTAGAGGTTTCGCCAGGCCCCATTCTCGATGGAGTGGCTGAACACATGACAGAAGCATTCAAGATCTACCATAAAAGCGAGTTCAAGCCAGTAGATGTGGCAAAGATCTTGAAGACAGCAGCAGTGGACATGTTGATTAACTATCTGCCCGTAGGAAGTCGAAGGGCCACTCGTTTTTACGCCGAAGCAGCTTTGGAGGCTGGATGCGCCTTTGCCAACTGTATACCGGAGTTCATAGCCTCCAGCAACCAATGGAGTCGGAGATTTGAGGATAAAAAGTTGCCTGTAGCAGGGGATGATATTAAGAGTCAATTAGGAGCTACCATCCTTCACCGAAACCTAGTCAAACTCTGCTTAGATCGAGGCGTCAAGATTGATGAGACCTACCAGCTGAATCTAGGAGGAAACACTGATTTCCTGAACATGACTGTTGAAGAAAGGTTGGACACGAAACGTGTCAGCAAGACAGAAGCTGTTACAAGTCTTGTGCCCTATGAAGTACCCACGAGAATTGGCCCTTCAGATTATGTTCCATTCCTAGGTGACAAGAAGATCTGTTACATACTGCTCAAGGGTAGGAAATTTGGTGATCAACCTGTGACCATGAAGGCTAAATTGGAGGTTGAAGATTCGCCAAACAGTGCAGGGGTGGTTATCGACGTGATAAGAGCGGTCAAGATCGCCTTGGATCGGGAAATATCAGGTCCGCTAACAAGCATATCCTCATACGCCTTCAAACATCCGCCGACTCAAGTGCCTGACCCGGTGGCTAGACAGTGGGTAGAGGACTATATAGATGGACTGCGGAAACGTTAGCAATACGCAGATTAGAAACGTCAGCTTTGTACAGGTAGCTGAGATCCGTGGCAACGTATTCTAGGGAAGAGACAAAGGAATTCACTATCCAGAGGCTTCACCTGACACCTGAAGCTCATGGTAGGACCAGACATGATGTGCCCTCGATCATTCGTGACATTGGAGGACTGCAATATGGCGGGCATGAAATCGAACTCTTCAATCGTTTTGAAGATTTCAAAACGGAATGGTTGGACTATTGGTGCAAGAATTACACATTGCTCGAAGGTCATGTTTTACGCGGTGCCTTAAGAGTCATTTGCGCTGAGGAGTATCCCTATTATCTTAAGGCCACCAGATCTGTTTCCCGTAGAAGACAGTCTTATCATAAATGTCCAGCATCACTGACTCCTGAACATCTGAAAGTATTGAACTTGATCGAAAGGCATGGCCCATTTACCCCATCTGAGTTCAAGGCTTTTCTTGAGAAAGGACAATCAAGACGAAAAGCTGACGCGAAGAGGCTTCTGTACGATCTGTATAACTATGGGAAGGTTGCTCGAATAGGAAGAAAAAACAGTAGACCACTTTACCATTGCACGAAGAGTCTACCCTTTGAACTGGACATGGAGAGCGTCTCAGAAGAAGAAGCGAAGAAGTGGTTATTCTTGAAATGTTTGAGCATATATGGACCGTTCACAATCCACGATATCGCTCATTGGGTAGGATGGACTTTGACAGAGACAAAGCAGATCACAGGAATTCTTTTGAAAGAGTACAAGATTACTGGTTCAAAAATTGAAGACGAGTCAGAACTTCATTATCTGAGGACTGAAGATCTGAATCTCATGGATTCTTTAAACGAGAATCTGCCTGAACATTCTTTTGTCAAGATTTTGTTCAATGACGATGCTTTGCTTTTGGGCTGCTACAGACGGCTGGAAAGCTTCTTTGGTTATCACTGGAGGTATCCTCAGCTCAGTGAAGGGATAGTGTGGCGAGCGGCAGTACTTTATGGGAGGGAACTGATAGGAGAAGCAGTTGTCGATATGCATGCAAAGGATCGTACGTTCAATGTGAGGGAGTTCCTTCTGAGAAGGGAGTTTTCCGACAGGGAAATAATCGACAAGGTAGCGAGGGAGTTTCGTCGTCATGCAGTCTTCCACGGTAAGACACTTGAGATGGGTGAGGAACAACTTGTCAGTTGATCTTTGTTCAGGCAGTATTGATTGTTAGCGTAACGGTTAGTTTTTAAGGTTAGAACGCGAAAGTGTAACAACTATTTGAGAGGTGAACAGAAGATGGTGAAAGTAGACGGATATGAAGTGCCTGAAGGACTCTATTATACTGAAGACTGGGCGTGGGTGAAAGTAGAGGGCGACAAAGCTCGCATTGGCATCACGGATTATGCTCAAAAACAACTTCGCGAAGTTGTCTATGCTGAGCTGCCTGAAGCTGGGGCTACCCTAAAGCAAAAGGAGCCTTATGGTACAGTTGAGTCAGTGAAGGCAGTTTCGGATCTGGTTGCACCACTGAGTGGTACTGTTGAAGAAACAAACGAGGAGGTTCAGTCAAGCCCAGAGATTCTGAATGAAGATCCTTATGGGAAGGGATGGTTGCTGGTGGTGAAACCGTCGAATCAGCAGGCCGAACTGGCGAAAATAATGGACTACAACAAAGCGGTTGAATGGCACAAAACGTTGGTCAAAGAAGGATAGACGAATGTCACGAAGAATATTTATGGTCGAAGGCGAAGAGGTTACTCAACAGATAAACGCTCTGTCTTTCGCAATCCAGAAAGACATGGCTATTCGGAAATTCTCGAATTCAGATACCCTACACGCTACTGATGAACGGGACATGGGAGCCTATGGTGCTTGCGCGGAAGTCGTGTTAAGAAGTCTGCATTAAGCCTAATGGAGAGATAACGTTAATTAGAAGAATCTCAGAATAGAATGGTCAAATATGGTGATTTGAAATGGTAAAAGTGGCTATTAACGGATTTGGCAGAATCGGACGGATGTTGTATCGAGCAGCCTTAGAGACCAATGCTGACACAGATTTCATGGTTATCAACGACTTGACGGATGCCAATACACTGGGTTTCCTTCTGAAACATGATACTGTGCATGGACCTGCACCCTTCAATGTAAAGGTTGATGGTGACCGCATATTCTCAGGCGGCAAGCAGCTGAAAGTGATAGCGCAACCTGACCCTGCAAAGCTGCCTTGGTCGGAGATGGGTATCTACCTAGCCGTGGAGTCTACCGGAAGATTCAGGTCAAGAGAGGCCGCCTCAAAACATCTGCAGGCAGGAGCCAAAAAAGTGTTGGTTTCCGCGCCTATGAGCCCAGCTCCCAGCGCAGATCTAACCGTGGTTTACGGTGTGAACGACGACAAGTATGACCCGGCAAAGCATAACATTGTCTCTTTGGCTTCATGCACCACAAACTGTGTTGCCCCTACGGCGAAAGTGCTGAACGACAAGTTCGGTGTAGAAGTTGGCTTAATGAACACTATTCACTCCGTCACGAATGATCAGAGACTGCTGGACATGCAGCACAAGGATCTGAGAAGGGCAAGATCAGCAGCGTTCAACATTATTCCTACAACTACTGGGGCTGCAGTAGCAGCGACTTTGACGTTGCCGGAGCTGGAGGGAAGGATGAATGGTCTGGCACTACGGGTTCCAACGCCTGATGTTTCCATAGTGGATTTCACCGCAGTACTCAAGAGAGAGGCTACAAAGGATGAGGTTAACGCAGCTTACAAGGAGGCAGCCCAAGGGAAGCTGAAGGGAGTCTTGGACTATTCCGAAGACCCATTGGTTTCATCAGATCTCATCCACAATCCTTATTCGGCGATCATTGACGGACAATCTACGATGGTGCTCGGCAACTTGGTTAAGGTGCTGGCTTGGTACGACAACGAATGGGGTTACTCTGTGAAGATGGTGCGGATGATAGAGAAGATCTGCAAGATGGCATGACAAAGTCTGGAATGCAGATAAAATCTCTACCCTCTAATTTTTTGACGGTGTATATATGCATAAATGGTTAACGTTAGATGATGTTGAACTGGCTGGCGAGACTGTTCTGGTGAGAGTGGATTTCAATTCCCCCATTGATGTTGAGACAAAGAGAATACTGGACGACACAAGAATTAGAACGCATGGTGAGACAACGATTAAGGAGCTAGTTCGGAAGGACGCAAGAGTCGTGGTGTTGGCACATCAAGGCAGACCGGGTGAACCGGATTTCGTCCCTTTGAAGGAGCATGCCACGATTCTAAGTAGAGTTCTAAGCAAACCCGTGAAGTACGTAGACGAGGTTTTTGGAGAGAAAACTGGAAAAGCTATTAAGAATCTGGGAAGCGGCGACGTCTTGGTCTTGGAGAATGTTAGGATGTTCTCTGGTGAGCAGAAGAAGGGTACACCTGAAGAACATGCCAAGACTGAGATGGTCCGGAAGCTAGCGCCTTTGGCTGACTTGTTTGTCAATGATGCATTCGCGGCAGCGCACCGGTCTCATGTCTCGATTGTAGGATTCACGGCCGTGCTGCCTAGCGTCGCTGGCCGCATTATGGAACGTGAGTTGAGGTCTTTGAACAAGGTGTTGGACAGTCCGAGGAAGCCTTGCGTGTTCATCCTAGGAGGGGCTAAAGCAGACGATGCCTTGGAAATCTCAACATATGTGCTGGACAATGACATAGCTGACTATGTGCTCACGGGTGGAGTAGCGGGTCATGTTTTTCTAGTGGCGAAGGGCTATGATCTGGGCAAGCCGAACATGGATTTTCTGAAGAAGAAAGGGCTTATGGAGTTTGTCGGTGGGACAAAGGAACTCCTGCAACAATATCCAGACAAGATCAAGATTCCTTCAGACGTAGCAATAGAACTGAACGACAAAAGGATGGAAGTTACTGTTGAAAGACTTCCAGCGGATCATCCTATATTTGACATTGGCGCAAAGACGGTCGGGAGATACAGTGAGATTATAACGGGTGCAAGGTCCATTGTAGTCAGTGGACCTTTAGGTGTCTACGAAGACGAGGAATTTGTTTACGGAACCAAGGGAGTCTTCGGAGCAGTGGCGGATTCATGCGCATTCTCTCTTGCAGGCGGTGGACACACAGTAGCGGCTCTGCAAGAGCTTAGACTAACCGGCGGAATCTCTTACATTAGCACGGCAGGCGGAGCATTGATAGAATTCTTAATGGGTAAGGAACTACCTGGTGTTGCTGCTTTAGAAAGAGCAGCATCCTGACGGAGTAGTGATCCTTCTTTCATCTGCTTCTATTCTGAAAGAAAGCTACTCAAAACCGAATGCTCCATCGAAGCATAATTGCTAAGCTTCTCATAGATAGTAGCGAATCTGATTCGCAGACTCTGGTTGCAGTCTGGTTTGAGGAGATGCGCAAAACGAAGAAGCCTTTATCAGGAGTAGAGCGATCGCATCAAACGGTCTTCTTGAAGAGGATGTTCGACACGCTGGAGGCGAAAAAGGCGCCTGGTCTAGATCCACATCGATTCAAACTCGAAAGCCAAAGTCTGCACGTTGCCATTGGTTCGTGAAAGCGAGAAGTTAGTCAATGAACCTTTTTGCCTGTCCTGTGCTTTCATTCTTTGAATGTACTGATGAGTTAGTCTTGATCAGGTTGATTCTTCGGTGGCTATCATTGTGAGAGTTGATCGAGTCATCTCTAAACTCCTTATGTGTGATGTTACCACTTCTTTTAGTTTGTCCATTGTCTCGGCTTCGATTTTTGCTATGATATCATAGACACCGTACACACTGTAAGTCTCTTTCACTCCATTGACTTTCTTTAGTGCACTTAGAACTTCGTCTTCCGATCCCGTTTCAGTGTTTATGAGCACGAAAGCGATTGGCGACATATCATTATCTCCCGTACGCACTGGTTAATGTCGCCTCAACCTAAAATATTTTCTGCATCGCTCCAATTTATTAAGCGGGCACAGACATATCTGAACCAGAGTTTTGTCAATGAAATGCAAGGGCTTTTGCATGCATGGATCGGCTCACATTTCTAAATACTCACATGCGAAAAATCCTGGTCATGGGTAAACTCTGGAAAGAATGTGAAAAACAAGGTTAGTTCCTTCTTGGCCATCGAGAATCTCTGATGCAAATCTTCTTTTTCGAGGTTTCGACTTCAATGGTTCCACTGGTATACGAACACCCTTGGATGTTTGATGGGCCAGATGCGTACGCCGCATATTTATATTCAACCTTGGCATGATTACTCAAGGCGAACTGTGGGAGGTCATTTTGGTGGCTGTCAAGCTTGACCCTAGGTTCAAAGATGAAATCTCGAATGTTCCTGGAGGGCAGAATTTAAAGAGATGTTTTCAGTGCGGGACATGTAATGTCGGATGTCCGGTTAGGGAGATAGAAGAGAAATACAACCCCAGGAAGATCATACGGATGGTCGTACTTGGCATGAAGGAAAGGGTTCTCTCAAGCAACTTCATATGGTTATGTTCTGCTTGTTATACTTGTCAGGAACGTTGTCCTCAAGACGTTAGAATACCTGAGGTCATGAACGCTCTGAAAAATCTAGCGGTAAAGGAGGGGCACATTCACAACTCTTTTGCTAAGCGAATGGACGTCTTATGGATACATGGCACACTGTACCCTTTGAGCCATTTCGACAACGCTAAACGAGGAGAACTTGGATTGCCGGAAATCCTATCCGAAAGCAAAGAGGTCCAAGAGCTCTTCAAGCTCACAGGCTTCAATCCGTCGGAAGGTGAAAGGGGAACATGAAGTGAAGTACGCATTTTTCCCAGGATGTCTCGCACCGCTAATGGTTAAACAATATGAGCTCTCTGCAAGAAAGATCGCCGAAAGGCTTGGGCTGCAACTCATAGACGTTGAGGGCTTCGCCTGTTGCGGCTTTCCCATAAGGTCCGTTGGTCAAGAAACAGCTTTTCTTCTAGCTGCCAGAAACCTGAGCGTGGCTGAGGGCATGGGTCTAGACATATGTACCATTTGCACAGGCTGTGCCTCGACGCTATCGGAAACCAGCAAAGAGCTGACGCACAATGATAAGTTGAGAGAAGAGGCTAACAAGAAACTGCAGAAAATAGGGCGAACCTACAAGGGAAATGTCAAAGTCAAGCACTTTGTACGGATTTTATATGAAGATGTTGGTCTTGAAAGAATTGGAAGCCAAGTTAAGAAAAGCTTGGAGGGAGTCAAGTTGGCCCCTCACTACGGATGCCATTATCTCAAGCCCTCAGAAGTTTTCGACAAATTCGAGGATCCCGAGTTTCCGAGAACTTTGGATGAGTTGATTTCTATTCTGGGTGCAGAGGCCGTAGAATATGAGGATAAGACGCAGTGCTGCGGTGGGGTGATTCTGGATGTCGACGATAAAGTTTCATTGGCGATGGCTCAGAGGAAGCTTGACCACGTTAAGGCTGCGGGCGCAGACGCAGTGGTTCTTATGTGCCCGTTATGTGGATCCGTGTACGACAGAAATCAGAAGGTTATAGAGAGAAGGTTCAACGTTGCTTATAACCTGCCTATACTCTTTTATCCTCAAGTTCTTGGGCTTGCGCTTGGAATAGACCAAAAGGGGCTAGGATTGGATCTGAACCGTGTGAAAGCCTCTAATCTACTGAGCAAGCTTAGCATCTAAGTTCAGAATCCTCTTATTCACTGGTCTTCTTCTCTAAACCTTTTCTCCACCTATGAATCAGCAAAGTCTCATCGATCTTAGTGAGTTCTTTGATATGCTCTGCATAAAGCTCTGGCGTTAATAGTTTTTCCAACTCGTCGTCAAGGTTGGTCGGGCGGATGATTGCTATCCAACCCTTGTCATAAGGATCTCGGTTTATGATACTTGGTTCGTCAAGTATCCCGTTATTGAATCTGAGAACCGTACCTGAAAGGGGACTTAATATCTCAGCAACACATTTTACCGACTCGACCCTGCAGATTGTCTCCATTCGTTTAATCTGGATGTCGCTCTTCCCTGCGTAGAAGTATGTAATATCTCTCAGCGCTTTCTGACCATAGTCTGTGATGCCGATTTTCGCAGTACCAGTATTTTCCATTAAGGCCCACTCGTGTTCTTTAATATAATAATAATCTTCAGGAATATCGTATGAGTTAATTTTCATCTGTTCGGCCTTCCAGAGTTTCCATCCTATTCCTTAGGCTGATCAGCCTTAAATCTAAGAGTCAGCGCCTGATGGATACCCTACCTTCGCGCGCGCTGACGTATTTTCTTTGCGACAACCTCTGCGGCTGTCGCTACAGGTTCCACAGTCTCAGCTACTGGGGGAGCGTAACTGGTGTCTGCCGCCGAAAGCTCTAATGCCGTCATTTCCTTTTGTATCGCCACTGAGAGCATGTTAATTCGTTGCGCTACATCTTCTCCACCAACTAACTGGGCGCCCATAATCCTTCCCAAGACCGGCTCAGCGATAATCTTGACTTTAACTTCCTTTCCCCCTGGGAAGTATGGTGCTCGCGTTTTGCCTGTGATGCTTGAACTAACTGTCTGGAAACCGACCTTGGCAGCTTGATACTCCGAGAGACCTACTGCACCAAGTTCAAAATCGAAGATTTTAGAGACAGCGCTGCAAATGACACGTGGATTGGCTGCGTATCCTCCTGCTGCGTTCACCCCAGCTGCTGTTCCCTGCCTGACAGCGTTGGTCCCAAGCTGGTAAAGGCATGGTAGTCCTGTGATCGAGCTTTGGGATTCAACACAGTCTCCCGCCGCGAATATGCCGGAAACGCTAGTCTCCATTCTTGGGTTCACTCTAATAGCTCTGGTTACACCTAGTTCTACTCCTAGTCCCCTTATCAAGTCTGTTCTAGGCCTAATGCCTGCCGCCATGACAACAATATCTGCTTTCACTTCTTGACCGGCTACGCTTACGCCTTCAACCTTGTCTTTTCCGAGAATTGCATCCACTCTCCCACCTACCTTCACATTGATACCATGTCCTTCTATCTTCTTCTGTGTATAATCAGCCATATCTTCGTCGAACAATGCAGGAAGAATATACGGCACTACCTCAACGATCGTAGTCTTAATTTTATTCGTCGCAAGAGCATGCGCTGTTTCTAAGCCAATGAATCCAGCACCGATGACAACTGCGCTCTTTGCAGTTTTCATCGCTTCCTGAATAGCTTTTCCGTCATCCACCGTCCTCATGGCGAAGACCCCTGGAAGGTTGTGACCTTCTATCGGTATAACAAATGGGTCGGCGCCAGCGGCATAGATCAGTGAGTCATATTTTAGTGCTTCGAAATTTCCATCCTTATCTTCAACTAGAACAATATTGTCATTAGGATTGATGGACCTAGCAATAGATTCAAGGTGCAGGTGAAACTTCATCATTCGATAGTGTGAGGGGGGAAAGGCCATGAGATCTTCAAAACCGGGTATCTCACCCCCCAGGACATACGGTATGCCGCAACGAGAGTAAGCTGGATAGGGTTCCTTGTCTATCAAGGTTATCTCGGCTTTTGGATCGGTTTTGCGAGCCGCATTTGCGGCGTGAACGCCAGCAGCGTTTGCACCAATAATTACTATCTTCCTAGGCAAGCTCAAATCTCTCCCGGACCCACGTTCCTAATGAGAAATTATACGGTCGCACCGCCTCTTTATATCTGTTGTTCCCCAATTCGCCAATAAGAAACTTCTAAATAATGGTTTAAAACCATACTAACATTCTAAGGTCTGGTTGCTATGGGGGAGATCAAGACATTCAATGACCTGATCAGTGAAGTGGTTGAGAAGGGAATATGTGGTAAGTGTGGTGGATGCGTTTCTTTTTGCTCAGCGGGAGAACTTAATGCCCTAGAGATGGGCGAGAATGACTTACCCCGATATATCAATGAGGATAAGTGTCAGGAATGTGGAATATGCTACTTGGTATGCCCCCAAACAGATACACTAGACGAAGAACTCCAGGAGAAGTTTGGTTGGAAACCTCCTATAGGAGATTTTCAGAGGATAACCTCTGCTCAGACGACGAACAAGGAGGTAAAGGAGATTTGCACAGACGGAGGCGTAGTGACCTCCCTCCTTCTATACTTGCTGGATCGCACCCTGATAAATGGCGCTGTTGTCTCAAAGAAGACTGGACGCTTTGCTAGGAAGGCAATAATCGCCAGGACACGTGAGCAAGTCATAGAGGCAGCGGGTTCCACATTCTCGGGGTCACTCCATCTAGAGGAATTGGGAGGAGAATATACTACGTACACACCGATCCTGTCCACGGTGAAGAGCCTAGAGAAGAAATATCTGCAAGATATAGCCGTGGTTGGAACTCCATGCCAGATCAACGCGATCCGAAAGATGCAATGCCTCGGGATCATCCCAGCCCACCTCATAAAATATACGATAGGGCTATTTTGCATAGAAAATTTCTCTTTTGATGATGTGGCGAGGGAAAGGTTAGAGAAGAAACTCGACATCAATCTGGAGGATATTGTCAAACTAAATATCAAGGACGACTTCATAATCACCCTCACCAAGGGCGTGACAATCCATGTTCCATTAGAAGAGATACACGAAGTTGCTCGCCCAGCATGCTTCGCGTGCCACGACTTCAGCAATGAGTACGCAGACATTTCAGTAGGGGGACTTGGTTCACCTGATGGATACACTACCACCCTGATAAGGACAAGGGTGGGTGCATCTGTCTATGACAAAGCCCTTCGTAGGGGCTACATCCAAGAGAGAATCTTAGAAGATACAGAGGAAGGTAAGCTGGAGAGAACGAAAATGTTAGCCAGAATTGTCTCCTTCTCTAGAAGGAAAAAGACAAGAGCTAAGGAAAGGCTCTTGGAACTGGCTGGAGGATAGGCCCTTGAAGAAAGAGTCTAAGGCGGTTCTGGTTATTGGTGGTGGTATAGCGGGGATTCAGGCTGCCCTCGATCTCGGAGACATGGGAGTAAAAGTACACTTGGTGGAGAGAAAGCCGAGCATTGGCGGAAGGATGGCTCAGCTCGACAAGACTTTTCCAACAAATGACTGCTCCATCTGTATACTGGCCCCTAAATTGGCTGACTGCTTCAGGCACACAAACATCACTCTCCATACGCTGTCAGAAGTCAAAAAGGTAACGGGCAAGACAGGGGATTTCCGAGTGAGGTTACGCAAATATGCTAGACTTGTTGATGAAGAGAAGTGTGTCAACTGTGGGGATTGTATCGCAAAATGCCCGGTGAAGGTCCCTGACGAGTTTGATATGGAGCTAAGAAAGAGGGAAGCCATATACCCATACTATCTGCAAGGAGTTCCTGCGGTCATGACCATTGACAGGGAAAATTGCCTTTACTTAACGAGAGGAGTGTGCAGAATCTGCGAGAAATTTTGTACCAGAGAGGCGATAGACTTTGAGCAGAAAGATATGGATGCAACGTTGAACGTTGGTGCCATAATCGTCGCCACTGGTTTTGACCCCTTCGACCCCTCAGGGATCCCACAATATGGCTACAAGAGGTTCAGGAACGTGATCATCTCCTTGGAATACGAGAGGTTGATATGTGCGTCCGGACCTACTGGAGGAAATCTCTTGAGAGTTTCAGACAATAAGCCAGTGCAGAAAATAGCCTTCGTCCAGTGCGTTGGGTCCAGAGACCTCAGAAATAACCCTTACTGCTCATCCGTCTGCTGCATGCATGCAACCAAGGAAGCCATACTTGCCCACGAACACAACCCGAAGGTGAAGTCTCACATATTCTATGTGGACCTCAGGGCTGCAGGCAAAGGCTTTCAAGAATATGTGACCCGTGGAGAGCATGATTACAACATATCATACGTCAGAGGAAGAGTGGCCAAGATCACTGAAGATCATGATGAGAACCCCGTAGTCTGGTACGAAGAAACCCAAAGCTCCAAGACAAGAAAGATGACCGTAGATCTGGCGGTTCTGGCGACAAGCCTGATGCCGAAGAGAAGCACAGAGGAGTTGGCGAAAGTTCTGGACGTCGAGCTTGACGAATATAACTTCTTCAAGACAGACCCTCTCAACCCGCTGGACACAACGAGACCAGGAATATTCGTGTGTGGCTGCTGTCGGGAACCAACGGACATACCGGAGTCCGTAGCTCAAGCGAGTGGAGCAGCCGAGCGAGCTGCAGAAATGGTGATGAGGTGACGAAAGCTTGAGTACCGCGAGAGTCGGTGTTTTCGTCTGTCACTGTGGCACGAACATAGGAGGATTCCTTGACGTTCCAGGACTTACTGAGTACGCCTTGAGTCTGCCCAATGTTGTTTACGCCATGGACAATCAATACACGTGCTCCGAGGCCGGATTGACGGAAATAAAAGACGCTATAGCTGAAAACAAGCTGAACCGCGTGGTCGTAGCCTCTTGCACCCCCAGGACCCACGAGCCCCTGTTCAGATCAACTTGCAAGGAGGCAGGATTGAACCCATACCTCTTTCAGTTCGTCAACATAAGGGATCAGTGCTCTTGGGTTCACATGCAAGAAAGGGAGAGGGCAACCGAAAAGGCGAAAGCCCTCATAAGGATGGGAGTCGCAAGGGCGGTGTTGCTGGAGCCCTTAGAAGAGACCGAAGTTGAGGTCAATCCTTGCGCTCTGGTGATTGGTGGAGGAATAGCTGGAATGACCTGCGCATTAAGCCTAGCCAACCGAGGCTTTGACGTGAAGCTGGTAGAGAAGGAAGACCGGTTAGGCGGAGTTCTGAACAGTATATACAGACTTTACCCAACTCACGAAGAAGCCTCAAGGCTTATTCAAGTCAAAGTGAAAGAAATTAAGACGAAACCGAAGATAGATGTTTTGACATCTTCAGAAGTTAAAGAAGTGAAGGGCTTCGTTGGCAACTATGACGTCACGGTAAGGCAGGGGGGAAAGGAGAGATTATTCAAGGCCGGAGTGATCATAGTGGCAACAGGCGCTGAGACGCTCAAGCCCGTGGGCATGTACGGCTACGATGGAAAGAGCGTTATCATTCAGATGGAACTGGAGCGGATGCTGATGGAAGGAAGGCTCAACGCCGACACGGTTGTGATGATCCAATGTGTGGGATCGAGGAACGAAAAAAGAGCCTACTGCTCCAAGGTTTGCTGTCTAACTGCCCTCAAAAACGCCATGCTGATTAAGGAAGCTAACCCAGACGCTCAGGTTTTCATGCTCTACAGAGATATGATGACCCAAGGAACAATCTATGAGGATTACTATGGAAACGCGAGAGACACCGGCACAACGTTCATAAGATATTCACCTGAAAGGCAGCCGGTCGTCGAGGATGGATCGGTGAGAGTCTACGATGAGCTTTTGGGTGAAGAACTCATCCTGCCTTATGACTTGGTTGTACTGTCCACTCCGATGGTCGCCAACCCTGACTCTGCAGATCTTGCGCAACAACTGAAAGTGCCCGTAGATGAGCATGGCTTCTTTCTAGAGGCCCACGTGAAACTTCGACCTGTTGACTTCGCAACGGACGGCATCTATGTGTGCGGCTGCGCCCACTGGCCAGCAAATGTCGGGGAGAGCGTGTCCGAAGCATATGGTGCAGCCTCTCGGGCGTCTATACCTATGTCGGTTGGACGTGTGAAGACCGAGCCTTCAATCGCTGTGGTTAATGAGGAAGAATGTTCAGGCTGCGGTTTATGTGAACTGACTTGTCCATTCAATGCGATACGGGTCGAAGGAACCGAGAAGGGAAAGAAAGCCAATGTGATAGCCGCCTCCTGCAAGGGTTGCGGGGCGTGCGGGGCGGGTTGTCCCGAGATGGTGATCACCATGCGGCACTTCACAGATGAGCAACTTCTCGCTCAAGTAATTCCACTTTCAGGAGCGATATCATGACTCTTCAAGAAGGTTTTGAACCAGACATCCTCGGATTTCTCTGCAACTGGTGTTCCTATGCAGGCGCAGATCTAGCTGGAGTCAGCCGTTTCCAGTATCCGCCAAACCTCAGGATTATCAGGGTGATGTGCTCAGCAAGGATTGACCCAACCATCGTTCTAGAAGCTTTCATCAGAGGGTTGGACGGCGTTATGGTTTTGGGCTGCCACCTCGGCGACTGCCACTACATGACCGGAAACTACTACACAGAAAGGAGAATGAAAACGACTAAAAATGTCCTGAAGAACGTAGGGTTGTCTCCTGAGCGACTACTAGTCGATTGGGTGTCGGCGGCTGAGGGCGAACGTTTTGCAGGTTTGGTGAAAGATTTCACAGAAACGGTGAAGAAACTGGGCCCGCTTGGCAAAGAAACAGCCCTAGAGCCATCACAGTTGAGAATACGCTTGGTTGCAGCCAAGGATGCCCTCGCCCAAGAGAGAATCAGATGGCTCGTGGGCAGGGAAAGGGAGCTCGTAGAGGACAAGAATGTCTTCGGGGACAGAGTGTCACAAGAAGAGTTCGACCACTTGATGCTCCAAGCCATCGAAAAGGAGTTTGCGAAAAGACGGATTCTCCTCTCAATTGGAGAAGGCACGCTCTCTGTCAAGGAGATAGCTCAGAGAGTGGAAGCTTCATCGAGGGAGGTGTTGAGAAACATGATCTCTCTTGAGCGTGACGGGTTGGTCTCTGTTGTGGGGATCGAAGGGCATAGTCCGAGGTATCGAAGGGTTGTAGGGGGATAGCTAGATTCAACGACGTGGAGGGTGGCATACGTGAACACGCGAGACCCGGTTTCTGAAGCAGGCGAAGTGGGTTCAGTGCTAGTTGTTGGTGGGGGAATTGGAGGGATACAGGCCGCGCTGGATCTGGCCGATTCAGGCTTCAAAGTTTACATGGTGGATAACTCCTCAGCTATAGGCGGGGTCATGGCGCAGCTGGACAAAACCTTTCCAACCAACGACTGCTCCATGTGCATTCTGTCACCAAAGCTCGTGGAGTGCGGAAGACACTTGAATATTGAGATCCTGACATGCTCCGAAGTCACCGAGGTTTCTGGAGAGGTAGGCAACTTCAATGTCTCTGTGAGGCAACGACCACGCTACGTTGACATCGAGAAGTGTACAGGATGTGGACTATGCGCCGAGTTCTGTCCAGTCGACGCCATAGACGCCTTCAACAAAGGCTTGAGTGACAGAGCGGCGATTCATATCAACTACCCGCAAGCTGTACCCCTAGTGTACATGATCGACAGAGAAGAGTGTGTAGGCTGCGGGCTCTGCAAAAACGTTTGTCTGGCCGACGCCATAAACTACTCGGATCAAGAGAAAGAAGTCAAGCTGAACGTTGGGGCTGTCATTCTAGCCCCCGGCGTTGAGGAGTTTGATGCCAAGTTGAAAAGCGAGTACGGTTACGGACGATATCCCAACGTGGTCACCAGCATCGAGTTCGAGCGCACCTTGAGCGCTTCCGGACCTTTCATAGGACGTGTGCAGAGACCCTCAGACGGAGATATCCCTGGGAAAATCGCTTTCATACAGTGCGTCGGCTCTAGAGACGTCACGTGTGGAAACGGCTATTGCTCTTCGGTTTGCTGCATGTATGCCACGAAAGAGGCAGTCATAGCCAGAGAGCACATGAGCCAAATCGAACCCACTATCTTCTACATAGACCTGCGGGCTTACGGGAAGGGCTTTGATAAGTATATTGAAAGGGCCCGGAATGAGTACGGAATTAGATTTGTCAGATGCAGGGTGTCCGAAGTAGAGGAGATACCCAAGGCTCGAAACCTGAGGATAAGCTACGAGGCCGAAGACGGAAGGCTCCACAAGGAAGAATTCGACCTAGTCGTCCTATCGGTCGGATTCACACCATCCGAGAACATCAGGAAACTAGCAAAAAACCTCGGCGTTGAGCTAAACGAGCACGGTTTCTGCAAGACCCAAACCTTCCATCCTATGGAAACCTCTAGGCCTGGAGTTTTCGTCTGCGGTATGTTCTCCTCGCCCAAGGATATTCCTGAGACTGTTACTCAGGCCAGCGCTGCCGCTGCTAGCGTTGGCAGAGTGCTTTCTCCAGCGCGAGGGACCTTAGTGAAGAGGAAGGAGTATCCAGAAGAGCTGGATGTTGGGGGCCAGCCCCCGAGAATAGGGGTCTTCATTTGTCACTGCGGCATCAACATCGGAGGGGTCGTCAACGTTCCAAGCGTGGTGGAGTATGCTCAGACTCTCCCAAACGTCGTTCACGCCTGCGACAACCTTTACACATGCTCCTCAGACACTCAGGAACTGATCAAGAAGAGAATCAAAGAGCATAACCTCAACAGGATTGTTGTGGCCTCATGCACCCCTCGAACCCATGAACCACTATTCCAAGAAACATTAAGGGAAGCTGGCCTGAACAGATATCTCTTTGAAATGGCGAACATCCGCGACCAATGTTCTTGGGTGCATATGCGTGAACATGAAGCCGCGACGGAGAAGGCTAAGGACCTGGTTAGGATGGCTGTGGCCAAGACTGGAAAGCTCGAATCCTTGGACAGAATACTTCTGGACGTTATTCCTAGGGGTCTTGTTATTGGCGGCGGTTTGTCTGGGACGACGGCAGCTCTGGCATTGGCTGAGCAGGGTTTTGAAGTCTATCTGATTGAAAAAAAGCAGGAGCTGGGCGGATTTCTACGTAACATTCACTATACACTAGAAGGAGAAGACCCACAAAAGTACTTAAAAAAATTGATTAAAAAGGTTCAGGAAAATCATCTGATTCATACCTTCCTTGGAGCCAACATTGAGGAAATTTCTGGTTATGTGGGAAACTTCAAAACCACCATAATTCAGGACTCGGAAAAGAAGGATCTGGATCATGGAATTGTGATCGTGGCTACAGGAGGTAAAGAGTACAGACCAAGCGAGTATCAGTACGGTGTGGACCCTAGGATAATCACCCAGTCAGAGTTGGAGAATCGTTTCTCGACGAGTGATGATGTTGATGAAGCAAATTGCGTGGTAATGATTCAATGTGTCGGTTCCAGGGATAATAACCATCCGTATTGTAGTCGCGTATGTTGCGGTGAGGCAGTTAAGAACGCTTTGAAGATTAAGGAGAAGAATCCTAACACTGAAGTATTCATACTATATCGAGACGTGAGAACTTATGGATTAGTTGAAACTTACTATAAAAAAGCACGAGAACTCGGCGTAGTCTTCATTCGTTACGAGGAGGATAATAAACCTGAGGTGATTATGAAAAAATCAGAAAATGGAGGGAGTATTCTAAGCGTCTCTGTCTATGAACCTATAATTGGCGAGCAAATTTCAATCGATACTGATCTAGTGGTGCTGAGTGCTGCTGTCGTCCCGCCCGAGGAAAACGAAATTTTGGCTAAGATGTTAAAGGTTCCCCTAAATGAGGATGGTTTCTTTTTGGAAGCACACGCGAAGTTGCGCCCAGTCGATTTCACAACTGACGGAGTTTTCGTCTGTGGAATGGCTCATGCCCCAAAATCCATTGAAGAGAGCATTTCCCAAGCTTACGCAGCTGTTTCGAGGGCATGTACAATCCTATCGAAGGGAAAAATCGAGGCTGAAGGAATCGTTGCCTCAGTTGATGAAAAACTGTGCACGGGATGTGGAACCTGCGTGAAACTCTGTCCTTACGGCGCCATAACAAAGAATGAAGTAGGTGTGGCGGAGGTAACGGCAGTGCTCTGCAAAGGTTGTGGCCTCTGCGCAGCAAGCTGCCCTGAAAGGGCCATTACCATACCTCACTTCACTGATGAACAGATCATTTCCCAGACTAACGCCTTGTTGGAGAGGGTGGTCGCATGAAATTCGAGCCAAAAATATTGGGTTTCCTCTGCAACTGGTGTGCCTATGCTGGCGCTGATTTGGCAGGCGTTAGTCGAATCCAGTACCCTCCCAACCTAAGGGTAATTAGAGTGCTGTGTAGTGGAAGAATAGACCCCGTCTTGGTGCTAGAAGCACTGGCCAGTGGCGTGGATGGCGTTATTGTTATGGGCTGCCATCCTGGTGATTGCCACTACATGACTGGAAACTATGAGGCTGAACGGAAGATTAAGATGCTTAAAAAATTGATAGCTCCGTTAGGCTTGGCAGAGCGCCTACGCCTTGAATGGGTCTCTGCATCGGAGGGAGCTCGATTTGCAGAGGTCGTCCGAGATTTTACAAACCATATCAAGGTTCTCGGTCCCTCCCCCTTACGGAAAGAGAAGCTAGATTCAAAGAAACTTGAAGGTATCCAAGCAGCCAAGAAAGCAGTGGAAGACTTCAGGCTACGAGCGCTTGTGTCCAGAGAGAGGAAAATAATCGAGGAAGGAAATGTCTACGAAGAGGAGATATCACAGGAAGAATTCGACGAGAGAATGGATGACGCTCTCTCAGCCGAATACATACGTAACAGGATTTATCTCTTACTAGAGAAGGAACCAATGTCAATCAAGCATTTGTCCAAACGCCTAGGGCTAGACAACAAGCAAGTACTAGACCATGTAGTGATTCTGAGACGCAGAGCCTTAATCACTGTCCACAGAGTAGAGGACCTAACCCCAATATATACTACATTAAAGAAGTGACTACGGTGGACAAAGTCGGAGCTGTTATGGTTATCGGCGGCGGGATCGCAGGGGTCCAAGCATCACTTGACCTAGCAGACTCAGACTTCAAGGTCTACCTTGTCGACTCTTCACCCAGCATAGGCGGGACGATGGCCCAGCTCGACAAGACGTTCCCGACAAACGACTGCGCCATGTGTATTCTGGCGCCTAAGCTCGTTGCTGCTGGTAGGCACCAGAATGTTAGCCTGATGACAAATGCGAATATGAAGCGTGTTGAGGGAGAGGCAGGGCGCTTTAAGGTAATATTGACGAGGAGATCAAGGCGTGTCGACGAGGATAAGTGCACTGGTTGCGGTGTTTGTGCACAAAAATGTCCAGTTGAAGCGTTAGACGAATTCAATGAAGGACTATCCAAAGGTGGAGCCATCTACATCAAATATCCCCAAGCAGTGCCATTGGTTTATGCCATCAACAAGGAAGAGTGTCTAGGCTGTGGCATATGTGAAGAAGTCTGCAAGGCAGGGGCGATTAGGTATGACCAAGAAGACGAAGAACTCCAACTTGATGTTGGAGCGATAATTCTTGCCACAGGGTTTGACGAATTCGATCCAAGCCTTAAGACAGAGTATGGCTACGGCCGATACCTGAACGTTGTCTCAAGCATCGAGTTTGAGCGTCTCCTCAGCGCCAGCGGTCCGCATGCTGGTATGATTCTTCGCCCATCCGACGGTGACATCCCACGAAAGATTGCTTTCATACAATGCGTGGGTTCTCGAGATGTTACGTGTAGAAGCGATTATTGTTCGTCGGTTTGTTGTATGTATGCTACTAAGGAAGCTGTGATAGCAAAGGAGCACATGAATCAAATCGAGCCCACAATATTCGTCATGGACATCAGGGCCTACGGGAAGGATTTCGACAAATACATCGAGAGAGCAAAAAATGAATATGGTGTGAAGTTCGTTAGGTGTAGAGTTTCCTCCGTAGAAGAAGTGCCAGAAACGCGAGACCTAAAAATAAAGTATGAATCTGAAGATGGAAAGCTCATACAAGAAGAGTTTGCCCTAGTTGTTCTCACAACAGGCATCAAATCTGCTAAAGGAAATAAGGAAATGGCTGAGAAACTTGGGGTTGAACTTGATAGATATTGCTTCTTTAAGACACGAACCTTCACACCTATAAGAACGTCAAAGCCTGGTATATTTGTCTGCGGTGCAGCCTCCTCGCCAAAGGATATTCCCGAAACCGTTACTCAAGCCAGCGCGGCTTCTGCCAGCGTGGGCGAATTGCTGTCTTCTGTTCGGGGAACCTTGGTCAGGAGGAAGGAGTATCCAGAAGAGCTGGATGTTAGGGGTCAGCCGCCAAGGATAGGGGTTTTCATTTGTCACTGCGGCATCAACATTGGAGGAGTTGTCGACGTCCCAAGCGTTGTGGAGTATGCTCAAACCCTTCGAAACGTCGTTCACGCCTGTGACAACCTTTACACATGCTCGTCAGACACTCAAGAGATAATCAAGAATAGAATACAAGAATACGGCCTCAACAGAGTTATTGTGGCCTCTTGTTCACCCCGAACACATGAACCGCTATTCCAAGAAACGATAAAGGAGGCTGGCCTGAACAGGTATCTCTTCGAGATGGCAAACATTCGCGACCAGTGTTCCTGGGTACACATGCACGATCACGAAGCCGCCACGGAAAAGGCGAAGGACCTGGTGAGAATGGCAGTAGCAAAAGCTCGAATGTTAGAACCCCTAGAAAGGCTTTCGCTAGGTGTCACCCAACGAGGTCTCGTCATCGGTGGAGGATTGGCAGGAATGACTGCAGCTCTAGCCCTAGCCGAGCAAGGCTTGGAAGTAGATTTAGTAGAGAAGAACAAGGAACTTGGAGGTTTCCTCTGCAAGATACACTACACTCTGGACAACGACGACACCCAAGAGTATCTAAAGACCATTATTGACAACGTAAACTCGAACAAGCTGATCCAAGTCTTCCTCAACGCCAAAGTGGAGAACGTCTCCGGATATGTGGGAAACTTCAAGACAACTGTAACCCAAAACACGGGCAGCGAAGCGAGAAAGGAGCTGGAGCAAGGGGTCATCATCGTGGCTACCGGAGGCGAAGAATACCACCCAAACGAGTACCTCTATGGAAAAGACCACCGCGTATTAACGCAGCTGGAATTGGAGAACAGAATTGCAACTGTTGGCAACGAAAAGTTCGGCAACGTGGTAATTATCCAATGCGTAGGGTCCAGAAGTGACGAACACCAATACTGCAGCAGAATGTGCTGCGGAGAGGCGGTCAAGAACGCCTTAAAAATAAAGGAGAAAGACCCAGACGCTAACGTGTACGTTCTTTACCGAGACATGAGAACCTACGGCCTAATGGAAGAACACTACAGAAGAGCTCGAGAGGCCGGAGTGGTCTTCATACGCTACGAAGAGGAAAACAAGCCGAAGGTTGCCAAAGCCACGTCAGGAGGAAAAGGAATCCTGCAAGTATCGGTTTTTGAACCAACCATCCAAGAAGACATCCTTATAGACGCAGACGTCCTCGTTCTGAGCACAGCCGTTGTTCCACCCAAAGAAAACGAGACTCTAGCCAAGATGCTGAAGGTTCCTGTGAACGAAGACGGCTTCTTCTTAGAGGCACATGCCAAGCTTCGGCCTGTTGACTTTGCCACAGAAGGCATCTTCGTATGCGGGATGGCTCACTCGCCGAAATCC
>JABAOF010001814.1_pt3 | contig 30648 bp, 25 predicted proteins | sample 7062171 | NCBI WGS metagenome assembly JABAOF01 (sample SAMN14538628, study PRJNA623070) | marine sediment metagenome | biome: marine biome [ENVO:00000428]; feature: marine pelagic biome [ENVO:01000023]; material: deep marine sediment [ENVO:00002113] | place: India: Gulf of Khambhat ...
ATACACAGGTTGTTGTGTGACAAGGCCGCCGACGTTTCCAAGTGCACGGCCGAGAAGGTCGGACGTCGACCAGACCAAGGGTATAGACGTACAGGCGGCGCGGTAGAGGCCGAAGACCGCGGTCGCAACAGAAAAGATGCGCAGCATTTTCTTTGCCTGTCCAGAGGATGTGAAGGCAAGGGCCGCCAGAACAAGCGAGACACCCATGACGTTGACGGCCGGCAGGGATGAGGCTATCATATATGTGGCCAAGCCAACGGCTGCCAGGACAGCTAAAAGGCTCATCCTCGGTCGCCACGGGAAAGGGCGCTGCGCGAAGATTGCTACGCCCAAAGCCGTCAGCGTCAGCGCCCGCCGCAAGGGATGCGCCAGTAACCCCGTTGAGCCAGCGGCAATCCAGGCAGCGGCCAGACCAGCTATCGCTGCGACTATGGACCCCAGCTCTGCTGAAGTGCCTGCTGGAGAGTCTGCGGCTAATCCTTCAATTTTTTTTCTTTTGGCTCGAATCACTTAGTGGATTATCCCTGATATCACAACGCTATGCAATACGAAAATTGCAGGATAAGACGAGTGATTCAGTGAGTTGTCCCTCGGGTCGTCATCTTCGGCCTAATAGAGCTTGCTATAGGGTCTCAGCAGGATAGTATTCCGCTGCCCATGTGCGCCGGTAGTAAATGAACTGGTTTTTGGTCGAAAAGGCCAGTGCAACTGAACTAAGTATATCAGGCTACCAGGTAGCCTGATAGCCTGATCTCTCGATGAACAGTATATTGCGTCTGTTTATTTCCGCTACGTCTCAAAGTTGCGTCTTGCGAGTTGTATTCTGTGCCACAGGTCCTCGCGTTTCTGCCAGCAAGTGCTTTGGGACAACAGAAGGGCACTGCACGTCTATGGCTGGACAATGCGCCGTGACAGGAGAGGACTTTGCTGCCTTTGTTCCCAACGGTATGCCCGGAGGAGGCCCCGGGGTTGTAACGCAAGCTTTCGTATCGCTACATTTGGTCGGCTCGTATGGGCACTCAGTCGGATTATCGGCTGGACATTGGGTATACACAGGGGGACAGGAGGTCGGGTCCTCTGGGCACACAGTCACCTCGCGGGGACATTGGGTCCGCACGGGCGGACATGCGGTCGGCTCTTGGGGACATGTGGTCGACTCTTCGGGACATGCGGTCCGCTTGTAAGGGCACTCAGTCTCCACCGGACACTGAGTCGGTATAATCACACATCTTGTCACGGTTGCGGGGCACTCAGTCTCCACTGGACACTCAGTCGGTACAATCTCACATTTTGTCGGGTATGCCGGGCACGTCGTCGGATCTTCTGGGCACTCGGTAACCTCACATTGGGTCGGCACAGGCTCACATGCGGTCTCCTCAGGGGGACAGTGGGTCTCATCAGGGGGACACTCGGTTTTCATAGGCGGGCACGCGGTGGCCCGAACTGGACATTTAGTGGGCTCACGGGGACATTTTGTTTCCGGCGTCGGACACTTGGTCGGCACTTCCGGGCAATTTGTTGGCGACTCCGGACATCTTGTCTTATCAATAGGGCACTCAGTCAGCAAGGCCGGGCACGTTGTCTCGCCCGGGGGACATTCGGTTATCGCGGTGTCTGAACATTCGGTCTCCGTAGGCGGACACTCGGTCAGAACAGCTGGGCACGATGTCTCGCGCAGAGTACATTCGGTTATCGCGAAGTCTGAACATACGGTCTCCGAAGGCGGACACCTGGTCAGTTGAGGCGGACATTTGGTCGTCACGGGTGGGCACCGCGTCAGCACAGACGGACATCGCGTTTCCAGGACTGGACAGTGGGTAAGGCTCCCTGGTCTGGAAGTGGGCTCCTCGGGAGTCTCTTCCGTGTACGTTAAGCAAAATGCCATATCTATTGAATTGTTTTCAAGACTATGATACGGATGCGTCTTGGGATAACGCAGCTCTCTCCAGACGTGTGGCAGCAGCCCGAAAAAGACGTCACAAACAGCATCGTCCATGTAATGGTCGGGCCATTGACGCGTCTTCCAGCCAAATTCGCCACCATCGGTATCGACCTGTACGTTTAACCAATAGATGACCGGGTCGTCGAGCGTACCTGTCTGCAGAAATGCGTCCTCGGGCTCGATATCGATATCTATTTGCCAAATCTGAGTATCACCGCCTGGACGCAGTTCCCCGGTAACAGGATCCCACCACCACTCACCGGGATCACGCACTACGTGATAGAGTGCCTCTTGGAACTGGCCCGCCAGGAAATCCTTTGCCCACAGCACCTCCGGAGCAGGCTTGGAGAATCGACTATCCGGATCGGCCCCGGCGAGACTAGCCGAGTCATCGGGATGGATGCTTAGGCGAATCCTCTTGATGACGCCCTTCTTGTCGTCCTTCCACGAGCCCCACAGATGTACGTCCGTGATCAGGCTGCGGCTTCGACACTCAAAGTCATCGGCAATTGTACGGATATTTCCGTCACTGCTATCGACGCGGATGTCGATCCCTCGGTTAGTCACATCCGGTAATTGGACCCATTTGCTGTTAGGGCATAACGGCTCAATAAAGACTTCGTGGTCCTCGACCTCACCGTCACGAGCCGGACCTTCGGGCCCTAAGCCGCCCTGCCTGCTGATTCGGAATCGCGCGAAGGTCTGTCCAATCACGGCACTATCGAGCACAGTAAACGATATGGTGTGGGTCCCGTTGGGCAGGAAACCATTGTAGATCTGTTCACTCGCCTGCCAGGTCCCATCAGCGTCAAAATCAATCCACGCCTGGACAATGCCACCGCCACCATGGACCTCAAGTGTTATGTTCGCTACCTGGCCCGGATTCAGCGACGGTATAGTTACGCCATCCTCATCATCATTTCCGTCGTTGTCGTCACCAAGGGCATTCGGGCTCGGCTGGCCATCGGGGTCGGGGTCGGCTGAGTCGGTCCGGTCACCCAACCATGGCCCGGCAATAATGTGGTTGGCACCATTATTTGCAGCGAGCGTCGGATATGTTGGGTCAGGGGCATCACCCCAGTCGTACGGGGGTAGTCCGGGTTCTTTGCTCGGGTAGATATAGTAGTCCTCCGTCTCTCCGTACTGGTACCCACCCACCGGTCCGGAACCACCATGTATTGCGGCGCTGGCAATAACACCCCAGGGCTGCTCGGCCACCGTGATGCGCATCCACATCGGCGGCGGCTCAGCCACATCCGACGGATGCCAGCACATAAACTGCGGCGTGGTAATAGTAAACGTACCGGCCCCAGTGAACAGCAGTTGCTGGTTTTGAACGGCCCATTCGGGCGCCTGGTCACCTGTCGGGCATTCGGTGACATCATTCCAGTCACCATCACGATTCCAGTCACACCAGACATTTACATAAACCGGACCGGGAATAGAATTGACAATAGTCACCACGTAATCAAGCGTCGCCCTCTGGCAATGCGGCAACACCAGCGGCAGCTGGACACCATCATCGGCGTCGTCCTGATCGGGCAAGTCAGCAGGCGGGTCGAGGTTGTTGTGGGCATCCTCGTCAAACCCAATATCGGCTTCGTTTTCGAGGCTAACGCGTTTGCCGAGATATACGAAGGCCTTCGGCTCCCAATGAATTGGACCATATGGAGGCGAGCCGGTCTCGTAAACGGTCGGGTAGTCCGCAACGACACCTGTGGCTGGATAGGCGAGCATCGGTGTCGGTGGGAAACTGTTGGAACTGTCCGGTGCATCACCAAGGTCGTGTTCGCCCTTTGTTTTATCGCCACCGGTAATCACGAATGCCAGATCGAGTGTTTCGTTGGCGTACTCATGGTCTTTGGGATAAGCCATCGGAAACCAAGTGGGCGCTGCAGCAGCTCCAGCAACGAGGTAGACGGCATCGTCATTCCAACGCAATTCGCGAGTGGTTGTCTTCCATCCGAACGAATAACTTAGAGCAGGTGGCTCAGCACCGACACGAAGGTAGACCTTCTTCTCAGTCGGATCATCTACGATAGAGAGTTTGCTCACATCCCAGCCGGGCGCGCCGGTGACATCGAATACAGGGCTGCCGAAACTGAGGCTCCCCCCATATGTGAACAGCATATAGTCGCCGATAGCAGGCGGCTGATTGGTTTCGATTTTCAGCCCCCAGCCGGTTTGTAAGACTAGGTTGCCGCCTACGTTAATCAGGTCGCTGCACGTTGCCTCCAACTCCCATACATAGACAGAGGAGCTATCGAGAGTCAAATCACCGACAACATTCAGTGTACCACAGCTGCCCCCCGGTGACTGAACATTCTCAGCGGCAGAGGGCAGGTTGGACGCTACCTGGGCGGGACCTAATTCTTTGACCCCCAGCCAATATATCCTTCCTTCCTGCTGTATGAAAGGATCGTCTTCGATGCAAAAGTTGTACTGATACGCCTGCCTGTGATTGACCGGCAAATAGAGCCCTGTCGCCGGGTCGTACCAGTTCTCCGGGCCATCATGGACTTTGCTAACGGTGTATTGGCCGGGCCTAAACGTTCGGCTCCATAGGAGCTGCCCCGGCATGCTCCAACTGTCGGCCGACTTAGCCGGGATGTCCGAATAAATGCTGAGTTCGAATGTCAAGCTGTCCGGTCCGTCCTTCGGCAAAACATCATCGGCAAATGAGCCCCAGATGTGAATATCATTAATGGGGCCGGTTGCCGTGCACTTGAAATCATCCGCCAAGGAGGTCAAGGACATCTTTACATCGACGCCCGTAGAGCCGAGGTCGGGCAACTGCGGCCAGTGCATCTTGTGCACGTCGCCATATCGCCAGTCACAAGGGCTAATCTGACCTGCTATAGCTGCAAGCCGTCCTGTGCCAAAGGACATGATCAATGCCGCGACGAATAGCACAAGAAATGCTGATTTTGGATTCGACTTTTTCATAATCACGTCCTCCATAAAAAGGTCCGGACATAAAGCCGGACTTGTCTCTCGATAGTCACCGAGATTTTCAATTCATTGGGCCCAATAGTTACCTCCTTTTTTTTGCAGAGCAAAGCTTGGTGTGAAATGAGAAAGCCCTTTCACACCACTCCTCTACTAAAAATAGAATATTTCAGCGAGGCCAGAATGTCAAGGAAAAAAGTGCGGTAAAAAATCTTTTTAAATGAATCAGAGATAAGCCCTGAAAGGCGGTTGCTTGGGTTCCCAAGCCTTATGCGTCCAGAAAACGAATTAAAACGTCATTATTGGCCTAATAGCAGGGATTCGGTTGGACAGAGACCCGTCTATTTGCACTTCGTTGTCATTTTTTGGCAGTGTTACCGTGCTTGTATAGTTAAAAAAGCGGCTACTCAAAAAACGCTTGATTGCCGATTGCCGAGCGGGTATTATCTTAACCTGAAGTGTTTGCCAATAAAATAGTCCGGGAAATAATAGGAATAGTGCATTTTTGTGCACAGCGTTGAGGATTTATAGGTCCTTTTACAATGCTGACAGGAGATTGAAGGCATGGAAAGCCTGCAAAACCTTACTCCACCCGGCCCACCAGTTTCAATGAAGGTTCAGGAGGCATGTCTGATTCCCAAAGGTGCTATTAAGAAAACCGTGTTTATGTTCGCAGTGCTATTAATGATAACAATACTTGCAGCTTTCTTAGTTAGTTCCTGTTGCGGAAACAGTTTTTGTCATTCCCACGGAAGCGGGAATCCAGCTTTTTCGCTCTGGACCTCTGCTTTCACATGGGTGACTCCGTCAGTTTTTGTTTTCTGCAACAGATAATAGTTAGAGGCATCGAAAAAAGCTAAGCTCGGGATTCGTGAAAGCTGGTTATTGATAAACGAGCCAACTGATTGTTTCTGTTTAGCCTGTTAACGGGGTATTGCCTGTGAAGGTTGTGACCATTTTTGCTTTGTGTGCTTCTTGCAGAAATGCTCGACTGCAACCTACAGGGACGGAGTCTAAGTGAACTAACAATTTACGATTGACAGCCTGGAATCAGCTGTAGGGAAACACAAAACAAGCCTATCGGCTGAGTGGAAATATGGATTTCAGAGGCAACACTTTTTCAAAGGAAAAGGTTGTAATATGACTTGTATTAGTTTAGATGTTGGTTCTCCCTCCCGGATATAAGTCCTTATATGAAAAACTACGACTCAATAAAACGGATTATGGTCACAGGTGGTGCAGGTTTCCTCGGTTCACACCTCTGTGAAAGACTGCTTAACGAAGGACACGAGGTCCTATGTGTTGACAATTTCTATACAGGCCGTCGCATCAACATAGCACCGCTTCTTTCAAATTCCCTATTTGAGGTCCTTAGACACGACATTTGTTTCCCTCTTTATGTGGAAGTCGATGAAATTTACAATCTTACCTGCCCGGCCTCACCAATACACTATCAGTTTGACCCTGTCCAGACCACTAAAACGTCTGTTCACGGCGCCATCAATATGCTCGGTCTTGCAAAACGTCTAAAAGCTAAAATTCTCCAAGCTTCAACATCAGAAGTCTACGGCAACCCCACAATTCATCCTCAGGTGGAAAGTTACTCGGGAAATGTAAACCCAACCGGTTTGAGGTCTTGCTACGATGAAGGAAAGAGATGTGCAGAAACACTTTTCTTTGATTACTATCGCCAATATAAACTCAAGATAAAATGTGATTACTTCTTCTCGCAATATTAAGTGGTAGGGGTTCAGGCAAAGTATTAACTCAAATGGAGAGTAGTGTATGTTGAATGACAAAGTAATATTAGTTACCGGCGGAACTGGCTCCTTTGGTCAGAAGTTCACTGAAATACTGCTGAAAAATTACGAACCGAAAAAGATCGTAATCTTAAGTCGGGATGAGTTTAAGCAATATCAAATGGCTAAGAAATTCTCTGACCGAAAATATCCGATTCGGTATTTTCTTGGTGATGTCAGAGATAAGGACAGACTCTTCAGGGCGTTCGAAGGCATAGATTATGTGGTTCACGCCGCTGCTTTAAAGCAGGTTTCTGCCTTAGAGTATAACCCCACCGAGGCGGTTAAGACAAATGTAGTCGGGGCAGATAACATAGTAGATGCTGCAATTGATGCAAGAGTCAAAAAAGTTATCACGCTATCTACTGATAAGGCTGTAAATCCTATAAATCTTTATGGGGCGACGAAACTGGTTGCTGAGAAAATATTCATTGCCGCTAATGCTTACGCAGGCGGAAGGGTTAAATTCGCAGTAGTAAGGTACGGCAATGTAGTAGGCTCCAGAGCAAGTGTTATACCCTTGTTTTTGAAGCTTAAGCAGCAAGGGGCGCAAGAATTTCCCATAACTGATGTCAGAATGACACGTTTCTGGATTACTTTGGAGCAGGGGGTAAATTTAGTGCTGAAAGCATTGAAAGAAGCTGAGGGGGGAGAAGTTTTTGTACCAAAAATTCCTTCCATGAAAATAACCGATGTGGCCAGCGCAATAGACCCGAATCTTAAGTTCAGAATAACAGGCATCAGGCCCGGCGAGAAAATTCATGAGACTTTAATCTCCGAGGATGAAGCCAGAGCAACAAGAATGTTCGACAGAATTTATGTGATTTTATCCCAGTTCATTCCCGAAAAGACACACAGAAAATACGAGAATTGCCGCTGCGTAGCCGAGGGATTTGTCTATAGAAGTGACACCAATGACGAATGGGTCAGCGAAGAAGATTTAGAGCAAATGATTAACCAGGAGGAAGCTGAGCTGGTTAGTGCAGAAATCGCCAGTTAAATTGCATGTCCAGCATGATAACTATGAGGAAAGTTTTCTACAGCCACCAATGTATAGAACAGGATGACATCGATTCGGTGCTCGACGTATTGAAGTCCGATTTCCTTACACAGGGACCCAAGGTAGAAGAATTTGAACAGTCGCTCGCAGACTATTGTGGGGCGAGATTTTCAGTGGTGTTTTCTTCCGGAACAGCCGCCCTTTGCGCAGCTTATTTTGCCGCAGGCCTTGGCGGCAACGATGAGATAGTAACATCACCAATGACATTCCTGGCCACGTCCAATGCAGCTTTATCCCTCGGGGCCAAGCCCGTATTCGTTGATATCGAGCCGGACACAGGCAATATTGAACCTGACCTGATCGAAACAGCCATAACCGACAGGACAAAGCTGATTGTGCCGATGCACTTTGCCGGACACCCGGTACAATTAGAAAAAATAGCACAAATCGCTCGAAGACATCGTTTGCTGGTAGTTGAAGATGCCTGTCATGCACTTGGCGCCAGGTATGAAAACGCAATTATCGGTGATTGTACATATTCAGATATGTCAGTCTTCAGCTTTCATCCTGTAAAATCAATTGCAACGGGTGAAGGCGGAGCGGTTTTGACAAATAACAAGGAATTTCAAAATAAGCTGCTTATGTTCCGGCATCACGGCGTAACCAAAGACCGCAGGATTTTCAGGAATAAATCAGATCTGGTCGGCGATTGGTACTACGAGATGCAGCTTTTAGGTTACAACTACAGATTGACGGATATCCACTGTGCGTTAGGCATTTCTCAACTCGCAAAGCTCGGCAGATTTATTCAAAGGCGAAGGGAAATTGTTGAAGCATATGCGCAGGCCTTCGAGAATAATACGTTCTTTGACACGCCTGTCGAAAAAAGTTATGCAAAATCCGCCTGGCACTTATATCCGATCAGATTAAAAGACAACTACAAAACCAAGAAAGCCAAGATTTTCACAAAACTTCGGGAAAGGGGCCTGGGCGTGCAGGTACATTATATACCCATACATCTTCAGCCGTACTATCAACAGCTCGGTTACAAAAGAGTTTTATGTCCGAATGCGGAGGACTTTTACGAAAGGGAGATTAGCATTCCTTTATATCAGTCCATGTCAGCAGAAGACGTCGACTATGTTATCCGGAACACACTTGATGTTTTCGAAAGGTTTGAATGAGAATCGCTGCCATTATTCAGGCAAGAGTTTCATCAAGGCGACTACCGGGAAAAGTGCTTAGAGAATTACCATACGGCAGCGGCATAACGGTACTGGAGCAAATAATTAGAAGGCTAAAAAGATGTAAGAAGCTCAACGGTGTTATAGTAGCTACGACAGCCGAAAAAGATGATGATGAATTGGTAAGTATTGCACAAAGAGGAGGAGCCAAACATTTTAGGGGCACCAAGGAAGATGTTCTGTCACGGTACTATTCTGCTTCCAAAGAAAACGGCTTGGATATTCTCGTCAGGATAACAGGTGATTGCCCCTGTATCGATCCTGAAGTAGTGGATTTGGTCATAGAAAAACACTTAGCTGCAAAAACCGATTTTACTTCAAATATCTTGAATAGAACATTTCCTCATGGTCTGGATACAGAAGTGTTGAATTTCGACACACTGGAAAAAGCCCACCTGCAAGCGAAACAAGCCTTTGAAAGAGAACATGTCTGTCCATATATTTATAAAAGCAATCCGCAAATGTTTAAGATTTCGTCAGTTGAAGCACCAGAAATATTGCACGCCCCGGATATTAGAGTCACTCTCGACACAGAACAAGATTACGCGTTGCTATGTGCGGTCTTTGACTACCTCTATCCGGAAAACGAGTTTTTCGATACTAAGGATATAATAAAGCTGTTTCGCGGCAAGCCCTGGCTAAAAACTATTAATAGGAACGTAGCCCATAAGAAAACATTTGATTCACTGCAGCCGGAAATCGAAGAAGCCGTAAGAATATTAGATTTGCAGGAATTAAACAGAGCAAAAGTGCTTTTGATGAATCATCTGAAATGAAAGTGCTTATCCTAACCGAAGGGGGAGAAAATATAGGTCTCGGACATATAACAAGATGTACGTCTATATATCAGGCCTTTGAAGAAGCAGGGATAGAGTCGCTGCTTATCGTCAACGGTGACCAAACTGTTCGGGACATACTGAGAGATAAGAATTGCAAGGTTTTTAATTGGCTCAATGGACGAGAAACCCTCCTCGCTACTGTAAAAAATGCAGATATAGTCTTTATCGATTCGTATCTTGCAGACCGTGACTTATATGAAAAAATCTCCAATATAGCAAAGACAGCCGTCTACTTTGATGACGATGTAAGGCTTAACTACCCAAGAGGTTTTGTTCTAAACGGAGCTATCCTTGCCGAACAGATGGCCTATCCTAAAAGAAAAAAGGTTACTTATCTTCTGGGTGCTCAGTACGCACCTCTTAGGAAGGAATTTTGGGATGTACCTTCCAAACCGATACGTGATAATCTCGAAAGCGTAATGATAACATTTGGCGGGGCAGACATACGTAATTTTACGCCCAAAGTTCTAAAATTGCTGATAGATACCTACCCAGAGCTGTTAAAAAAGGTAATCATAGCAAAGAGCTTCCAAAATACAGCAGAAATTGAAAGACTCAAGGACAGCAATACCGAGCTGATATATTATCCCAGCGCTGCTGAAATGAAAAAAGTTATGCTCGAATCTGATATTGCAATATCTGCCGGTGGACAGACTCTGTATGAGCTGGCAAGGATTGGTGTTCCAACTGTCGCTGTGGCTGTCGCTGATAATCAGTTAAAAAGTATTCTCGGCTGGAAGAAAGTGGGCTATATAGAGTACGCTGGACGGTGGGAAGATAATGGGGTGATAGGAACAATAAACCAAAAGATAGAGCTATTAAAAAGTAAGAGCTTCAGAGAATATAAACGCGTGGTTGGCAACAAACTTATTGACGGTGCTGGGAGTTCCAGGATTGTTAAGGAGCTTTTATCCAACTTTTATAGGCGGCGACTCACCTTGAGGAAAGCTGCTTTTGTAGATGCTCAGGACATATTTAATTTGGCGAACGACAACATAGTAAGAAAAAGTTCATTTGAACCGGGCCAAATAGAATGGGATCATCACCTTAAATGGCTAAGGGAGAAACTTAGAGACAGCAATTGTGTTTTTTTCATTGTCGACTGTTTGGACAAATTTGCTGGGCAAGTGCGCTTCGACACAATTTCAGGACAAAAGGAAGCAAAAATAAGTATTAGTCTAGAAAAACACATACGAGGCTTGGGTTTGTCACCGTTTATTATAAGTAAATCGATCAAAGAATTACTGAAAACATGTAAAAACGTGGATGTTGTCAAGGCTTATATCAAAGATGGTAATATCCCTTCCATAAAATCCTTTGAAGAAGCTGGCTTCAAGTTTTTAGAGAATATGAGAATTAAGGGGTGTGAGTCCAGAGTTTATGGAAGGGCGACTGAGGATGGGCATAAGTAGCATTTTTAATGTAAGAGCAAGAGAAAAACAGCCGGTTTTTGTAGTCGCAGAGGTTTCTGCAAACCATGCGCAGCATTTCGACAGAGCGGTGGGAATGATAGAAACTACCTCGGTTCGACACACTCAATGTTCATCCTTATCTCTATAAGTACAAGGGCGCAGATCCGGTAGGAAGGGCTCTTGGAGACGGCAAATTTAAGGCCAGTGTAGGCGCCCATATTATGCAGGAGCAGGTAGACGAAGGCCCAGTTCTTGTCGAAGACTTTGTAGATGTCTCAGGTGCTGGTAGTGTGCTGGAAATCTATAACAGACTCTACCCTCACTATGCTGTGGTAATCTCGAAGGCTCTCGATATAGTTACTGATAAGGTCTAAGGGAAAGGCTTAACTAAGTGGTAGAAAAATAGTGGAAGCAATAGAAAGCGGTCTAAAACATTTTATAAATAAAGGGGATGTTATACTAATTCATTCGAATATCCTTCCCATTTTGCATAAGCATGCCGACGAAAAGAAAGACCTTCAAAAAGTCGCGAATAAGCTCATAGATATTCTGATAGATATTGTAACAGAAGAAGGGACGATACTACTTCCTACGTTTAATTGGGATTTCTGCAAAGGAAAGCCGTTTAATTATAAAAAAACTAGGTCAAAAGTCGGGGCGTTAACAAACGTAGCCTTAAAGCGAGCTGACTTTAAAAGAACGAAACATCCCGTCTATTCTTTCACAATTTGGGGAAAATACAAGGATTGCCTTTGCAGTTCAGACACAAAAAATGCTTATGGCAAGGACAGTCCTTTCGGCTTTCTCCATGAGCAAGACGGAAAAATACTTTTGATAAACGTTGATTATCAATCTTCTTTTACTTTCACTCATTATGTCGAGGAGCAGTTGAACGTTGGTTATCGTTATCACAAAGACTTTTCGGCTGGTTATATTGACGAACAGGGTAACGAGTCCGAGAAAACTTACGATATATTTGTAAGAGACCTTGACAGAGGGGTAATGACCTGGGGTAACCCTATAGGTAAGATATTAGAAGATGAAAAGATTGCCCAGGTTTTTGTAATAGAAGGAAATACTTTTGTTGTCATGAAGGCAAAAGATGCTTTTGACAGGATGAAAACTGAATTACAACGAAATCCTTTTTTAATGGTTAAATGGGCAAAGTATAATGATTATAGGATAGGTCAACAGATGCATGACTTAATGCGAAGACTCTTTTATATTCCAAGAAGCATAACCGGAAGTGGCAATAGAAAAACTTTAAAGATATTGAAAGAGTATATACCAGAACTTAATATTCAGGAAATTCCTACTGGGCGAAAAGTTTTCGATTGGAAAATACCAAAAGAGTGGAATGTTAAGGAAGGGTATATTCTAACACCCCAAGGGTCCAAGATTTGCGACTTTAAAGAATGCAATTTACATATAATAAACTACTCCGCACCAGTTGACAAGGAACTCAGCTACGAAGAATTGTTAAACTATTTACACTACCGCAAAGATTTACCAGATGCAATCCCTTATTTAACATCTTATTATAGAAAAACGTGGGGCTTTTGTATAAGTTATAACCAATTAAGGGATTTGCCCAAAAAGGGCAAATACAGAGCAGTTATAAGTACAGAATTAAAAGATGGCAGTTTAAGCTTCGCGGATGTTGTGCTCCCCGGGAAAGTAAAAGACGAGGTTTTGTTATCTTGTTATATATGTCATCCAAGCATGGCAAATGATTCTTTAAGCGGTGTTGTATTGAACACATTTTTATTTAGATATTTGAAAAGACTGCAAGATAGATACTTCACTTACAGGTTTGTTTTTGTTCCTGAGACTATAGGAGCAATAGCTTATCTGAGTTTAAACGCAGAACATCTGAAGAAATATACGAGATATGGCTTGGTCTTAACGTGCGTAGGAGATGAGGGCAAGTTCCACTATAAAAAAACGAGAGCGGGTGACAAAGAAGTAGATAAAATTCTTGAACATATTTTAAGATACAGCGAGTTCGATTATGAAATTCTTGAATTCTTTCCCACAGGTTCAGACGAAAGACAATACTGCTCGCCTGGTTTTGATTTGCCGGTAGGTTCCTTGATGAGAAGCGTTTACAGAAAATTTGATGAGTATCATACTTCATTGGATAATTTAGAGTACGTGACACCAAAAGGGCTTGAAGAGAGTTATAAAATTTATACCCGAATCATCGATGCAATAGAGCACAATCATTATTATGTAAATAGAAGGCCTCACGGAGAACCGTTCTTAACTAAATATGCTATTTGTCCAACTATCGGTTCTCAAAAAGAAGCAGATATTTCTACAAGCAAAGTTCTGTGGATGTTAAATTTATGCGATGGCAAGAACAGTCTGGTTGATGTTTCAAATAAGGCCCAATTTCATGTGTTAGAGATGGCCAAAACAGCTGAAAGATTAGAAAAAGTTGGCCTTATAAAAATAACAAATTCATAAAATGGCCAGAGCAACAAACAAGCTTACGAAAAGTAACTCCCATTGCTTTGTAGTAGCAGAGATTTCTGCAAATCATGGTCAGAACTTTAACCGGGCCGTAGCCTTGATAAAAAAAGCGAAAGAGTGCGGCGCCCATGCAGTCAAGTTCCAGGCATATACGCCGGGCACTTTGACACTAAATGTCGACAACAAGTATTTCCAAATCAAGCATCCAGAGTGGGGAGGCCAGACTTTATACGAATTATATAAAAAGGCATATACTCCCAGGAGCTGGCTCAAAAAATTAAAAAGCATTGCTGACGATTTAGGAATTACATTTTTTTGCACAGCCTTTGATAAAACTGCGGTTGATTTACTGGAAGAAATAGACGTTCCCATTCATAAGATTGCCTCATTTGAATTAGTTGACTTGGCTTTAATTGAGTATGTGGCAAAAACGAAAAAGCTACTAATAATGTCTACCGGCATGGCAAGTTTTCCGGAAATAGAAGAAGCAGTGGACACTGCTAAGAAGGCAGGTACAAAAGATATAATTTTGCTTAAATGTGGGAGTAATTACCCTGCAAGACCAGAGGATATGAACTTAAAAACAATCCCACATATGAAAGAGACGTTTAATTGTCCAATTGGACTTTCCGACCATAGTTTAGGTATAGAGGTATCAATTGCCGCAGTAGCTTTAGGCGCCGCTGTAATCGAGAAACATTTTACTTTGTCGAGAAAAATCAAGACGCCGGATAGTTTCTTTTCAATAGAGCCGAAAGAATTGAAAGAGTTGGTGGAAAAAATAAGAATTGTAGAGAAGGCTTTAGGCAAGGTTTATTACGGATTAACGAAAGGAGAAAAAAAAAGCAAAGTTTTTAGACGTTCTTTATTCGCGGTTACAGACATCAATAAAGGGGAGATTTTTACAGAAGAGAATTTAAAATCTATAAGGCCTGTAAACGGTCTTAGACCAAAATATATAACAACAATTTTGGGTAGGGCAGCTAAGAAGAACATAAAAAAAGGAACGCCTTTGAATTGGGATTTAGTTGATTAAAACTGTAGGGTATTTATGGGACAACCACGAGTTTGTTTAATCGTTGATAATCCATTACGCGATTTGGATGGAATCGTTTTGTTGGGTTGGACATTAGCCCAAAAAGGAGTGGAAGTATTTTTAGTTCCGATGTACCAGCAAGCTTTTGAAGTAGCAGCTTTATTACCCGATTTAGTACTTGTGAATTATTTAAGACCCAACAATCGGAGGTTGGTTGAGGCATACTCAAAAGGGGGGATTCTGGTTGGTGTATTAGATACCGAAGGTGGTGTATTTAATAGCGTTGAACAGAGCTTGACGAATTTAGTTGCCAAAAGTGAACCGTCAAATGTTGATTTGTATTGTTTATGGGGGCGACGTCAATATGACTCATTCATTGAACATGACATATTACCCAAGGGAAATTTATATATAACAGGTTATCCACGATACGATTTTTGTGCCGATCCCTGGAAATCTGCCTTACCTCGCTTTGAAATAGACGATGGCCCTATGATATTGGTAAATACAAGATTCCCTGTAATATTCCCTCGATTTCAACGCGGATTGAGAGATGAAATTAACATAATGTCTAAACTGGGTTTTGAGGATTCCTATATTAGTGAATCTGTGCGTCAATGTTTTCTCGTTTGGGCTGAGATGATAAACGTGATTGCCAGTTTAGCAAAGTCCTTTTCAAAAGCTGTATTTGTAGTCCGGCCTCATCCTTTTGAAAATAGAATCATATATGAACAAGTGTTCAAAGATATACCTAATATTAGAATTATACAGGAAAAGACAACGTTGCCATGGATAAATTCTTCTTTATTACTAATCCAAAAGGGTTGTTCGACAGCTTTAGAGGCCAGCTTTCTGGGTGTTGAGCCTGTTTCGTTAGAATGGATTGATGCCCCTATGCTTGATAATGAAGTTGTTGATACTGTAAGTCATCCCGCAAAAAGCAGAGAGAATCTTTTTAATATTGTTGAGAATACACTAAACGGTAATCCGCTCTCTTCCACATTGGAAATGAGGAGGCAAAGGGAGCAGGTGGTTAATAATTGGTTTTATGCTATAGATGGCAAAAGTTCTGAACGTGTTGCCAATGCTGTTTTAGAAACAATTAATAAAAGAGGAAACGACTGTGTAAAACACAATCCGGCTAAAATTATAATGCATGATGGATTTACGAAGGCGGGGTTGAAGAATTTTGTCAATTTTGTAGGAATCCGAACGCTTGGATTAGGCATATATGACAAATTGAAAAGTCACCTGCTCAGAAAGCCAAGGATAATATCAAAAGAGTTCAGCTTAGAAGATGTTCAATCAATCACAGACCGGCTTTCAAAAATCGGAGAAGATTTCAAGGCTGTAAGCGTAGAAAAGGTCAGAAATGAGCACTGCCATTTGAAAATGGTTGCTCATTGTTCGATACGGCTATCCATTTGAAAATGCGATATGCTTGCAAAAAATAGCAGGCCTTTTAGATCACAAATTAAAGAATGAGAGAAAAATGATTCAACAATACATATAATATGTAATGAAGATTCGGCCGCAGTAGCCGAGCATACAGCCATTGATTTGACAAAGAACGCCGGACTGAAAGCTTTGGTGGTTAGCAGTTTGCCAACGCTTATTACTTTTTCCAACGATTACGGCTATAAAAACATTTTTAAAAAGTCCATAGAACTTTTTAATAACAAGGACAACGTCCTCATCACTATTAGTAGCAGTGGCAGTTCTGAGAACATAATAAATGCGTGCAAAGAAGCTAAAAAGAAGGGTTGAAAAGTTGTTACCCTGTCTGGTTTTGAATAAGACAATCCACTTAGAAGATGGGGGATATAGATTTTTGGGTTAAATCCAATGCATTCGCTTACTTAGAAACATTACACAGCTTGATTTTGCATTGTATTATAGATTCTGTGATAGGGTCTGAAATTTATATGATTAAGTAGAATGAAAATATACCCTAACACAAAAACTTTGCAGAGGTGTGAAATTATTTCTAATTTGTACCGTCATTAATGACACTAATATTTGTGGTCTTCTTAGTGGAAGTGGCCTAAAGAAGCAAGGCTCAGACTTTATCGTAGGAGGTAAGCATGATACACAACAGAAAAGTGGCTGCTTTAGTACCCATAAAAGGTCACAGCGAACGAGTCAAAGGAAAGAATTTCCGAGATTTCTGCGGAAAACCTTTGTATCACCATATCATTCACACATTGGACCGGGTTTGCGCTATTGATGAAGTCATAATAGATACGGACAGCCAAAGGGTTATTGCTGAAGCACCTAAGCTCTCAAATAAAATACAAATAATCGAGAGACCTGCGGAACTTTGCGGGGATTATATCAGCACAAATCGAATATTTGAGTATGACCTCTCACAAACCCAAGCAGATATTTATGTCCAAACTCATGCCACGAATCCTATCCTTAAAGCAGAAACAATTGCAAAAGCTATCGCTAAATTCATCTCAATAGAAGATGAATATGATTCACTTTTCAGTGTGAGTGTATACCAAAGCCGTTTCTACATGTATGATGGCACTCCTATTAATCACGACCCGGAAAACTTAATACGCACTCAAGACCTTCGGCCGATCTATGAAGAAAACTCTTCTTTATATGTGTTCACCAAAGAGTCATTCCAAAAAAAAGGGCGACGTATTGGTATCAAACCTTTTATGTTTGTTACACCACCAATTGAGTCTACAGATGTTGACGATGAATTAACATTGCGTATCGCAGAGTTACTGGCACCTTATGCAAGCAAAGAAATTATTCATTTATAAATCAATTCCGGAGTTAGCACAACATGGCCAATAAAAGGATACCGCTGGCAACTTGGCCTTTTAGAGCAACAGGAAGAAAACCATTTGAACTGCTGGAACAGACCGGATGGAAACCTGTTTTTAATCCACGTCGCAGACGGTTAAGACCACATGATGTTGCGGAGCTGCTTGAGGATATCGATGGTGTTATCGCCAGTACAGAGCCATATAATTCCGAGACGTTATGCAATCTTACTACTCATATAGAAGCTTCTGCCAGACAGACACGCCATCTAATGAAGTTAGGTGCTGCTGAAGACTGCATTAGGGTATTAAATGGTGAACAACCAAATAATGATGTCTTGAAAGATATGCTTGGATGCCTGCGGAGGTTCTAAGCACCACCTACCATAACTTGTTACACGAACTTACGGGTGTAGAAAATGCCGAAAAGTCTAAAAGAACGTCTGAAAAAGAGAGAATTAACAATAGGTTCATGGCTCCAGATAGGCAGTCCAATAGTAGCTGAAATAATGGCGCAAGCTGGATTCGACTGGCTTGTTGTAGATATGGAACATAGCGCAATAAGTGTTGACAACGCGCAGTCACTTATTCAGGTTATCGATCTGGCAGGATGCGTGCCGCTGGTACGTTTGAGTAGTAATGACCCCACGTTGATCAAACGCGTCATGGACGCCGGCTCTCACGGCATTATCGTCCCAAACGTGAACTCTGCGAATGACGCGGTTGCAGCCGTGGAAGCGGTTAGATATTCCCCAGATGGCACGCGGGGAGTCGGGCTATGGAGGGCTCAGGGGTACGGCTTTGATTTCGATAAATACAAGCAGTGGCAGGCGTCTGAAACCCTTGTTATTGTTCATATAGAGCACATTGAAGCAGTTAACAATTTCGAAGCGATACTCAACATCGACGGCGTAAATGGTTTTATCATTGGCCCTTATGATCTTTCCGCTTCATTGGGGATTCCAGGCGAATTTGAACACCCAGATTTTAGGGCTGTGCTTGACAAGATATATCACATATCCAGGGAAATGGATGCCATTATGGGAACTCATGTGGTAATGCCGGATGTATTTGCAGCAAAGGAAAGAATAGAAGAGGGTTATCGGCTTATTGCATTTGGCACAGACACATTGTTCCTTGGCCAATCTTGCCGGAGTAGCTTAAGGGCATTAAGATAGCGGAGCTTTTTGACTGCCCCATATGATGCAATCCTTCTTGGGCCCCAATCTTAACCTAAACTGTGTAAAACAAGGAAAAATTGCAGGATTCCCAGGCTGACAGGTATATGCTATATTCAGCACTTATTTTATAATCAGCTAACGCTTTAGGTATTCTAATAGTTTTTGGAGAACAAGTAATGAAAATTTAAAACATAGCTAAGAAAGCATTTAGCATGTTAGGTCATAAAATTGTGAAATACTCTGACGAAGAAATCCAGCTTCCTATGGATTATATAAATGTAGCTCAACTTTTTTACTATCACAAACTTTTTGACTTGATTCGGGATGTGCGTGGAGACATTGTTGAATGCGGTGTAGAATATGGAAGGAGTTTTCTCAGTCTGGCAAATATTCTGAGAATTGAGAACAGCACAAAAAACTTATGGGGATTCGGCTCGTTTGAAGGGTTTCCGTCGCCTAGCGGAGAAGATTCGAGTTGTAGGATACCTACAAAAGAAGATTATAGCGTAAGTTAGAATGCTATAAAATAAGTTGTTGTGGGCTCATACAGACGATGAACTTTTTCTGAGGTCGAAGGTTGTATTGGTGAAAGGCCCTTTTGAAGATAGCTTGAAGCACTTCAAGGTGGACAACATTTCCCTGTTGAATCTCGACGTAGACCTGTATAAATCTTTTAAGCTTTGCCTGGAAAAGTTTATACCAAGGTTTCTGAAGGAGGTGTGGTCACTTTTGATGAATATATCAGAGAAGGTGATGCCTTACCACGGTGCTCTGAAGTCCATTGAGGAGTATTTCGAGGACAAGGATGTTGAGTTTGTTAAGGAAAATTGTTACGGCAAATTCTATGTCATAAAAGATAGTTGCAGTGACTGACCTCATGGCTATCCATATTCTGCAAATTGTCATAAAGAACACAAGCACGATGGATTTCACTTTGCCTTTTTTCTGGAAACTTCGTGAACAATGGCCCGATGTTCGTCTTTCTATACTTTACTGTGTTTTCGATAAGAGGCAGATTCTTCGCAAATCAAAGTTTTATTCAGCTTCTTTTAAGGAATTTGGCGTTCACGAGTATGACTTTGCGGATTTCTTGAAGAGGCCGTACAAGAATATAATTTTTTTCTTGCGTTGGATATTTTCACGAGCCCCTGCAGATAAAATCCATATAAGGGAAAAATATAGAAGCTATAGAGAAGAAAGAAATGGACTTCAGTCTTTTTTTTCTTTTATCTTCTACTTATTGAAAAGCTACAGCATAAAGTCACTCTTTTCAAGTATCGTCAGTAATTTCTTGGTTTATGTGGAGCAGAATATTGGGCCAAGAATTGTACGGTTGGATGAAATACTTTCTGATCTGAACGCAGATGTATTTCTTTTTGACAACAGAACCAAGACTGCTTTTTATGGTCGAGACTTGTTTTATGAGTACTTCGATAACGCAAGAAAACCCATCGTTTTGATTCCCCATGCGCCACATTTTAGAGACCCTGTTAGTGAGTTCTGTCCCTTTGATGAAAAAGGTAACCCTTTGCCTGACTATTGTGATTTCTGGATACCGTTAAGATATGGGACACCGTGGGTACAGCTGCCTGAGCGAAAGAAGCAATTTGCAATTGTTGGGTATCCAGGTTGTGATTCTAAATGGTTGCGGTATTTACTTCCAAAGGACCCAAAACATGTAGCACGTCGTGAGAATAAAACAGTAGTCGGGAAAGAAATTAAATGTCTTTTCATTATAAGACGCTATTTGCCGGCCGGCCAGAAGAGAACACCTGGTCTTGATCCTTTCATAGTAGACTATAATGATTTAGACAAACCTTTGAAAGCCATAACGAGAGCGATTAATATGTGTAAGGAAGATATTGAGCTTATCATTAAGCCACATCCTTCAAACAATTACAATATATTAGTTGAAGACTTTAAGAAAGCTGGGATAAAACATTGGAGTATAACTTATGAGCCGATTTATGCGCTACTAAAAGAGATTGATATAGTAGTATCATTATTCTCTACCATCCTTTTAGTTCCTGCAATAGCTGGGATTCCAACAGTCATCGTAAATTCCAAATTGCAGCAGCATGTTCATCAGGGGTGGGATTTGTTGAGGGAAATCTATACGGGTATGAGGTTTTATATTGAGGATGCTGAGCAATTCCCAAAAATATTTTGTGATATCCTGACGGAAACAAAAACCGCTGGTAACGAGAAAGTGGTTTCACATGATATTAATCACCTTCGCGAATATTTTCCGGATGGTTCGTTGGATTTATGTGTAAAGCGACTTAATTGCGTTTCCTTTCATTAAGGCTTAGTTGAAAGATAAGAACATTGGTCAAACTGGTGAAACTGAGCAAAAAACATCCAGCACTTTTTGCATTTTATAAGAAAATCAAAAATATACCGTGGAAGTTTAGCAAACCATTTTTGCCATTCGTCCGCATTAAAGTGGAGGGGATGAAGCTCTATCTCAATCCTGACGATGAAGTTATTAGTAGGAAATATTTTCTTAGGCATAAATGGGAATCTTTAGAAGTAAAAAAGATGAAGGAGAGAATTGCTGAAGATTCGACCTGTCTTGATATAGGTGCAAATATTGGTACTTATACCTGTATTATGGCAAAAGAAGTGGGCAACAATGGGAATTAAATATCACTTCCAGCCTGCCCGCAAAGTCGTCTAATCCGGAAATTCCACTCACTTGATGTTGCAGGATTTCTGCTGCCGATTTTTCATAGGACGGGAAAGAAAGAATGGAAACAGACATTACTTTTTGTGTCCAGTTGTCCCCAGAGGGACATCCTGCAGCTATTGAATGTATATACGGGCTATCCTATGAATGGTCCTTAGAATGTGGGGCAATGCGCTATATATTTGGGCTGTTTATTGGCTGCTGGATAGAACATAGTGCTTATGTTCCTGAAAAAGATTCAGATCACTTGAGACGACTAACGGCAGAAGACATCATTAAAAGTGGTTTTGGACAATTCGTCCTAGTTGAGGCAAGAGATGGTAACGTCAGTGTTTTTTCGTCAAAGTCATGTTTCCTGCTGCATTGGTGCAAGGTCGGTGGCAATAGGCTTCTCTTTTCAAGCAATATCGGGGTATTTAGCGAAAATATTGACTCGAACATAAAGATCAATGAGTATGCGATAAAGCTGGAGACAGAATTCTTCTATAGAAGCCCTTTTGATCCAATCGTAGAGAACCTTCAGAGTCTCACTCTTGGTCAACACCTGCTTCTGACGGGAACGGGGCAAGTAAAATCAGAGTATTTCGGACAAAGTCTCTTTAGGAACGACTGGACAATTGCGGGTGACCCAGAGAAATTGCCGTATCTGGACGGTTGGATAGAAGTTATATGTCGAAGTGAGAAGAAGGTCGTGTTGTATCTATCAGGAGGGCTCGACTCAACGGTGCTCTTGTTGAAAATGAAGGAGGCCGGCATTCCTGTCATTCCAATCGTCGTTACGCAGAAATATCGGTCGAGGTACTCGGCTCATAACGAAATTGCTCACAGCTATAGAATTGCTAAGCTAATTGGAGTCGAGCGGAATCTCTTGGTTGCGGACCTTGAAGATTCGATGTTATTTAACCATGGAAAAGAGTCTGGCTGGAAGTGGGGATTTGCATACTATGCTCTAGCGCCTAAGACAAGAGATCATGATGTTTTATTCGTAACTGGAAACGGCGATTCGGTTGTAGGAATAGAGCACACGGCATTTAGATTATTCGGCGTTGATCGTAGTATTTTAAACCCCTTTACCTTCGTCAGGAGGAAATTCAAGGAACTCGTGGAGCGTTCGCTATACTCCGACTATGTGCTGACGCACTTGCTTAATGTGACACAGAAATCAGGTGCATTAAGGGCGGGCGCACCTTATGTCCCAGTAGTTTTTGGTGGGCCCTATATGCCATCACCTCTGGCAAGAATAGGTAAAGAAACCTTTCGGTACTTTGCCAACGACTATCGAGAATTGATTGAATATCGCCGGCGTTCCACGTTTGACAGATTATGGGTAGATTCTATTAGCACTTCCAGAGATGCGGTGGCATGGTTCAGACTGATTCGTTACTATCTCTATATTGGCGCCTCGAGTTATCAGTACCCGCAATTTTTCAGCCATCCATTTGTCGAAACCCTTCCTTGGTTTGCAACGAGAATTGTGACATCCACAGAGATTTTTTCGCCTAAGCATTATCAGCATCTCTTTTTCAAAAAAGCGATTGGTCGCTCATACAAGCATGTTGTTCGTCTTGGACGAAAAGAAACACGGGCTCTGGCAAAGGAACAAATATCGCAGGCTACAGGTTGCGAGGATGTGAGCACAGACCTAAGCGCAAGCACTTACTATCGGACAGAGCAGTTTATGCAGTTCATTCAGGAGCTATTCTCTGGCGGTTCTTTAGTGCTTGATTATCTCACTGACCCCGCAGCAAGATCATTCTACGAAGTAATAGTCAAGGAGATTAGAAACGGCACGTTCTCGTACAGGGATCGTCACCAACCCAAGCATCTGGTCAATCTTTTGCGCTTTGAGCTCTTTTTGAGGAGACTCTGTGGTGCTACCAGAAACTAAATACAAGATAACTGGTCAACTTATTTGATTGAATAACATGAATGTATATTCAAAAAATATGCACAAAATTGTAGCGCTTATTCCAGCAAGAGGAGGCAGCAAAAACATTCCGTCAAAAAATATCAGGAATTTTGCGGGGAAGCCTCTAATTTATTGGGCATTACTTGCTACACAATTGACGGAGAAAATAGAAAAGATATATGTGTCAACAGACTGCCCCCGGATTAAAAACATCGTAGAGTCATTCAGTTTCTCTAAGGCTGAGATAATCGATAGAAGCCCAGCTACAACAACAGATACTGCTACTACCGAAAGCGTAATGTTAGAATTTGCAGACAAAATTAGTTTTCAAACAATAGTTCTCGTTCAAGCCACTTCTCCCCTATTGACGAACATTGATTTGACAAAAGCCATAGAGCAGTACCTAACAGGCGACTACGATAGCATGCTTTCTGTTGTGCGACAAAAACGATTCTTATGGGATAGTGATCGAAGAACAGGTGCTTTTCCAGCTAATTATGATTACAAAGCCAGGCCAAGGAAGCAGGATTTTGGGGGATATTGGGTTGAAAACGGAGCATTTTATATTACCGAACGGCAAGCCCTAATACGTACACACTGCAGACTAAGTGGCAAAATCGGACTGTACGAGATGCCTGAGTATAGTTACCACGAACTGGATGAAGAGCAGGACTGGGTTGTATTAGAGTCCTTAACAAAGCACCTGAAAACATTCCATATGGCTCATTTAGCCGAGCCGATTAAGGCTGTAGTATTAGATGTAGATGGGGTCTTGACAGATGGGAGCGTTTACTGTTCGGATTCAGGAGAGGAACTGCTGAAATTCAGCCGCATTGATGACAAAGGGATAGAATTATTAAAGGACAACAAGTTGGATGTCTGGGTTGTGTCTACGGAAAATTCACCCATCGCCAGAAAAAGATGCGAAAAGCTTGGCATAGGAAAAGCTTTTTGGGGCGTAAAAGATAAATTCAAGTGTGTTAAGGAACTATCGGAGAATAATTGCTTGAAAAGGGAAGAAATATGTTTCATCGGAAACGATATTCAGGATATTTCTCTTATAGAGTGGGTTGGATTTTCTGCTGTCCCTAAGAACGCTGTACAAAAAGTAAAACTCAAAGCACATTATACATGTTCGAATACCGGAGGTATGGGCGCTGTAAGAGAAGTTATTGATCTTATATTGGCAGCAAAGGGATGAGCAAAGCAATAGAGTTTGGTGATACTTAGATATGCGATGATTATCCTGTATTTATTATCGCAGAAGTAGGCATAAATCATAACGGCGATATTAACCTGGCCAGGAAACTAATCGATGTGGCCGCTGTTGCCGCATGTAATGCAATCAAGTTTCAAAAAAGAAATCTGGACGAGGCAGTGCCCGAAGAATTAGAAATCGAGAGAAGGTTGAGAAAGGTTTATTCTATCTAAAAAACGATCTACAAACAAAACGCTGTGATAATTTAATCATGGCTAAATTTACAACACGGTTCACCTATACCAGCTAACTGAAAGCCGCTATATGTTAAAAAAAATAAACACACAGAAATTTAGGCACAAGAAACTGTTGGAATTTTTCGAAGTTAGTAAACAAAACATTGGAGACGATTGCAAAATACTTGATGTTGGATGTGGTCCAGGGTGGTTTTTGGGCACTTTATTTAAAGAAGGTGCTAAAAACATTTATGGTTGTGATTGCATAAAGAATCTTGATTTTAATAACTTTCAATTCGACTTAGTAAACCTAAACGAACAAAATTTGCCTTATAATGAAGAAGAATTTGACATAGTTTTCTGTTCTGACGTCTTGGAGCATCTCGAGAACCCTTCCAAGTGTTTAAGAGAAATCCGTCGAGTTGTTAAACCCAACGGAGCTGTTTATGTAACAATACCAAATTGTTCAAATATATTACAAAGACTTTACTTCGTTATCTCTGGTAATTCTAAGCGATTTAATCCTCTACCAAGCCAAACACATCCTCATATTTCCATGATTACTACTTGGATATTTCGTTGGCTTATAAGAAACAAATTTCGAATTGCAAGAATGAGAGGGGATGGATTCATAGTCCAATCTTACCTGATTGAATTTTTGCCACCGATACCACTTTTCTCATACACACTCTTCATAGAGTTAAGACCAATAAATTAACGCAGTGATCAAGCTGCCTCTTTGGAGAAAAGAGGTCTGGAGCTATTAGTAAGAGATGCACGAAGAGCGGCAAGGATTCTCGAAAACGGTCGAAAGAGAATTGCAGAAAGAGAAATACTTCTCGTTAAGAAACTTAGATATCATGCTGTGTGCATTGGCCATTTCTTTCAATGTCATGGGGAAAATAATTTGGACAAAGTTTATGAGCGAGTTGAAATCGATCACGGTCATTTGTCTCATAATCTATTGAATTTACTTGTCTTACAACAATTTCCTAAAATCTTAACGGGACAGTAGAAAGAATAAATGTTTTCTAAAAAAGATTTTCGTTTATGAAATTTAAGATTTTATCTTTAGTAATGCGAATTCCAGAAGCGGAATTTTTTGCGATGGCGGCAAAATATTTAAGTGCCTATGATTTGCAGATGGAATTCGTGACAGGGCATGAATCAGCCTGCGATGTTTTCAGAAAATCAGGGCTAAGATACTATAATATCCACGACAAGGCGAGGCGGGTAAATAATATACCGGATATCTCCTTGAAAGATGTGAAGAACATTCAAAAGAAGTTCAAGATAGATAATATTAGAAGCCTCTATATGCGAGAGAAGCTACACCACCGACAGCTTAACGAAGATAAGATGCTGAAGAAGGTCTTGGTTTATTTAAAGATTATGGACGAGACTTTGGAAGAATCCAAACCGGATGTGGTAGTTCAGGAAACAGGAGATTTTGTTGCGCCGATAAGTCTATACTATGCGGCCAGGGCCAAGAATATAAATCACATCTTTGTCGAACCCGCAATGTTCCCAAAAAGGAGCACTTTTGTGCTTAATGACCTCTATGCAGATATTCCTTCTGAAATTTTAAACTCTTCAAGTTCTGAGGTAGAATTGAATTTCGCAAATAGATATATGCGGGATTATCTTGATAATAAAGCAGTGCGGATACCTGTAAAAGACGAGATATTTTTTAAGGATATGAGCTTTGGAAAAATTTTGACTGTAAAAAATTGCACAAAACTTAGCCGGAAATTGTTCCACAAGTACATTGCCCGCAAATCTGAAGAATATAGTGCGATCGGTTGGCACTGCACGTGGCACATGGTCCGGGTAGTGCGACGTAAGTTATTTAGTGGATTTTATATAACCCAGTTACCTAAGAAGCCATTTATATATTTTCCTCTACATGTTCTTTTAGATATTCAACTAACCACGCGATGTCCGGAATACTTGGATCAATTGTCCTTGGTAGAACATATTTCCAGATGCCTTCCTTACGGTTATTCATTGCTCATTAAGGAACATCCGGCTTCTATCGGTGCATATTCTTATCTTAGAATTAAGAAAATCTTAAACCATAACAAGCATGTTCATATTGTTCATCCCCGAATAAATTCTTATGATGTTATTGAGAATTCTGAATGCGTAATAACCATAAATTCTAAAGTAGGTGTGGAGGCGATTGTTCAACAAAAGCCCGTAATTACGTTAGGACCAACCTTTTACAGAGGTAAAGGGCTCACAGTGGATGTCAATCATCTTAAATGTTTACCCCAGGCTATTAACAAAGCTTTAGATTATGCGAAGTTAGATCCAGAAGAGATAAAGAAATTCTTAGCCAAGGTTTATAAATGGTCCTGGCAGGGAGAACTGTTTGATAATTCTTCTCACAATATTAAAGAACTCTCTGAGTCCTTGTTAGGATTTATCAAGGAAAATAAGATTTAGTAAAGTTTTTCAAGAATCCAGAAATTGCAGAATGCCAAATTCATCTCGGTGATAATTCCGGTTTTTAACGAGGAAGGTACCATTAGAAATTGTATTGAAAGCCTAATGAATGGAGATTATCCTCTCGACAAACTTGAGTTTATTATTGCCGATGGGGACAGCTCAGATAATACATTGAAAAATATAGAAGATCTTTCAGATGAAATTCCTAATGCCAAAATAAGGGTGGTAAATAATCTCTACAAAACACAAGGTTATGGTCTTAATATCGCCATCCAAAATGCAAACAAAAACAGTGAAATAATAATAAGAGCTGATACTCACAGCATTTATCCCCCGAATTATATAGCAGATTGTGTTAAAAGCTTGTTGTCCACAAGCGCTGATAATATTGGAGGAGTAATGGTTCCGCTCGGCAAAGGTTATCTGCAAAGAGCGGTGTCATTTTGTATGTCTCACCCTCTTGGCGTAGGCAATGCGAAATTTCACTTGGGTAACCATTCGGGATCTGTAGACACCGTATATCTTGGCTGTTTTAAGAAAGATATTTTTGAGAAAGTAGGATTATTTGATCCAGCAATGACGCCGAATGAAGATGCAGAGTTTAACATGAGGATTCGCAAGTTCGGTGGGACCGTGTATCTGAACAGCAATATCAGGGTCGGTTATTTCCCTCGTGAGGCTATTACAGAACTAATGAAACAGTATTTTCAGTATGGTCAAGGACGGTGCCGGACGTTCAAGAAGCACAGAGCATTTACCTCTGTTCGCCAGGTCATCCCGCCCTTTTGGGTTATTCTCACTTTGGTTATTTTAGCTCTGAGCTCACTTTCTAAATTTTTTATTCTTCCATTGTTGGCATATTTCCTTATACTGTTAGTAGTTTCGATACATGGGACGTACAAAAGATGGGATGCCGCCGTTTTGTTGTCGCCGGTATGCTTTGCTATCATGCATTACGCATGGGGAATTGGTTTTTTAAGCGAGCTGTTCAGAAAAGGCAAAGTGAACTGACATGAGAATGACATATAGAGCCAAATGGATGGTTAACCTACTGTTCGGGAGTTAGACGGGGGTATTGCACGGATGCGCATAAAATTGCTGCTGCTAATTGCGAACGCCTTTTTGATAAACGGAGGTTTTCTCATTTCTTTTCTAATAAGATACGGCATACCCTTTCCTCAGAGCAATTTTCTCCCTTACAAAAAGAGCTTCGTATTTCTAACCCTAATATATATATTGGCACTATCTTTTTTCAGAGTCTATAAAAGCAGATTTAAATCATCATGGGACCTGTTCAAAAGGGTTTTTTTAGGGTTGTTCTTTGGAACACTACTGAGCATAGCTTTTGTTTATGTCTTCAGAACTGAATGGGGAGCGTTTCCGACAAGTATATTCGTCATTTCATCTTTTATTAATCTGCTTCTGATTTTTAAGTTTAATCAGTTTGTTCTGAAGGCAAAAAAGAAAATAAAGAAACAGGTAGTAATACTTGGTGAGGGCAAAGTAGATGATATTGTCGGCGAAAAGGCAAACGTGGAAAGAAAACGAATTGACCAGATTCAAGAGTTACTCAAATACTCAAACATTGATGAGATAGTGGTAAGTGAGAAAATTACCAATGCAAAAGACCTGAATCTACTGCTCTATGTGGAGCAAAAGTCAAAAGCTCAAATCCTTTTCAGCCCTTCTATTTATATGGAACTTTTGCTTGGGAGAATTAACGGAGAAAATTCATTGCACTCTCTAAGCACTTTTGTCGGAGAAAAACCGGACGTGGAGGAGTTTTTAATAAGGAGCCTGGACATAATAGGCAGCGTCATAATTCTGCTCATTTCTATGCCTGTGACCATTTTAATCTCCTTGCTTATCAAAATCTCCTCTCCCGGGCCTGTTTTTTACAAACAACAAAGGGTCGGCAAAGATGGCAAGATTTTTACATTGTGCAAGTTTAGAACGATGGTAAAAGATGCAGAAAAAATGGTTGGGCCTGTCCTGGCAAGTCGAGACGACCCACGCGTTACGAAAGTAGGAAAGGTTTTACGAAGAACGCGATTGGACGAGCTTCCCCAGTTATTCAATGTACTGCTGGGCGACATGAGCCTGGTTGGGCCTAGGCCGGAACGACCCCACTTTGTCAAACTCCACAAGGCTTTGCACGAATTGAGATTGGCGGTAAGGCCGGGACTGACAGGCTTTGCTCAGATAAGGAATTTCTACGATTTGAAACCCCAGCATAAAATAAAATATGACTACCTGTATATTCAAAGAAGGTCCTTACTATTGAATATGTATATATTGTTAAAGACTGTTCAAGTTTTTCATAAACTGGTCTTTTATAAAAAAGGATGGTGACAACGAATCTGGCAACAGTGCAACGGAAGTTCCTTAAGCTTCCTTCGTTATAGTCGGCAAGCAGAATATCAAGTTTTGCTCTCGTCTTTCCTTGCTCGCCGAAGCAATGCCGAGCCGTGCACACTCTGAGTATTTTCTTATTTATTCGGTCTTTTATCGAGCGTATTATTTGCTTAACCTTTCAACAATAAGGCCACTTATTATATAACATAGTCCAGAATTTATCCTTGCCACCATCATAATTGGATTGTATTTAATTCCCTGGCGTATAGCCTAATTTCCCCCAAGCAGCCTTCTGCACTCTGTGCAAATCCGGATTGCCCCTCGAAGTAGATATATCGGCGTGCCGGCCTGTGCCCTGCCAGTAGTCGTAGGTCATTTTGGCAATCTCTATTGTACGGGGGTCTTTCCACTTCCAGTATTCACTGCGCCCGTCCGCAAAAGAAAAGTTCGTCCCGTCACCGTGGCGTGCCGTAATCTGGTCCCACCATCGCTCCTGGTCATACCAAATCGTCCAACTGTTGGGGCTCAACCGGCCCTCGTCCAGGAAAACAGCCCTTTCATTCGGTCTATTGATCTGCATTCTTCGATAGATCATCAGCTCTTTGGTTCCAGGTATCCCATCATAGCCGTTCATTGCATCCACTATGGTGTAAGTCACTATCTCTCCCCGGATGCCTGTCGGGCATTTGTAGAGCTTCACATCCGGACAGTAGCGATACAGCAAGCCTGACATTAGGCCGTCTATTCGCTCTTGCTCGGAAGCTCCGCGACCTCGCCATCTCACCCAGGCGTCGTCGCGCCCCGTATTGGCGTGGACGACCTTGTCGTCGTTTTCATCAGCGTACATAATCCACGCAACTGTTAACTGGCGGAGATTGTTGAGGCAAGCCGCACGTTTGCCCTGCTCCCTGACCCGATTTAGGGCAGGCATCAATATCGCCATCAATACTGCAATAATGGCAATTACCACCAAAAGTTCTATCAGAGTGAAGCCTTTTCGCTTGTTCATGGCGATGCTCCAATTTGCTGTGAGGCAGAATTCAAAGTCTAAGAATAAGTATATCTTTCTAAAGCTAAAAAATCAATGAATAGGCTCTCCACAGGACGCCTTTCGGCGGAGCTTTTTTTGCCTATTTTAACTTTGGCTTTGTTT